>ENA-UOUL01001109-UOUL01001109.1-bioreactor-metagenome-genome-assembly--contig:-NODE-1109-length-40869-cov-4.652677_pt1 | contig 40869 bp, 15 predicted proteins | sample MGYA00249838_ERZ747220 | MGnify/ENA primary metagenome ERZ747220 (study PRJEB28778, sample SAMN05720191) | bioreactor metagenome | isolation source: Anaerobic biogas reactor | place: USA:Washington... | reverse complement strand
GTCCCCGTTCTCGTGTATGACGTTCAGGAAGACGGCCTTGCCGATCTGATTTACGGCAACGGCCACGGCTACGGGCTTTTTTGGGTCGAACAGAAGGTCGACGAGAAAGGCGGCCGCACCTGGATCCAGCATGCGATCGACGAGCAGGCGTCGCAATACCACGACATGCTGCTGGCCGACATTGACGGTGACGGCCGCGTCGAGCTAGTCAGCGGCAAACGCTACTACGCCCACAACGGCCGCGATCCGGGCGCCGAAGACCCGGTCTTCGTCCGGTACTTCGACTTTGACAAGAAGGGCGTCTTCACGCCCCACACGATCGACTACGGCAAAGCGGGCGAAGCCAGCGGAGTGGGTATCTATTTCTGGGTCGAGGACGTCACGGGCGATGAGCGACTCGATATCATCGCTCCCGGCAAAGAAGGGCTATACCTCTTCGAGATGTAAACATGGACCTGCACCAATGCTCTCGAATTCCGCAATTCCTCTCGGGAACGGTTGAATCAAATCGACCGGATGTCGCGGTCGCCACGAACCACTCGGGATATTTCCAGGACGGCGCCTTAATGGCGATAGAAGATCACGTAGCTGCCGACCAATGTGGAACGGACGGCTGGTCCCAAGTCTTCACGTATTTCCCCAAGGTCCGGTTGCTTCGCTACCAGACGGCACTTCGCTTTGATCCGCTCGACCCACCGTCGTGCCGCGATTGGTTTGTCGCGTGCAATGAATCGCGCAATGTCCCGCAGGTCGGCTCTCGCATCGTGCGAAAATCGCAGTCGTGGCATTGGCTCAGCCTTCAAGTCGCCGGACTTCGATCGTCTTCGATGGCATCGATCTCGCGATGCACTTCGTCGAAAACCTCGTCACCATCCACCCACTGCCCGCCATCCAACTGCTTAAATCCCTTCGCAACCTCCGAACGCAACTGCTCACGCGACCTCAGCAAGCGCAGCCCTTCGGCGATGGCGGCCTCTTCCGCCTCGTGTCCGAGGCGCAGCGCATCCGCCTGGCACACCTCTTCGACCCGATGCTGGCCGTGCACACCTCGCTGATAGACCCATTGCCACACCAGATCACCGCCGTCTATGAGACGATGCTGCCGCGCCACCCGCTGCGGTTCCTGCTGGCCGACGACCCCGGCGCCGGCAAGACCATCATGGCCGGGCTGCTCATGAAAGAGCTGATCGTTCGAGGCGATCTGCAGCGCTGCCTCGTGGTCTGCCCCGGCAGCCTGGCCGAGCAATGGCAGGACGAACTCTATCGGCGTTTTCACCTTCCCTTCGAGATCCTCACCAACGACAAGCTCGAGGCCGCGCGGACCGGCAACTGGTTCATGGAAACCAACCTCGTCATCGCGCGGCTGGACAAGCTCTCACGCAATGAGGATGTGCAGGAAAAGCTCCAGGCGCCGGACTGCCGCTGGGACCTCATCGTCTGCGACGAAGCGCACAAAATGTCGGCCACCTTTTTCGGCGGCGAGATCAAGTACACCAAACGCTACAGACTGGGGCAGCTCCTCTCGACCCTGACGCGGCACTTTTTGCTGATGACGGCCACGCCGCACAACGGCAAGGAGGAGGACTTTCAGCTGTTCATGGCCCTGCTGGACGGCGACCGCTTCGAGGGCCGCTTCCGCGACGGCATCCACACGGCGGACGTCTCGGACATGATGCGCCGGATGGTCAAGGAGAACCTGCTCAAGTTCGACGCCACGCCGCTCTTTCCCGAGCGGATCGCCTATACGGTCCCCTACAAACTCTCTCCAGCCGAGGCGCAGCTCTACAAGGCGGTGACCGATTACGTGCGCGACGAGTTCAACCGCGCAGAGGCGCTGCAGAACGACAGCCGCGCCGGCACCATCGGCTTTGCGCTCACCATCCTGCAGCGCCGCCTGGCCTCGTCGCCCGAGGCCATCTACCAGTCGCTGCGCCGGCGCCGGGAGCGTCTCGAAAGCCGCCAGCGCGAGCTCTTACTGCTTCAGCGCGGAGCGGCCGTAGCCCAGGCGCTTACGGCGGCGACACCTGTGCTGGAAGCAGAGGACGTCGAGGACCTGGAGGACGCGCCGGACGCGGAGGTCCAGGCGGTTGAGGAAGAGGTCCTCGATCAGGCCACCGCAGCGCGCACCATCGTCGAGCTCGAAGCCGAGATCAGGACCTTGCAGCGCCTGGGGGCGTTGGCGATGGCTGTACGCCGCAGCGGCGAGGACACCAAGTGGCTGGAGCTGGCGAGCTTGCTGGGCGAGATCTTTGCGCCCGTCAACCATGTCGCCGAGCAGGGCGTGCCCTACGGCGCGGGGGCGATCCCGCCTCCGGTGCCCTCCCCGCGCCAAAAGCTTGTGGTTTTCACGGAGCATCGGGACACGCTGAACTATCTTGTTGGGCGCGTCGCCACGCTGCTCGGCCGCCCCGAGGCCATCGTCACCATCCACGGCGGGATGGGGCGGGAGGAGCGCCTGAAGGCCCAGGAGGCTTTCCGGCATGATCCGCAGGTACAGGTCCTGCTCGCTACCGACGCGGCTGGGGAAGGCATCAACTTGCAGCGGGCGCACCTGATGGTGAACTATGATCTGCCCTGGAACCCCAACCGCATCGAGCAGCGCTTTGGGCGCATCCATCGCATCGGCCAGACCGAGGTGTGCCATCTGTGGAACCTGGTCGCCGAGGAGACGCGCGAGGGCGACGTCTATCTCACCCTGCTGGCCAAGCTGGAACAGGCCCGCCAGACGTTGGGCGGGCAGGTCTTTGACGTGCTGGGCAATGTGCAGTTCGAGGGGCGCCCGCTGCGCGAGCTGCTGATCCAGGCGATACGCTATGGGGACCGACCCGAGGTGCGCGCCCGCCTGACCCAGGTCGTGGAGATGGCCTTCGATCCGGGCCAGTTGCAGGACCTGCTGCGAGACAACGCCCTGGCCCACGATACCATGGACGTCAGCCGCGTACAGCGCGTGCGCGAAGAGATGGAGCGCGCCGAGGCCCGTCGCCTGCAACCGCACTATATCGAGTCCTTCTTCCTCGAGGCTTTCGAGCGGCTGGGGGGGACGGTACGGCAGCGCGAGCCGCGTCGCTACGAGATTACCCACGTGCCAGCGCCGGTGCGCAACCGCGACCGGCTGATCGGCATTGGCGAGCCGGTGCTGCCGCGCTACGAGCGCATCACCTTTGACAAGTCGCTGATCGCACCGCCAGGGCAGCCCCTTGCCGCCTTTATCTGCCCGGGGCACCCGCTGCTGGATGCCGTCATTGACCTGACGCTGGAGCGCCATCGCGACCTATTGCGGCGCGGCGCGGTGTTGGTGGACGAGCGCGACCCGGGGCTCGAGCCGCGCGTGCTCTTCCACCTGGACCACGCCATCCAGGATGCCAGCCTCACCCGCTCCGGCGAGCGGCGCGTCATCTCCAGACGCACGCTCTATGTGGAGCTGGATGCCGCCGGCAACGCGGCTCATCCGCACTATGCGCCCTACCTCGACTACCAGCCCCTGGCCGAGGGCGAGCCGAGCGTTGAGGAGCTCCTGTCCCGCCCCGAATGCGCCTGGATCACCCGCGACCTGGAGCAGGTGGTCCTGGGCCATGCCGTGGCCCACATGGTCCCCGAGCACCTGGCCGAGGTGCGCGACCCCAAGCTGGAGCTCGTCGCCAAGACCGAGGCGGCGGTGAAGGATCGGCTGACCAAAGAGATCAGCTACTGGGATCACCGCGCCGAGGAGCTGAAGGCTCAGGAGCGGGCGGGGAGGCCCAACGCGCGCTTGAACTCGCAAGAGGCCCGCAAGCGCGCCGACGCGCTGCAGGCGCGGCTGGAGAAGCGCATGGAGGAGCTCAAGCTGGAGCGACAGATCTCCCCGCTCCCGCCGGTGGTGCTGGGAGGCGTATTGGTGGTGCCCGCCGGGCTGATTGCCAAGCTGACCGGCCGGCCGCTGCCGCCCAGCGCGTCCACGGTGGACACCCAGGCCGCCGCCGCGCGGGCGCGGGCGAGCGTGATGGAAATCGAGCGGCGCCTCGGCTACGAGCCCACGGACCGCGAGTTCGAGAAGCTCGGTTATGACATCGAGAGCCGCGTCCCCGGCTCGGGCCGGTTGCGCTTCATCGAGGTCAAGGGGCGGTCGCCGGACGCCGACACGATCACCGTCACCCGCAACGAGATCCTGTATTCGCTCAACAAGCCGGAGGACTATATCCTGGCCATCGTCGAGCTCGCCGGCGCCACGACGCGCGCCCACTATCTGCGCCAGCCCTTCCGGCGCGAGCCCGATTTCGATGTGACCAGCGTCAACTATGACCTCGCCGCGCTGCTGGCGCGGGCAGAACCGCCGAACTGAGTGATGCTCCGGTACCATGCCAACTAGGCGAGAGAGATCACCGATACCACTGCCGCAGAGCAGCGAAAGGAAACCCAGTGATCAACTACTCTGATCGCTTCAAGCCCGATGACAAAAGCATCCGCACCTACTTGGAGGCCCTGAGAGGACAGGAATACCAGGTGCCAACCTTCCAGAGAGAAGTAGTTTGGGAACGCAACGCGGTCAAGCATCTGTGGGATAGCGTCTGGCGCTTCTACCCGATTGGCAGCCTGTTGATCTGGAAGACCGACTTGCAGCTTCAGAATCATCGCCGTATCGGCGGCCATGTCATCAGCGACGACCGGGTCAGGGAGACCTATCAGTATATCCTCGACGGCCAGCAGCGGACGACCTCGCTCCTCACCTCTCTCTACGGTGGCGAGATCGAGGGCCAGAAGGGTTTTGACCCCATCCTGTACTTTGACCTGACCGTCGAAGATCAGGAGGAGATCGATGATAACAGCTACAAGGAACGCTTCCTCTTCTGGGATGAGATCGACGACCATCATGGCACCATCACGCGAAACACACCGCGGAAGAAGCGTTACGACGAGGGGCTCATCGTCAAGTTGCTGGATGTCCTGCAGAGTTTTGGCCAGGTTGAGAGAGCCTTGCAAGAGGGGAGCCACCCTGACTATGATGACCCGATCCGGGCAAAGCTGCGCACGATACGGGACGTTCTCGACAACTACCGGCTTTCTATCATAGAGCTCAAGGGCATAGCCGTCTCGGAGGTGTGCCAGATCTTTGAGCGCATCAACCAGGCAGGCAAGCCGCTGGACATTTTTGACATCGTCGTGGCCAAGACTTTCCGTCTGAAGACCGACGCTCCTCCTCAGGCCGGTTTTTACCTGCGCGAGCTTGTCGAGGGCTTTCGGGAGGAGACCCCTGGGAACTATCCGGCCATTGACGATCTGACCTACCTGCAGATCATTGCTGTGATCATACAGAGGCAATTCCCCCTGGCAGGCGTTCAGAACATCACGCCGACGTACCTCAACAGAGTCAAGACAGAGCACATCGAATCGGTGTGGCCAGGCACCAAGGTAGCGTTGCGGAAGCTCTTTGACTTCCTCGACAATCACCTGCACATCAAGGGGCCTCGGCTGATCCCCTATCGGTATTTTTACCTGTCACTGGCTACACACTTTTATGATAACCCGCACCCTGACTATGCTTTCCTCAAGCAATACTTCTGGTACTATGCTTTCCACAATGATGACCTGCTCACTAACACGACCCATTTGCAGCGGCACATCGAGTTGCTCAAGAGCGCCAGAACCCCTGGCCAGGCATACGTGGATCGGTTTCTCATCGACAAACAGCGTCTGCGCACCGCATCCTACAGCACGAATAGCCGTTGGGCCAATGCCATACTATGCCTCCTCGCTAGCCAGGAACCGAGGGATTGGGGCCAGCCCGATCGACACGTGCTGGCAGACGTCTACTATCAACTGGTTGATAACCCGAATCTGCATCATATCTTCCCGACAGCATACGTGGCTGAACACCCTGGCAAGAACCGGTCGGATTCCAACAGCATGATGAATATCGCCTACCTGACCCAGTTGGAGAACCTGAAGATAAGCGCCAACAACCCTGTTGACTACCTGCGCCGGTACGACAGCCCAGCATTTGAGGGAGTCTTGCGGACCCATTTGGTCCCGCTGGAAATCCTCGAGTGGGCCCGCCAGCAGCAGATGCCCGACAACGCTTTGGACCAGTTCATCGAGCTACGCGCCGACCTGATAGTCGACACGCTTCGGCGGAACCTGGCCGGCGTGACCTTTGACGTCATCGACACCCGAGAGGTATAGAGTAGCGCGCAGCCTGGGCTGCGGGAGAGAGACATGCCCGTAAACAAGAAACTCATCGAAGTCGCCCTCCCCCTGGACGCGATCAACGCCGCCAGCGCGCGGGAAAAATCCATCCGCCACGGCCACCCCAGCACGCTGCACCTCTGGTGGGCGCGCCGGCCGCTGGCCGCCGCCCGCGCCGTGATCTTTTCCCAGATGGTGGACGACCCCTCCGCGCACCCGGAGCAGTTCCCCACCGCGGAGGCGCAAAATGATGAGCGCAAGCGGCTTCACGACATCATCAAGGAGCTGGTGGTGTGGAAGAACACCACCAACGAGGACGTGCTGGGCCGCGCGCGGGACGAGATCTGGAAATCCTGGCGCGCCACCTGCGCGGCCAACCGCGACCATCCCCGCGCGGCGGAGCTCTTCAACCCCGACAAGCTTCCCGCCTTTCACGACCCCTTCGCCGGCGGCGGCGCCTTGCCTCTGGAGGCGCAGCGCCTGGGGCTGGAGGCCTTTGCCAGCGACCTGAACCCCGTGGCGGTGCTGATCAACAAGGCCATGATCGAGATCCCGCCCAAATTCGCCGGGCGGCCGCCGGTGAACCCGGAGGCGAGGAAGGAAAAGAGGCTGTTCGCGGGCACCTGGCGCGGTGCGCAGGGCCTGGCCGAGGACGTGCGCTATTACGGCCAGTGGATGCGCGACGAGGCGGAGCGGCGCATCGGCCACCTTTACCCGAAGATTGAAGTCACTGCGGCGATGGCCCAGGAGCGGCCCGACCTGCGGCCCTACGTGGGACGCAGGCTGACGGTGATTGCGTGGCTCTGGGCGCGCACGGTCAAAAGCCCCAACCCCGCATTCGCCAGCGTGGACGTGCCGCTGGTTTCCACTTTCATGCTTTGCACCAAGCCCGGCGGAGAGGTGTATGTTCTACCGGTGATCGAGAGCGGGGGCGCGGGAGCGCCCCCCAGCTATCGCTTCACGGTGAATACGGGCCAGCCCAAGGACCCCGAGGCGGCAGAGAACGGCACGAAACTAGCCCGCGCCAACTTCCGATGCCTGGTGTCAGGCGCTCCGATTACAGGCGACTATATCAAGGCCGAGGGCCGGGCGGGGCGCATGGGAGCACGCCTGATGGCCGTTATCGCCGAAGGTGACCGAGGACGAGTCTATCTGGCGCCAACGCTAGAGCATGAAGCTATTGCGAGGATGGCGCCGCCGACATGGAGGCCGGACGTCGTGATCTCTGGCAGCACGCAGTACCTGGGCGTAAAGCCTTACGGCATGGAGCGATTCGACCAGCTTTTCACCAATCGCCAGCTGGTAGCGCTGACTACACTGGCCGACCTGGTCGGCGGAGCACACGAGCGCATCCGCCGCGACGCCGCAACCTCTGGTCTGCCGGACGACGGCACACCGGTCCGCAACGAGGGCACCGGTGCCACCGCCTACGCAGATGCGGTGGCGATATATCTGGCATTTGGCATTGACAAGATGTCTGATCGGCACTCGACTCTGGGGCGATGGGACCCGACGCCAACGGCCAGTGGTATCATCAACACATTCAGCCGGCAAGCCCTGCCGATGACCTGGGACTATGCGGAGGGGAACCCGTTCAGCGAGGCCTCGGGCAACTTCGACGGCGGTGTTGGTTGGATAGCGAAGGCAATCGAGGGATCACTCTCTGCGATCGGAAGTGGGACAGCGAAGCAAGACAATGCGTCTAGCCAGAGCGTCTCTGTTGGCAAACTCGTGTCTACCGACCCACCCTACTACGACAACGTTCCCTATGCCGACCTTTCGGACTTTTTCTACATTTGGCTGCGCCACTCGTTAAAGCCAGTATTCCCCGACCTCTTTGCCACGCTGGCCGTGCCCAAGGCCGAGGAGCTGGTTGCTTTCGCGTATCGCCACGACAGCAAGGCGGCAGCAGGAGCGTTCTTTATGGACGGCATGACCCAGGCCATGCGGCGGCTGGCCGAGCAGACTCACCCGGCTTTTCCAGTCACTATCTACTACGCCTTCAAGCAGGCCGAGAGCGACAGCAATGTCGGTACGGCTAGCACGGGCTGGGAGACCTTTCTTGACGCGGTGATTCGCGCGGGCTTTGCGGTCACCGGCACCTGGCCGATGCGCACAGAGCTTGGCAACCGCATGCGGGGCATGGAGTCCAACGCCCTCGCGTCCAGCATCGTGCTGGTGTGCCGCCAGCGCGCGGCGAACGCGGCCACGGCCACGCGGCGCGCGTTCGTGGCCGCGCTCAAGGCCGAACTGCCCGACAAGCTCAAGCTCTTGCAGCGCGGCAACATCGCGCCGGTGGACCTGGCGCAGGCGTCCATCGGCCCGGGCATGGCCATCTATACCCGCTATGCCCGCGTGCTGGACGCCGCCGGGCAGGCCCTCTCTGTCCGCGAGGCGCTGGCGCTGATCAACCAGACGCTGGACGAGGCGCTGGCCGAGCAGGAGGGGGAGCTGGACGCCGACTCGCGCTGGGCGGTGGCCTGGTTCGAGCAGTCGGGCTTTGCCGAGGGGGAATATGGCGTGGCCGAGACGCTTAGCAAGGCCAAGAACACCAGCATCGGCGGCCTGGCCGAGTCGGGGATCCTGACGGCCGGCCGCGGCAAGGTCCGTCTGCTGCGGCCAGAGGAGCTTCCCTGGGATTGGGACCCGGCCAGCGACCGGCGCCTGACCGTCTGGGAGAGCGTCCACCACCTGATCCGCGTGCTGGAGGCCAAGACGGGCGGCGAGGGCGCGGCGGCGGAGCTGGCGGCCCGGCTGGGCAGCCGCGCCGACCTGGCGCGCGACCTGGTCTACCGGCTCTACCTCATCTGTGAGCGCAAGAAGCGCGCGCAGGAGGCGCTCTCCTACAACGGCCTGGTACAGAGCTGGCCCGAGATCGCGCGCCTGGCGATGGAGCGGCGGCGGTCGGAGCCGCAGCAGGCGACCCTGTTCGGTGGTTCGTCCGTCTAGCGCGCCGCGCGCTGGAGGTGAGACATGATCGAAGTGGCATTGGAGCCGTCGAAAGAAACGGTAACGAAGCTAAGGTGGTCGGCGTACGTGGAGGAAGACAACGCTCCCTTTGAGCTGTACATCCCCAAGTGGAGAGTCCCGGAGCCGTGGCCCGGCCGGATTCGCGTGGGGATCGCCGCCTACAAGGGTAAGCCCTCGGCCTTCAAGGAAAGCCCTTTCTCGGAAGGGCGGCCGGAGGACCCGATCAGGGTATTGGTGCGGCGCGTGAGCGACCTCGTCCACAGCGTCCGGTACGCCCCCCTGGGCGAGCCGGAATCGTGGCAGATCGGCGAGCCGTACATTCCCTATAGCCTCATCCCGGGCGGCGCGGACTGGCTGGTGATCGAGGTCGCCTGGGACCTGCGCAGCCGCGGGCAGTTTGGGGGCGTCCCCACCTATCGAGAGGACCCGCTTCCGGACTCGTGAGCCCATGGCTGACCAGGGTGGGCCGGCCAAGTGGCCCGAGTGTTCATGGCAGGCTCGGCATGGAATGCCGGCCGAACGCGATGAATCGCGTACTACCAACCCAGGAGAGCCTTGGGCATATAGAGACAAAAGCAAGATTCCTCCCCGACACATCAGTCACGCAAGGAGGCCCGGATGGCGATCACCAACTATGAACGCGTCGGCAAGGCGCTGGAATTGCTCAAGGACGGCTTGCGGCCCTTTGTGGAGCGCGAGCTTCAGGCGCAATATGGCGGGTATTGGGTCACCAAAGTCACGGTTGACTGGCGCGACGACCTGACCTGGGACGAGGACACGCCCCACCTGGACGCGGCGGTGCTGCTGCGCATGATGTGGGATCAGTGGAACGCGACCTTTCGCAACACCCTGGGCCACGCCGAGCGCAGCCTGGTCAGCGAGCTGCGCGAGGCGCGCAACCGGTGGGCGCACCAGGAGCCCTTCTCCACCGACGATGCTTACCGCGCCCTGGACTCGGCGGCGCGGCTGCTCACGGCCATTTCCGCTCCCCAGGCCGAGGAGCTGGAGCGGCTCAAGATGGAGCTGCTGCGCGTGCGCTTCGACGAGCAGGTGCGCGGCGAAAAACGCAAGAGCGCCGGGACGGCCATCGAGACCCAGGGCAACGGCGGCCTCAAGCCCTGGCGCGAGGTGGTGAGCCCCCATCGCGATGTGGCCAGCGGGCGCTATCAGCAGGCCGAGTTTGCCGCGGACCTCTGGCAAGTGCACCTGGGCCAGGGCTCCGACGAATACCGCAACCCGGCCGAGTTCTTCCGCCGCACCTTCCTGACCGACAGCCTGCGGGGGCTGCTCGTGGGCGCGGTGCGCCGGCTCTCCGGCGAGGGCGGCGACCCGGTGGTGCAGCTCCAGACCAACTTTGGCGGCGGCAAGACCCACTCCATGCTGGCCCTCTATCACCTCTTTTCGGGGGCCGCGCCCGGCGAGCTGCTGGGCATCGACGAGGTGGTCAAGGAGGCGGGCGGCAAGATGCCTGCGACCCCGGTGCGCCGCGTGGTGCTGGTGGGCAACCGCATCTCGCCGGGCAACCCAGTGGTCAAGCCCGATGGCACGGTGGTGCGCACGCTCTGGGGCGAGCTGGCCTGGCAACTGGGCGGCCGGCCCGCCTTTGAGCGCATCCGCGCCGACGATGAGCGGGCGACCAGCCCCGGCGACGCGCTGCGTGAGCTGCTGAACGAGCACGCCCCCTGCCTGATCCTCATCGACGAATGGGTGGCTTATGCGCGCCAGCTCCACGAGACCGCCGACCTGCCCGGGGGCAGCTTTGAGACGCACTTTACCTTTGCCCAGGCGCTGACCGAATCGGCCAAGCTGGCCAAGCAATGCTTGGTGGTGATCAGCCTGCCGGCCTCCGATGCCGGGCCCTCGCCGCACACGCGCGCCGACGACGTGGAGGTGGGCGGGGAACGAGGCCGCGCCGCGCTCGACCGCCTACGCAACGCCGTGGGCCGCGTCGAGTCCTCCTGGCGGCCGGCCAGCGCCGAGGAAGGCTTTGAGATCGTGCGCCGGCGCCTCTTTGAGCCGCTGGTCAGCGAGGCGCAATTCCTGGCGCGCGACTCGGTGGCGCGGGCCTTTTATGACCTCTATCGCACGCAGAGCGCCGAGTTCCCGCCCGAGTCCCGCGAGGCGGAATATGAGAAGCGACTCAAGGCCGCCTACCCGATCCACCCCGAGGTCTTTGACCGGCTCTACACCGACTGGTCCACCCTGCTCAAGTTCCAGCGCACCCGCGGCGTGCTGCGCCTGATGGCCGCGGTGATTCACAGCCTGTGGGAGAAGGGCGACCGCAACCCGCTGATCCTGCCGGCGAGCATCCCCATCGACGACCCCCGCGTCCAGTTCGAGCTGACGCGCTACCTCTCGGACAACTGGGTGCCGGTGATCGAAAAGGACGTGGATGGGCCCAACGCGCTGCCGTTGAGACTGGATGGCGAGGTGGCCAACCTGGGCAAGTTCTCCGCCTGCCGGCGCGTGGCGCGCACCATCTATCTCGGCTCGGCGCCTACGGTGGCTGCCGCCAATCGGGGCCTGGAGGACCGCCGCATCAGGCTCGGCTGCGTGATGCCCGGCGAATCGACGGCGGTCTTTGGCGATGCCCTGCGGCGGCTGAGCGGCACCGCCACCTACCTCTATCAGGACGGCGCGCGCTACTGGTACTCCACCCAGCCGACGGTGACCAAGCTCGCCGAGGATCGCGCCGAGCAATACGCGCGCAACCCGGATGCCGTGGCTCAAGAGCTGGAGAAGCGGCTGCGGGCGGACCTGCATCGCACCGGCGATTTTAGCCGCGTCCACCCCTTGCCCCAGTCCAGCGTCGACGTGCCCGACGACCTGGACGCGCGCCTCGTGGTGCTCGGCAGCGACCACCTCTACAGCAAGGAGCCGGACAACGCCGCCGAGCGGGCGGCCAAGGCCATCTGGGCCTCGCGGGGCAACACGCCGCGCCTCTACCGCAACACCCTGGCCTTCCTGGCGGCGGATCAGACCCGCTGGGCCGACCTGGACGAGGCGCTACGTCGCTACCTGGCCTGGGAGTCCATCCTCGGGGAGAAGGAGACGCTCAACCTCGATCCGCACCAGGTCAAGCAAGCCGAGACGCAAAAGGCTTCCGCCGACGTCATGGTGACGGCGCGCCTGCCGGAGGCCTACCAGTGGCTGCTGGCGCCGGTACAGGGGACGCCCCAGGGGCCGGTGGTCTGGGAGGCCAAGCGGCTCAACGGGCAGGACGCGCTGGCGGTGCGCGCCAGCAAAAAGCTCAGGAACGACGACCTGCTGGCCACCGTGCTGGCGGGGACCCAGTTGCGCATGGAGCTGGATCGCATCCCGCTCTGGCGCGGGGATCATGTGGCGATCAAGCAGCTCGTGGAGGATTTCGCCAGCTATCCCTACCTGCGCCGGCTGCAATCGCCGGCGGTGCTGGTCAGGGCGGTCAACGATGGCCTGGGCTTGCTGCTGTGGGACACCGAGTCCTTTGCCTACGCCGATAGCAATGACGAGCTGGCGAGCCGCTACCGTGGCTTGCGCGCCGGCCATGTGACTCTATCGGAGGACTCGCCAGCGGGCTTGCTGGTGCGCCCCGAGGTGGCCAGGCGGCAGATGGACGCCGAGGCAAAGCGAGCAACGACCCCTGGTGGGACGCCGCCCGGCCCAGGCGGTGGTGCCACACCTGGCCCGGAGGGCGAAGGGACTACGCCAGGTGGAGGCACGCGTCCGCCGGCACCTGCTCTGGCCAAACGTTTCCACGGCACCGTCGTCCTGGACGCCACGCGCGTGGGCCGCGACGCGGGCCGGGTCGCCGATGAGGTGATCGCGCATCTGGTGGGGCTGGTCGGCGCCCGGGTGACGGTGACGCTCGAGATCGAGGCCGAGGTGCCGTCGGGTGTCCCCGAGCATGTCCAGCGCACGGTCACTGCGAACAGCCAGACGCTCAAGTTCGCCAGCCATGGATTCGAGGAGGAGTGAGCGGCCCCGCGGCCGGCCCGTACAAGCGCCGCCGCGCAGATCCGGCTGCCATGCCACCTGCTCTGCCTGCGGCCACACCTGGCGAACATGCTTTGGCTGCCGCGATGCTTCTAAATATCACGTGTTGCGCGCCGTCGCCATTTGACAGCCCGCTTCAATGCTGGTAGCATGCTTGCCGATGGGCACTTGCTGGCGCCAGCCTGGGTATCTTGCGGGGATCTGCTGGTGAAATGTTGCGATTTGCGAGTTGTTTGACATGGCGTTGGAGCTGCGATAGAATGCCTTCTGTCGCATTTGGCGCTATCGAATCGCAGCGCGCGGCCGGAGATTCGGGCAACGATTGAGCCTCGGTCTCGCCCGACAGCATGTTTTGCTTGCGCGATGCATCCAGGGTGCAAAGGCCCGCTGATAGGGTGGTCCCACCGGGCCAGCTCTTGTCCGATGGCCCGTTTTCTGCGCCTTGTCAGTTCAGCGGCTCTACATATCTAGTTTGCACAAGAGGCGGGTTGAGCATGGCTGATTTGCCCCAAGACAGCAGTCTCACGTACTACCTGCAGCAGGCGCGCGCCAAAGCCAAAGAAAACCGCTTTGAAGAGGCGCTCGCCGACGCCGCGACGGCCCTCAACCTCGCGTTGCAGCAGGAGGAAATCGACCTGATCCAGGCCATCCGGGCCGAGATCAAGCAGGCCCGAGATCGGAGGGTCCAAGAGCTCTCTGGATACCTCCGGTCCCTGCTGGCCAGGCCGCTGGACGACCTGGATCGCGATGCCCTGCAGAAGGCGAGCACGGGCGGCCAGGAAGCGTTCAGCGAGCTGCAAAGCGTCGATCCCCTCGCTGCTCAGCCCCTCGCTGCCGGCTGGAACACCCTCAAGAGCCGCATCGAGACGCGGCTCGACCTGCTGATGACCAGAGATGAGCTCAACCGCCTGTGGGCGGCGCCTCAGCTCAAGGTTCTGGAGTACCGTGCGGCCTTGCAGAAGGCCGATGAGGTGGCCGGGAGGCACCCCGGCGAGATGGAATTCCGGGATCTGCAGGCTGAGGCCCAGAGGCGGCTGGACGAGGCCAGGAAACTAGAGGGCGACTTGACCACCCAAGCCGGCCAGGCCGAGTTCAGCCGGCTCCTGGGTGCACTCGAGGGGCTGAAGGAAGCGGGCGAGACGCAGTTGCCCTGGTACGAATGGGGCGACCAGAAGCGAGAGGATGGCACCTCTGTGCGCGCCGTCATCAGCACCGACAGGTATGCCCCGGCCCCCGAGGCCCTGGGTCATGTCCGCCAGTTGGCCCAGGCTTTCGAGGAAGGCAAGGCCAGGGAGTATAGGCAGAATGCGCAGGTGGCGCTGCCCGCGGAGCCGGAAGGGGCGGAGGAGCAAATAAGGAAAGGTTTGGTCTTTGGCAATTTACTGCCGGATACGCGCCAGAGCCTCCAGGGCTACCTGGATGCCGAGGTCCTGCCCGCCGTCGCGGTCCGCCAAGCAGCCAAGGCCAAGCTTGACGAGGCGCTGAACACCTTGCGCTCTACCCAAGACGCCGCCCAGGCAGCCGGGAAGGCCAGAGAGGCCCAGCGCAGGGACGGCCACTGGCTGGGTTTCGCCGCCGAGCTGCACCGTGAGCTGGGCCCAGAGCTCGGCCGCGACTGGGGCGCCAAGCTGCGGGCCGCCGAAGAGCAGCGCGCGGCCGGCGAGTTCAAAGAGGCGCTGGCGGCGGCGCGGCGGGTTCAGGAACAGGCGGCGGGGCTGCCGGGTTTCGATGAGGTTCTGGCGCAGGCGCAGGCCCTGGTGGAATGCTGCCAGGCGGACACCGCCCTGTTCGAACAGGTCACCCAACAGGGGAAGGAGATCGTCGCCCTGGCCGACCAGGACCTGGGCACGGCGGAGCGCCTCCTGGCAGAGATCGAGACGCTGGTGGCCGGCAGGCCGCAGCGCTTCATGCAGCTCCTCTTTGCCCCCCGCCGAAAGGTGCAAGAGTGCCAGACCCTCGAGCAGGCGATGGCGCAGTGGGAAAGGCGGCTGGACGAATCCCACCCGGCCAGGCTCGGGGACAGCCTCTACGCCGACGCCGACAGGGTGCGCGGTGTTCTGGCTGGACTGCAGGATATCAACAAAGAGATCGACGCCCGCGGGGCGCGGCGCCAGCTCGCTCATCTGCGCGCGCGCGTGGATGCCCGCCGTCGTTTCATCGAGGGCCGGGCCGACTGGGAAGTGGGGCGTTACAGGTCGGCTCAAGAGCACTGGCAGTCCGTTCAGCAGCTGAACGGCGACGATGCCGCGCTGGCCGCCGAGTGGCTCGGACGCGCCCAGGACGCCAGCGAGGTGACCGAAAAGCTGGCGCAGGCCCAGCAGTTGCGCGCCGAGGGCAAGCTGTCGCAAGCCGCGGAGGTCCTTGACCCCTGGCGGACCCGCGCCTCGCCTCTGCAGGCCGAGGTGAGAAAGCTGCACCAGGCCGTGATTGCGGAGCGTAGGGCCCAGCTCGTCCAGGACATCGACGGCATGATCCGCGCGCTGGACGAGAACCCCGTCTATTCGCGCCTGATCCGCCAGGTCGAGGCTCTGGAGGAGATCGACCATGACCTCGCCAGCGAGTACAAAGCCAGCTATTATCCCCTGATCCACGTTCGCCTGGGCGACCTGGCGCTGAAAGCTGACCAGTACGACAGGGCGCTCGCGCACTATGAGACGGGCCTGTCATACGCCCAGGATGCGGAGCGCTCGGCCCTCTTGCTGGGGAAACGCAAGGCCGCCACGGCGCGGGCCTGGGGCGCTGCGGAGGCCCACGAACGGGATGGCCAGCTCGGCCCGGCCTGCCAGGCCCTGGACAAGCTGCTGGGTGACTATGCCGATGACATCAGGACCTTATACTGGCTGGCCGGGCTGGCGCTGAAGAAGGCGGAGACCGAGCAAGATCCGGCTCTCAAGCGCGCCGAACGGGAGCGCGCGACGCGCTGCTGCGATGCCGCCGAGCGGCGGCTGAACGAGGCCGAGCGCTGGAACGATCCCGGACGGGTCGGTTTTGCCAGCGCGGACGAGATCCTGGAGTGGCAGGCCCTGTTCGAGTTGATGCGTATCCGGATCAACGCCCAGGATCGGGCCAGCCGGGCCCTGGAGCGGATCGCCGAGCAATTGCGCCCCGAGGGCAGCATCAGCGAGTACCGCATGGCTCGCGAAGCCAAGGATGCCCTCCAGCAAGCGCTCCTTCAGCAAGCGAGCGACATGATGGCGGAGGAGCAGCCCGGCGCGCGCCTGCAGGCGCTGCCCCAGGCGATGCAGAACAACATCGCCAGGGACCGGGCCGAGACTGAGCGCTATATCCTGGCTCTGGCCAGGGACCGGATAGACGAGGACTATCAGAGGATGGAGGGCGACCTGAGCCGCGAGCTGCGCTCGAGCTTTGGCAAGACCGCCGACCCTCCCCTGGAATCCCTGGTCTTCCAGGCTGCTCCTCCCGCTGCCGAGCTGATCAGCCGCTGGAAGCTCGGCCTCAAGATCAACGTCCTGGCCGAACCGGCCCGGGAGGGGCAGCAGGCCCGCGCCGAGGTGATGCGCACCGCCAGCCGATTGGGGGGCACGGTCCGGCAACTGGTGGAGGATGTCCGCGGTCCGCTGACCGGCCTGGACGGGCAGGTGCTCGAGTCTATGGCGGCCCTGGAGACGCAGATTCAGTGGTGCGGCAACGCGGAAGAATGGGCCACGGAGCTGCGAGATATGCTCAATGCCTTCGACTTTGCCAAGGGCGCCAAGGAGGCGCCGGTCGGGGACTCGCTGAGCACCCGCGCCTACTGCAACCAGCTTGGCAAACACAAGGGGGCCTTGCTGAACCTCCGCAGCAATGCGCGCAAGGCGGATAACCTCATCGCTGCCGCCGTCGGCGCGGGGCGCCACCAGTACAACTCGTGGCGTCAGGTGGACTGGTCCAGCATCGTCAAGGAGCTCCTGCTGGCCAATAGCAAGCCCTTGCCCAAGGACGTGCCAGAGGTTGGCGGCGCCCCGGATCAGCAGCGAGCGGCCTTCTGGAGCGCCCTGGAGGCCGCGGACGACGCGACGAGGCGAGAGCGTTGGCAGACCGCCAGCGAGTTTCTCCTGGAAGCCAGATATGGCGACAATCTCGAGCGCGTCCCCTGGCAGGACAAGATCAACCCGATCATTCGCCGAGCACGACTCGACGAGCGATGGGATGAGGCGCTGGATCCCCTGCACGACGACATGATCCAGTTCAGCGCCCACCGCGTGGTGGAGTGGCTGCGGCAGCGCCGCCACGACGATGAGCAGAAGCGCAATCGCTTGGTCATCGCCCTGGCGGAGCTATATGCCGCCCTCCAGGCGGACAACTGGCAAGCAGCGCTTGCCAAGATCGAAACCATGAAAAAAGAGGATCCCCAGGACCAGTACGGCTTCTGGCAACGCGCAGTCATGCGCGAACCTCGCGGGCAGGAACCGCTCTCGCTGGATAGCCTCAAGGGTCAGGTCGACACCCACCTGGCGCAGTGGCAGGTGCTCAAGGAGTGGTGCGGCGATGACGCCGATAGCGCCCTCAGGCGGTGGAACGAGGGCAAGGATGACGAGCCAAGCATGCGACAGCAAGTCGTTGAGCTGACTCGCAGCGCGCGATTCGACGAGGCCCTGAAGCTCTGCCACGATGCCCTGGAAGGGGCGGGCGTCGACCAGAGAACTAACCAACTGGGCGGAGGGTTGTCGCTCGTGGCGCTGCTGGCGCGGCTCGAGGAGATCCCCGAGGCAGTGAGAACGCCGCTGACCAGCCGCCGGCTGGAGATCGAGCTGGCCCGGATCGATGGGGTGCGGCATGATGCCAACGCGGCCCAGAACGACATCAGGTCGTGGCTGTGGGGTGAGGAAGAGGGACGCGGTACTGGCGAGAACGGCCAGGAGCTCGAGCCCGGCTCGCCAGTTGGCGAGGATGAACCGGGTGCCGAGTACGGCTCGCAGTACGGCGACGTACAGTCACCCCCTGCAGCGGGGCCTTTGTTCGTCCCTATCCCCAGCCTGAAGCGCCGCTATCTGCACAAGAGGCAGGCCCTGCTGGGCTATCTTGACCAGATCGCATCATACAACAGGTCCGGCTGCTTGCGAAGGCTTTTCAGCAAAGGCCAGCAGGCGCTGCTGCTGGCGATGTGTGAGGAGACACTGCTAGAGCTCAGGGCCATCGCGCCCAACTCCCCGGAACTGCCGGAATGGGAGCGGCGCATCCAGGGAGAGGCCAGATGAAAGTAGCGCTTCTCGCGGATGTCCACGGCAACGCTCCGGCGCTGCGGGCAGTGCTCAGAGACTGCGGCGAGCGACAGGTGGATGAACACTGGTTCTTGGGCGACCTGCTGGGCTACGGCCCCCAGCCGGTCTCCTGCTATCGCCTGCTGGCCGAAAAGCGGCCCGCGGTCTGGCTGCTGGGCAATCACGATTTCGTGGGGCTGGGGATTCTACGCAGCGACTTGGCGAACCTGGACCACATCGTGGCGCGTGGGCTGGTGCCGGGCCGGGCCGAGTTGGATATCCTCGGCTGGCATGCCCGGCAGCTCGAGGTGGGGCTGGAACCCGGCGAGATTCACGCCCTCCACGCGCATGATACGTGGGTCAACGCCATCCCCGGCATCTATGCTGCGCACGGCGCCTTGCTGTCCTCCGAAGCAGCATCGGCGGACAATATCAGCGGGGCGAACTCGTATCTCAGGCTGGGCTCCTCCGGCCCCCAGATTACCGCCCAAGTCCTGGCCGCCTTGCACCTCGACGAGGAGGAGCGGCCCTGGTTGGTGGTGGCGGGACACGTGCACGAAGCAGCGATCTGCCAGATTCGCTGGGCTCCTCCCCAACAGCCGGAGTGGAAGGGGCTCACGTGGGACGATGGCTCGGCCTATGGCGATCCTCCGCCCGCCTGCCTTGGCTTGGCCGGCTGCCTCAGCCTCCTCTGTCCTGGCAGCGTCGGCGGGCGGCTCAACGACCTGCTCACTCACCAGCCCACCTACGCAATTCTGGACACTGACAACCGGACCGTGCAGTATCGGCGGGTCGCTTACGATGTGCGCGAGACCCTGGCGGCCATGGTACTCCCGCCGCGCGCGCCGAACTTGGAGAGCGACCTCACGGACTTGATGGAAGACTGGAAGACTCGGAGGCAGATGGCATGAAGAGACGAGGATGGGGGCGCGTGGCCCTGGGCATCGCGCTGCTAGGCGTGGTCATCGCCGCCCTGAGCGCGGCGCCGGTTGCCGCCCAGGACAGCTACACCGGCGTGGATGTTGTCTTTGTCGTGGATCAGTCGGGCTCCATGGGCGGCGAGAAATTCGGCGGGGAGGAAGGAAGCGTCGGCACCGACCCCAATGGCCTGCGCTTCCTGGGCTCCCAGCAGCTCATCGAGCGACTGGGCGGCTACCGCGCCAACTATTACCACGATTCGCCGGTCACGTTTCAGGTCGCCGTCCTCTATTTCGGGCGATCGGTCGCACAGATCGTGCCGCCCACGACCATCTCCGCGAACTCGGCTCAGGAGTGGGCGCCCATCAGCCTCCAGTTGCAGCCCAAGCTTCAGGTGAGCGCCTTCTACAAGTCTCTCGGCACTACAGATCATATCGGCGCGCTCGCGGAGGCCAAGCGAACCCTGGATGCCATGAAGCAATCCTGGCCCACAGGGGAGAAGCATTTCCCCGTGATCTTTCTGATCACCGATGGCGAGTCGTACATCAACTGCGCGACCGACCCGAAATCCCCGTACTGCATCGGCGGGCAATTCCAATACTCGAAATATTCCGAGGACCTCAAGGCCTATCGATGGAAGGAGCTGCCCGAGCCGCCGTATCAGCTCTACATGGCCTTTGTCAACGTCGATGACAATACCTGGAACAAGAAGGAGCAGTACTACAAGGAACTGACCAACAACAAAGTCGACCGGCTTGACACAGACACCATGTGGGCCTTCTTTGAGAAGACGCTGGGCGACATAACCGTGAACAATCCTGACCTGCCGCCTGTGGTTCCTGGGAAGGTGACAGAGATCGCGGAGACCGAGGATACGGTCAAGGTGCCGCCGTACCTGCAAGAGATCTCGTTCATCATCCACAAGCCCAAGCCGGAAGATAGGGTCAGCTTTACGCAGAACGGCCAGCCGGTGGAGAACGTCTACGCAATCCAGGTTGATGGCGGCGACCAGTACATCGAGCGGATCACCATCCTGAAACCCGCGCCGGGCTATATCACCATCAAGAGGCCCGTCACCACAGGCAAGCTTCGCATCTTTATGGTCCAATTTGGCGCCGAGTTCAAGTGCGTCATACCCAGCGTGGCCCAACACGTCCCCACCTGCCTGCGCTGCGAGATCTTGGACAAGGACAACAAGCCCTTTCCGCCCTACAGCAGCGGCCAGTTTGGGCTGCGGGTAGAGGCGGAGGTGACCGCCGCGGGCTATAGCCAAAAGTTGACCCTCGTCACGCAGGGCCAGAGCATCTGGCAGACGGACCTGGTGCTGCCAGAGCCGGGCCAGCACACTTACGTGGTTACGGCCAAGACTCAGGACATCGAGGGTCAGGAGATCGTGCCCTTCAGCGCGCCCTCGTACGGCATGGGCCAGTTCACCGCCACGGCGGCCGAGCCGCGCCTCGTGGGCGCAGAGGGCGCCACAGCCCTTCAGCCCGTCGATTTGCACATCGAGTTCGCCGATGCGATGGGCAGCGCGCTGTCCGCTGCGGGCTGCGGCAACCAGTACACGGCCATGATCGCTACCTTCCAACCCGCTTCCGGCGACGCTATTTCGGTGCAACTGGCCGAAGAGAACGGCGCCTACGCCGGCTCCTTTACCCCCTGGAGTGCAGGGGACTATCGCGTGTCCGTGCGCGCCGAGGTCAAGGACCCCACCACGGGTTCGGCCTCCGCGGCTTTTGACAAGGAGGTGGGCGCCCTCACGGTCCGAGCGCCGCAGGTGATCTGGGATGGGCAGGGGGATACCTGGCCCCAGTACCAGCCCGGCATGATCGGCTTCTACCTGGCGGACCAAAGCGGCCAGCCGCTGACCATCGATCCCACGGCCAACCTCCAGGCCGGGGCCCAGATTCGCGACGCTGGCGGGGGCGCGGAGCTGGTCAACCTGGTGGATCAGGGGCAAGGTCGCTGGGAAGGGGTCTGGATTCCCAGGAACATTGGCAAGTACACCGTGGTGGTCACGCTGAACGTCTCAGGGCCCAATGCGCCGCAGGCCAAGCTGATCTCCAGCCTCACGGTGCATTCGTTCACGGTCAAACCTTTGACTCCTCGCGTCGCCGATCCGACGGGCATCACCGCGCTGCAGACGACGCCGCTAAAGATCGTGTTCGCGGACGCCAATGGCCAAGTGGTTCCGGTGGATTCGGGCGCTTCTCAGTACGTTCGCACGAAGGCCATCGTTAGCCCCGAAGGCATATCGGGCGAAGAGACCGAGATACCGCTGGCCCACGATGGCGATGGCTACGCGGGCACGTTCGTGCCCCTGCGGGCCCAGCGCTACCGGGTGCGGCTGCAGGGCGTGGTGCACGATCCGGCCAGCGGCGCCAGCAGCATGCCCATCGACCAGGATATCGGGGCGCTGGACGTGCTGCCGCCCAAGGTCATTTGGGACGGCTCGCGGGACGCCTGGCCGCAGTACGAGGCAAGCCGCGTGGCTTTTCACCTGGCCGATCAGAGCGGCAGCGCGCTGCAGGTGGAAGGCGCGACCAACCTGCGCGCCGACGTCCAGCTCAGGGGCCCGGTGGGTGCCGCCGCCGCTCCCGTGAACCAGCTCGCCACGGGGACTTGGGAGGGGCAGGCCGTCCCGGACGAGTCGGGCCTGCACGAGCTGCGGGTCAGCATTTCGCACAAAGCCGCCGATGGCTCCGACATCGTGCTGATCAACGATCTCGTCCTCCATCAATTCAACGTCGAGGCGGTCACGCTGGTACGCATGGTGGTCGAGGATCCCGAAAGCGAGGGGTCTCGCGCCTGGCGCGACCTGTTCTGGCGGGTGCGCCCGCTGGACGTGCAAGTCGCCCTGGTGGATAAGCAGGGCAACCCGGTGGATCCTACCAAGATACTGAAGGATCCCTCCGCCATGCCCGTCGAGGTAAGTCTCGTGCCGCCCGAGGGTGGCGCGGGAGAACCCCTCGCCCTGGTCCATGGGGCGACGGGGCGCTTCACGGCAACATTCTCCGACTATGATGAGAAAAAGTGGTATGCCCATCGCGACCTGGGCTACTATGAGATCCGCATGGCCCCGAAGGCCGAATTGAAGGACACCTACACCTACGGCACCGAAGAGCTGGTCTCGTCGCGGGCGCACCTCACTAGACATCCGTTCTGGTGGGTGCTTCCGGCCATTGCCGCCCTCGTGGCGATCGCGCTGCTCATCCTGCTGGGGCGGAGCACCTACCTTCACCTCTGGCCGGCCATCGGGACGGTGCGGGTTGGCAACAAGTGGTCCTACCACCTGCGCGACGCTGGCAAGCATACGATAACGCTGGACAAGCGCCATGGGGTGCCCCCAGCGGTGCGCCAGATCAAGGTCCAGCAAAAGCTGCTGAGCGGGCCGCTGGCCAAGGCGCCGCGGATCATCCTCTCGGTGCAGCACCCCAATGGCGTCTGGGTGCCCCGCAACGTGTCGGTCCCGAACCCCTATAACACGGTGGTCGGGAACACGTGCGTGACCTGGAGCGCAGGCAGCGAGAAACCCCCCACCGGCGTGGCGCCCGACCTGTGGGCCTACGTCTTTGGCATCCTGGGAGTGGGGGCGCTGGCCGCACTCATTATGGTGATTGTCGCTATCGTGAGTAGCTTGGGATAGCTTGCAGCCCGGATCCGCCTGCTGCGAGCCGTCATCGACGACAGCTCTAGTTCAGACAGAGGGAAGGAGAATATCCATGTACCGTCCAGCATTGGTCATTGGATTGGGAGGCACCGGCGTGCTCACCTTGCGCCATCTGAAGGCGCAACTGCTCGCCAGTCAGGAACGGCGCTTGCCGGACTGCGTCAAGCTGCTGGCGCTGGACACGGTCAGGGATAAGGATCGCTCCGCCGAGACCGAGGGCAAGGCCAAGATCGCTGCCCTGCGCACCGAGCTCGCTCCCGGCGAGTACCACTGGGTCGGCGGCGATGTCTACGACTTTGTGCGGGAGGTCGAGCAGGGCCAGCATCCCCAGATCGGTTCCTGGTTCCAGGCTCGCCAGTACCTGCAGACGCTGCCCCGGGCCTCTTTCACTCTGGAGGATGGCGCCGGGCAACTGCGTCAGTTCGGCAGGCTCGCCGTTTTTCACGACGTGGATGCCCCTGCCGCGTCCGCCATCAACAGCCTGCTCAACAAGGCCATTGATGACATCCGCAGGGTGCAGCAGATCACGACGCTGGACGTGTTTCTCGTCGCCTCCGTGGCGGGAGGCACGGGCGCGGGGATGTTCGTGGATATCGCCTATCTGGTTCGGCAGATCGCCCAGCAGGCGCACCGCACCGCGGTGCAGCTCAAGGCCTTTCTCGTCCTGCCCGAGGCCTTTAGCGCAATCCCCGGCGGGGTCAAGCGTTCCATGCGCGCCAGGTCCTTCGCCGGCATGCGCGAGAACCGGCGCTTTATGGTGGACTTTCAGTTCGAGCACGGCTACCCGATGTACTATCACGCCTCCGGCGAGGGCGGCATCTGGCGCAGCGCGATCAAGACCAAGCTCTTCGATGTGCTCTATCACGTCGACGGTCAGAGCGTCAACAACCCGCTGACGAGCGTGCTGCCAGAGCTGGGCGTCACGGCGGCCATCGCCGACGCCATCACCGCCATGCTCGATCGCTCGCCCGACCAGAGCGAGGATGTATACGCCCGCCATACCAAGAACGTCATGGCCGAGCAGAACCGGGGCGAGGACGCGGACCGCACGGCCTCCTTTGACTCGGCCCTGGGCACCTTTTCCTATATCCTGCCCATGCACCATATCAGCGAGCTGCTGGCCCACCGGCTGGCCGTGGAAAGCCTGACGGCCTTGCTAGCCCCTGCCGAGAAGGATGAACAGGGCTATCTGCGGTCGCTCAAGCCGGATGCCAGCGAGGAGGCGCCCGGCGTGCGCGGCCGCGATGTGGCCGCCCGGCTGCTAACATCGGCGGAAATCCAGTCGAACGCGGCACTGGAGCGCATCGCGGTGCCCGGCCTGATCAACGAGTTGGCGCGCCTGGCGCACGAGTATCGGCCCAATGACGACGCCGTCTCTCAGCAGATCGCCTCGCAGGATGCCGCCTACTGGCAGGGGCAGATGGACCCGCCGGGGGAGGATCAAAAGGTCGTCAACATCCGCAACCGCGCCATGGCGACGCTGAACAGCCGCCTGATCGACGATGTGCCGGCGAACCAGCGCGGCGAAAGCCCCGCGGGGGCGGTGGACCGTATCGCCGAGGGCGTCGAGCGGTACAAGGGCACCCACCTGGGGCGCGAGGACCTGCGCACCGGCCAGCGCGTCGGCGGGCAGTACCGCAAGGCCCTGGACGAGTACGCCGAGATCCACCTAGACCGCTTCCGCCTGATGCTCGAGACCGAAAGCGAGAACATCCTCAACGGCAGCCTCTTGCCTGATGACCCGCTCGCCAAGCAGCGCGGCGGCAAGCTCGGACATTATCTCGACTTTCTGGATGGTGTGGAGGGGTTGCTGGGCCGCTTTGTGAAGGCCCTGGAAGGGGCGCAAAAGCTCCGCGAGGAGCGCCAGGACAAGCAGACCGCCGGGGTCGCGGCCAGGACCGCGCTGGATGACCTGAAGGCCAAGCCAGGCGGGCTCTTTGGCGGGAGGCGCCGTCAGGCCTACCTGGACGCCGAACAGCAGGTGATTGATGTGGAGAAAGTGCTGATCGGCGAGCAGGCGATCCGTGCCCTGGTCGATCGCATGACCCAGCACACCGTGCAGGTGCACGAGAGCGCCATGGCTTGGGCCAAGGCCCTGGGCCTGGACTTTGAGAGCCTGTACGGACGCCTGCTGCGAGGGGAGCGACAGATTCAGGGCGCCATCGCCGTGGAGAACCAGGTCCCAGTGCGCCAGGTAGTCTGGGATGAAGGCTACATCGACGAGCTCTTTGCCAGATACACGAGGGCGACGGAGAGCGAGAAGAACACCGGCGTCGACACCTACCTCGGTCGTCTCTCCTGGAAGGCCGAAAAGCGTCGCGTGGGCGTCCGGGACGAGTACGGCATCAGCCTCTTGCTGACGCTGCCCAATAGCGAGCCAACTCGGCTTGGACGGGAGAACCTGGACCGCACGCAAGAGCTGCTGCTCGCGCCGGCCCGCCAGGTTTTTGCCCCCATGTGGCAGCAAGAGTCCATCCTCACCTACCTCAGGATGCGGCTCTACAAGAACGGCGACCAACTGGCCGCCGAGCTCGCGCGCAGGGCGGACGTGTTGCTTCAGCACCGCGGCAGCACCGTGGTTCCTGCCAACTATTTGCACGCGGCCCACGAGTCGGCGGACGAGAGGCAGTATCTCCGCGTCGTGCAGGGAGCCCTGGAGGACCTGACCAAGGCCCGGGGCAAGCTCAACGATGTGGTGAACTCGTCTGACCGCTTCGCCCTCCGATTGGTGAACACCAAGGACCTGATTCCGCTGGACGAGATGGCCTCCTACCAGCAGGCTGAGCTCGACTACTGGTCCCAGGGCGGGGAGGTGGACGACGGGCAGGGGTCGCGCCGCCGCCTGACCCGGGAGACGCTGCACATCTTTCCCGCGGAGGTTCACGCGGCCCGCTTCGAGGCGCGCATGGGCACCTCCAATCTGGAGATCAAGACGCGAGCCCTGCACAACGATGTGGTGCTACAGATGGAGGACCTGGAGCGGTTCCAGCTCTTTGCGCAGGCCTGGGCCTACGGCCTGATCCGGTCCGATATCTCTGAGCGCCAGGGGACGAAGGAGAACTATATCTGTCTGGACCTGCCCGAACGCCGGTTGGACATCATGACGAAGGAGCCGGCGGTCAAAATGCAGTTAACAAAGCCCAAGGCGGGGCCGGTGGACGTGGTGGATAGCATGATGACCTGGAACTATCGTCAGCTTGACCAGACGCTCGACGTCTTTCGCGAGATCCCCTACAGCCGCGTCGCCGAGGCCATAGATGAGAAGCGGAAGGAGACCATCGCTGGAGCCGTGGAGCAGCTCAAGATCGACGAGGCGGCCATCTCCAGCGCCCTGACCAAGATGAAGCCGGCCGAAGCTGACGAATTCAAGCGTCTGTTGGCCGAGAACGCTTACCTCGCGGACCGGCAGGGCGGGATCAAGAAGATCGACCTGCACCTCGACCCGACACGACAAGACTATGCAGCGGCCCGTGCTGCGCTGGGCAAGGCCGATCCCAAGCAGGATGCCTATATCGCCCTGTATCTGGCCATGGAGGACAACCGCGAGAGTCTGGATGTGCGCATGAGGGATATCCTCCGGAACGCTGGCGACCCCCGCTAATACCGTGGTAGGCTAACCGCGCCCCCGGGCTGCCCGAGTGGAGCCCGGGGGTAAAATCGCGGGCGCTGCAATTGCATGACGTGTGCGTGGTGAGAGGAGCTGGGCATGAAAGCTGCGAGAACCCTCGGCGCTGTCCTGTGCATCATCGTGGCGGTGTTATGTCTTCAGTCGGCGACCCTGCGCCCGGCCCTGGCCCAGGGCGCGATCGCTTCCGACCCAGGGTTTGCGCAGGAGGTCATCTACCTGACCAACGAGGCTAGGGTGCAGCAGGGCCTGCCGCCGCTCAAGGGCAACGCGCTGCTGGCCCAGGCGGCCCAGGCCCACGCCGAGGCCATGGCCCAACGCAACTTTTTCGCGCACGCCGACCCCGCCAGCAACAGCGCCCCCGCGGACAGGGCCACCACGGCCGGCTACAAGTGGATGTTCGTCGCCGAGAACATCGCGGCGGGTAGCGCCACGCCCGCCGAGGTGGTGGCCGGCTGGATGGCCAGCCCTGGGCATAGTGCCAATATCCTCAGCCCCAACGTGCGCGAGATCGGCGTCGGCTATGCCATCGAGGCACAGGACGCGTTTCCCGATGCCAAAACACCCTATCGCACCTATTGGGTGCAGGTCTTTGGCCAGGACCGCGAGACGCTGCCGGTCGTCATCAACGACGAGGCGGCGCTGACGACCTCCCCCGACGTGTCCTTGTATATCCACAACGATGGCAACTGGGCGACCCAGATGCGTTTCCGCAACGACCAGGAAGCCTTTGGCGCTTGGCAGCCTTACGCCGCAACCGTCAATTGGTCGCTGCCCGCTGCAGAGGGGGTGCACGTCGTCACCGTGGAACTGAGCGGCGCCGATGGCAAGGTGCGCACCAGCAGCGACGAGATCCTCTATGCGGCGACGCTGCCGACGCCGACCCTTACGGAAACGCCGGTTGTCCCTCCGACAGAAACGCCAACTTTCACGCCCACCCCCCCCCCGCCGCCAACGCTAACGCCAAGGCCGATGGGCGATGGGGTGATGCGCCTGGACAAGTCCATCAGCCCATCCGGCGCCCTGGTCGGGCAAGAGGTGACGGTCAACCTGGTGCTGAGCGTCAACAATGCGATCTGCCCGTCAGAGGTCGTGGGCCTGCCGCTGGACGTGATCCTGGTGATCGATCACTCCAGCAGCATGTCGGACTCGCTGTTGGCCCTGTTGGGGCTTTCGCAATCCTCGACAGACAAGATGACCGCCGCCAAGAACGCGGCGATCGCCTTTGTGCAGCAGATGCAGATGGGTATCGATCAGGTCGGCGTGGTGCAGTTCAATGGTTATGCCGATCTACTGCAGACGCTGAGCCACGATGCCGTGCAGATCGAGCAGAGCATCCAGGGGATCTCTTCAAGCGGCGGCACTGCCATTGATGCTGGGTTGGATGCGGCTCGCGACGAGCTGCAGCAGAATGGGCGCGCCGATTCGGCACGGGTGATCGTCATCCTGTCCGATGGGCTGAGCAGCGCGGACTCGGCCATCAAGGCGGCTGACGCAGCCAAGAGCGACGGCATCCGGGTGATCTCGGTCGGCATTGGCGGGGATGTCGATGCCGCGCTGATGGAGTCTATTGCCTCCAGCCAGACGGACTATCATCACTCGCCCGACGCATCCGACCTGCAGCAGATCTATGTTTCCATCGCGCAACAAATTCGCCAGTTCGCCGCCGCCACTCATGTCAAGGTCACGCATACCTTCGACGCGGCGAGGATCGAGCCGATCACGAACTCGATTTCGAATGGCGGCGCCCTATCGGGGGGAACGGTGCGCAATATCATCACGTGGGACATGGAGAAACTGGGCGACCAGCCGCAGACCTTGTCGTACAAGGCGCGGCTGCTCAGGCCCGGCGAGTTCTATGCCGATGTGGAGGACAAGGTCTCCTACGTCCTTTGCGAGAGCGAGCCTCGCGCCTTTGTCGGGGATCCGGCCCTCTGGGTACAGGTGCCTACTCCCGTGCCCACGGCGACCGCCACGAATAGCCCCACGCCTCGCGTGACGGCGACATATACCCTTACCTCCAGCGTTTGGCCCACTCGGCCGCCCACGGCGACGCCTGACATCTGGCCGACTATCGTGCCGCCCAGTGGGGGAGGGTTTTGCGCTAGCAGGAATTGGTGGATTCCAGCGCTGCTCTTCCCGCTCTTGCTGGCGCTGCTGGTCTTCCTGCTGTTGTGGTGGTGGTCGCGTCGAAACCATGTGGCCTGGTATAACTTGTGGAAGGAATGGAAGCCCACCTGCCGAGTGATGTCGGTCCTGCTGTTGCTCTATCTGCTCTTCCTGACTTTTCTAATCGGCCGGGAGATCTTTGCGGGGCTATGCACAAAGACCGAAGCCGTGTATTTCTGGCGCATGGATCGCTCTACGGGCCAGTACGGCATCTACCTGACGAGGTTCGAAGAAGGGGCGCGGGCCGTCTCTTTCGATCAGGTCAACAGCTACCCTTGCGTTGGCTGCCATGCGGTGTCGAGCTCTTCTCGCCAGATCGCCGCGGTGGTCGGTCCGATGCCCGGCGATGGCATCGTCTACTCGCTGGGCGGGAAAGAGGTCTCCATTCCCGGGCTGGATGCGGCCTACTACGGTTGGTCGCCCGACGGCCAGCGGCTGGCCTATGCCGATTCCATAGGGGACATCTATATCCTCGACCTGCAGAGCGGCAGCGTCCAACCTCTGGCGGGGGCCAGCGACCCCGGCATCTCCGAGACCATGCCTGCCTGGACGCATGACGGGCAATCCATCGCCTTCGTGCGCAGCCAGACCCCAATACGGACCGGCGGCGCCAGCCTGGAGGGCACTTGCGATCTTTACCTGGTCTCTGCCGCCGGAGGCCAGGCGGCGCCCATCGCCGGGGCCAGCGGCGACGGGTTCAACTACTATCCCTCCTTCTCGCCGGATGGGCGCTGGCTGGCCTTTACTCGCCACACCACAGGCGTCAGCACCTACTCGGATAGCGCGGCCGAGATCTATTTGGTGGCTGCGGGAGGCGGAGAAGCCAAACGCCTGGCGGCCAATGACGCCGCGGGCGGCGCGGCCCTGCTCGGCGTGAGCAACTCTTGGCCAACCTGGTCCAGGAATGGCCAGTGGCTGGCCTTCAACAGCAAACGCAACGACCCGGCTTTTGACGTCTTTTTGACCGAGATTGACGAGAGCGGCAACTCGGGCCCCGCCATACCCCTGCCGGGAGCCTCAGAGCCAGGCATCTTTGAGCACACGCCATTCTGGGGCGTCCCGCTGGAGGAGCGGCCCCTCATGGCGCGTCTGCTGGACCTGTGGCCCTTCTTGCTGCCACTGCTGCTCTTAGCGTTGTTGCGCTGGCTTTTCTGCCGAGGAAAGCCTGTCGTCCACGTGGGTCCGATACCACCGGCAGGAGATCCCGTGCTTGACCGAAAGCCCGTCGAGTTCCAGAAGCGGCTGGACCTGAGGCTGCCCAAGTGGGATCCCGCTCCCACACTGGTCATAGGGCTGGGAGGCTCGGGGCGCTGGGCGCTCACCCACCTGAAAAAGAACCTGGCCGAGGCCGAGTGCGAGGAGGGCGAGTCTCCAGTGCGCCTGCTGCTCCTCGACACCTCGCCGCAAGAGGTCGTGGGAGGCCAGGATAAGCCGGTCCGAGTCGGCAACGTGGAGCTGGCGGAGGAGGAGAAACTGATCGTCGGGGCCAACCTGCGCGATCTGATCACGAGCATGGCGCGCGATCGCCGGGCGGAGCCCGAGATGCAGAGCTGGTTCCCCGCGGCCGAATACGTGGAGAACCGCCACCTGGCAGACGCGCAAATGGATATCCGGCGCACCACCTCGCTGCGCCGGCCGATGGGCCGCGCGGTGGTCTTCCAGGACATTCACCAATGCGAGAGCTCGCGGATCTGGCAGCGCCTCTCCCGCGCCGTGGGCCAGTTCACGCACCAGGGCCAGGTGCGGGTGATGATCGTCGGCTCCATCTGCGGCGGGTTCGGCAGCGCCGCCTTTGCCGATGCGGCCTATCTGGTCCGTCGCGCCGTCGAGGTGGGCGGCCGCCGGGAGGCGGGGGCCATCATCTCGGCCTTCCTGATCACCGATGGACCCTTTGGGGCCCAAAACACCCAGATCAAACTGAACGCCGGGGCCACCCTGCGCGAGATGAGCCGGCTGCTGCTGGCGCGCGGGCGGCCCTTCCCCATGGTCTATAACCGCGATTGGCCGAACACGGCCTTTGCGGGCCACATCAGTTGGTCGCTTTTCGATGATGTATTCTTGCTCGACGGTCGTCGGCCGAACAAACCGCTGGACCTGGTCCAACCCGAGCAGGGCATGTTCCCACTGGTGGCCGACTTGATGACCGCGCTTGTGGATAGGGGCAGCCAGCTCGTGGAGCAGGTCCGCGCCAACATGCGGACCGATGCAGCCGACGAGCAGGTGCGCACGGGAGAGCCGGTGGTAAGCACCATCGGCGGCTATACCTACCACCTGCCCATGCAAGACCTGGTGCGCGCCCTCCGGCTGCGCTTCGCCCACGACCTCGTGCGGCTCGTTTTAGGCGGCCCGAGCGAACAGGATGAGGCGCTGAGCCTGGCAGAGGAGTTGTGCCAGGATCGGTATGAGGATGGCCTGGATCAGCTGGCCGCGGACCTGCTCCGCGCTACGATCAAGGATCCGACCAGGCGCCCCCCTCCGGCGGAACCGGTCAAACCGCGCGGCTGCCTGTTCCGCGCTACGAGCGAGGATCCGACCGTGCGCGCGGACGCAGCGGGAGCGGAACGCGGCCTGGGCGCCGGCGGGCTCTCGACCTATGTGGCCGACCTGGCGCAGCGCACCGGCCACGCTGAGAGCTCGGCGGCGATGGACGGGATCTGGCACGCGATCGTCGCCCAGGCGGCGGCCCACGGCGATAGCGGGGAGACGCTCCTGAAGGAGAACATCGTCCAGTTCCGGCAGGCCCTGGCCTCTCTGTTGCTGCGGTTGGTTAATGGCCATCCCGCCGAGAACGACGTTGTCAAGGCCAGGACCGCCAAGCTAGGCTACGCCAGGGCCTTCCTGCAGACGCTCGCGCAGACCATCGAGAGGGCGGGCCAGAACCTGGCCCTGGCCAGGAGCCAGGCGGCGGCCGAGGCCGACACGGGCTGCGCGCTGCTGGCCGAGTTCATCCACAGGCAAGAAGCCGCGCTCAAGGAGGAGAGCGAGAGCCTGGACAAGACCATCGTCTTTCTGGCGGGCGACCCCGAAAGGACAGCGCGAGCCAGGCAAGGCGAGGCGATGGGCGTGCTAGACGATCTGCGGGAACTGGTCCTGCGCGAGAAAGAATGGCGGGCCGAGTTGGGCCGGATACCGGTCCGCAAGACGCTGGCCGACGAGGGCCTGCTAAATCAGATGTACACCGACTATTTCGCCCCCGCTGTGGTGGAGCAGGGCCTGGAGCGCCTATACTGGCGCGCCGGCGAGAAGGGTAAGCTGGAGCTGGTGGTGCGCCATCAGCAAGACGTCGCCTTTGCGCCCGAGGCCAGCAACAAAGCCAAGTTCATCGAGGCTTTGCTAGAGCTGGCCGAGAACGTGGGCCAGGAGGTCTGGAAGCTCGAGTTGGGCCCGATCCTGGACGACCCGGACACGGGACTGTGGGTCGCCCCCAGCGCCCGTCGCGAAGTGGGAGAGGCAGCGGCCTGGGCCGAGCCCGCCGCAACCGTCCAGGTCGGGAAGGCGCGAGAGCAATTGCCCCATCGCTATCTGTGGGCCAACCGCACCATCGGTCGCGCCGACGACTATGCCAGGGAGGTGCAGCTGCAGGCTGCCGCGCAGTCGGGCGTGCAGTCCCTCGTGGCCACCCATCCCTACCGGGCCATGCTGATCACCACGCTGGACGTGGTGCCGCTCTCGGCGCTGGATTGCACGGCGCGTCTGGGAGAGCTGTACCTGAGCACCTTTATCAGGCCGCCCGCGGAGAACAGGGTAAACCTGGAACCGGTGCACGTCTTTGCGGCGGAGCGCAACGCCCTTAGCTATGAGCAGCGGCTGCGCGAGCTCGCGGAGGCCCCTCGTCGGTTCCACCCGCTGTTCGTCGCCGCGCTGGAGGACCTGGAGCGGGCCCGTTGGTTCGCGCTGGCCTATGCGGTGGGCTGGGTGCAGACCGTCCAGGTCCGGGAGGGCGGTGACTGGCGGCAGCAGTACGTCTTGCGCCTGGAGGGGCAGCAGGAGCGGAAGCTGACCCGCCCGGACGACCCGGGCAACCCGGTGGCGCTGCTGGTGCGAGCGATGCAGGGTTTTGTGCTGGGCGACGACCCCAGTGCGGAAGTCGATCCGGCGCACCCCGTGGAGGAAGCGGTCCAGGCCGTGCGGATGATCATCGAGGAGCGGGTCGCCAGCAGCGAGGAGCGGCTCGACAGCTTTGCGCGAACCTTCTCGGCGGCGACCCTCAACGATAGGCGCGCGGGAGCCCAAGACTTGGCCTCCTTCGTGCGGCTGGTCGTGCATGATGAGATCCGCGCGATCCGCGAGCGGAGCATGAGAGGTGGCGGGTGAACCAGAAAGGGCTAGGTGATCAGCCATGACCAACTATATGCCACCAAGCGATCTGCAAGGCCAGACGCTGCGATTCTCCGCACCCCTGGGCCCGCGCAAGCTAGACAAGGTCCTGGGCGGCGGAGAGAACAAGATGGGCTCGACCTCCTGGGTCTTCCTGGGCGTCGACCCCCAGAATCCAGGAGAGGAGTCCAAGCGCGTCGCCGTCAAGGTCTCCAACCCCGACCCCATGTCTCGCGACAGCCTGGAGGCGGAGTGGAGGTGCCTGAGCACGCTGGCCCGCTGGGATAGCACCACGCATTACTTCCCGCGGGTGCTGCATCCGGCCGCCGCCGAGGGCCTCGACATGCAGCCAAGCCTGCCCGGGCTGCCGCCGCAGGCCACCTGGCGCATCATCGTCCAGGAGCTCGTCCGCGGCGACTCGGCGGATGACCTGCTGCTCAGGTTCCCCGGCCTGGTCCTGCCCGAGCCCCTGGCCCTGGCCATGTGGGCGCAATACGCCGATATGCTCGGCATCCTCCACAACGCGGGGATGACCTGCGGCTGGGACCGCAAGCCCTCTGACCTGCGCTGGGTGCACCACCCGGCGCTGGAATTCGATCCTGAGAAGCCGGGCTATGCTGCGACCTATCAGAAAGAGCTGCTCTCCCACCTCCGGCAGTCGTGGGAGCCGGGGCGGCTCATGGTGCTGGACTGGAACAAGGTTCGCGCCAAGACCGACGAGAACGTGGCTGCGGACCTCGTCAAGACCGGGCTCCTCTGGTGCGAGCTGCTGCTGGCGAGTAAGCCGTCCTTCCAGACCCTGGAAGGGGGAGGGTTCAAGCAACTGGAGGAGCCGCTGTCCGCACAATCGCGCTGGAGCACCCTGTCCGCGGGGACTAGGGCGATCCTGGAGCGGGCGCTGCACCCCCTGCCGCAGAGCCGCTTCGGCAGCGCCAACGAGCTGCGCAACGCCGTCCGCCAGCAGATTACTCGCTGGCAGATGACGCCCCAGGCCCTCTGGGACAGCGTCCAGCGCACCGACCTGGATCCCAGCGAGGCGTACCTTCGGGCCGACTTGCTGCGTCTGCTGATCGAATCCTGGGGAGCGGACCGCAGGGCAGACCTGGACCGAAAACTGTCCAGCCTCAAGCCGGGAATTGACCAGGCCTCCTGGGGGCCACTCCACAGGGCCATGGACCTCTCCAACTGGGCCGAGGCGGACCAGGAGCTGGCCAGGCTATGGGCCACCAACCAGGGCGATGTTCCAATCGCGCTCTGGCTGAATCGCTGCCGGGCCATCGTCGCCCGCGCCACCCAGCTCAAGGCCCTGTCCACCGAGATCAAGGCTTTGCACGACTATGCCAACTACACCGAGCCGCCCTGGGAGTGGAGCGGGGGCGAGCAGCGCCGCGCCGAAACCCTCGTGACGCAGTGGAAGGATTCGGGGTGGCAATCCCTCGCCCAGATGCTGACCGCTGAGAGGATATACCCGGCTCTGCTACACAAGGCGCGCGAGTTGAAAGGCCGCGGCAACATGCGGGAAGCCCTGCCCATATACAAACGTGTAAGCGACCGTCGAAATACTCTGGCCCATCCCGACTATGGCGATGCGTTGCGCCTGCTGGACCAGCTTTACGCGGACCCCGAGCCGGAGATGCGCAGTCTGCGGGACTGGCAAGGGACGCTGGAAAAGATCAACGACTACCTCGGCCTCGCGGTCGAGGCGCTGATCTCCGATGTAGACAGCGACCTGAGCGACATCCAACGGAACCTGGCGGGCGCGCAGCGTGTGGATCCGCGCAACCCGGCTCTGAGCCTACTCTGCGCGCTGCTCAAGGCCGAGAGCGAGTGGCGTCAGGCGAAAGGCGGCTTCCTTTCCTCGCGGATCGTGCGCCTGGGTGCGCTCGACCGCGCCTGGCGCAGCCGAGCCGTCGCCCCGCAGCCGGCGGAACCCAAGCCCGCCTCGGCTCAGGATGGCGGCGCCCAGGGCCAGGCACTGGTCTGGGAGGAGTGCGAGAGGCTGGTGGGGGCCAAGGCCGGGCAGATCGGCGCCCTGTTGCGCAACCGCTGGGTCGGGCTGCAGGATGAGCTGGTAAGGCGCCTCATCGCAGCCCCGACCGCTGCTGCCCAAGTCGCCGACGGGCCGCTCTCCGCCGAGCTGAGCCACGAGACCCTGCTCCGCTGCTATCTGGCGGAGTGCCCTGACGAGAAAGCAGCCGACCAGATCATGGCCGCCCTCCGCGACAGGGCCAGCGAGTTCCAGCGGGCGGTGCGGGACGCATTGGAGAGCCCCAAGCAAGGCTCGGTAGGTACCATCAAAGACCGGGAAAACCGGCTTGCGGGGATCATTCGTGTCGCAGAGCACGGCAAGATGCTGGCTGGGCTGGCGAATCAGGAGTGGCCAGTGGACCTCGAGCCAGCAAAGATCGAACAGGCTATGAAGGAGACGAGAGGATGTCTGATGGCGATCGCGGAGGGGTTGGGAGTGTACCGGGAGGGTGCCTGAGCAGTCCGCTGCCCGACCCTGGCGCGGCTAAGCAGCCCTCGCTCGAAGAGGAGACGCTTCGCGACCTTCAGAGCCAGGGCCTCGCCGAGATCGAGAGAGCTTCCATCGGCGATCTGCTCGCGCTGGCGGCGCAGGCCCGGCAGGCGCGGCTGGAGCTGGAGCGGGCCGAGGCGGCTTTCCGGGAGAGGGATCTGCAGCCCGACGGGATCGAGGAGGTCCTGCGCCGTGCTGAGAGCGCCAGGTCTGCGCTGCAGGCGCTCTCCTATCCCGACGGCGAGTTCTTCGATCCCCGCCGCCGGGCGTTGCAGGGCTTGGTGGCGCGCGCCGATGCGCTGCTCGATGCCCTTGATCTCTCGCGGTGGGTCAGCTTTGCCGAAGAGTTGCCCAAGCTCTGGCAGGCCGTGAGCAACTCGGGCGGCCGGGGAGAGGCAGAGGGGTTCTTGGAGGAGGCCAAAGGGAGCCTCGTGGGCTGGCTGCCGGAGACGAGCCCCAGGCTGGCGCAAGCGCGAGCGGCGCTGGCGCGATTGGAGGACGAACTGGGCCGGCAGGAGGCCGCCAGGAGCAAGTCGGCCGTCGTCCAGGCCCGGGCCTGGACGGGCTGGGCGCAGGAGGCCCTGCAAAACGACCCCTTCGTCGCCCTGCGCTGCCTGGCCGAGGCCGAGGCGCTGCTGGGCGAGTTTGGACCTCCTGCGGCCACGAACGAATCTCGGGGGTCCTTGGACCCAAGAACAGAGAGCGGAGCAGCGGCGCCTGAGAAATCAGACGCTGTGGCGTTGCGCCGCGACATTGATGAGATCAAGGAGCGGGTGCTGGATGGCGAGGCGCGCCAGTGGCTGCTGCAGAAGGGACGAGCGAGAGTAGATCGAGAGGTCAAGGAGCCTCTGGCTGCCCACTTGATGGATTGGACCAAAGGCGACCATAGCTGGTTGTCGGACAACAGCGAGGGCGCGCGGACGGTCCGTCGGCGAGTAGATGAGCTGATCGGCTACTTGGTTATCGACCCCGAGTATCTGGATAGCGAGACTGACGACCCTCAAGCCCTGCTCGGCGCCATCGAGCAGAGACGCGCAGCAAAGTATCTCGCCAATCTCACTTTCAACCAGGCAGATGATCTGCGCTCAGGGTCGGAAGGTCAAGAGCCAGGCAACATCTATCGTCGCTTGCGGCTTCTCCAAGAGGCGCTGCGGCATGATCCCGACTATCGTGATGCCCAAGATTGCGCCGCCGAAGCAGAACGGATGTGGAGCGAAATCGAGCAACAGCTCCAACAAGACAGCGACAAGCTGGCGCAGCAGGCCCAGTCCGTACAGAACCTGCTGAAGCGACTTGGCAGCGAAAGCGATCAATCCGGCGGGGCTGATTGGTCGAGCATGGACGAGATCTGGGATCAAGCGAGCAACGAGGAAGCCGCCCTGCGGCCGCTCATGGCCGTAGGGGAGGGATGGATGGAAAAAGGGCTGGCGGATGCCAGCATTCCACCGCCGGGCGGGCAAGAGCTGCAAGACCGGCTAGCTCACGCGCAGGGTCTTTCGAGGCACCTTGGCCGAGTCCGCTACCTCCAGGAACGCTGGAACGGCCTGCGCCACGCCCTGACCAGCCCCAAGTGCGCCTTGGACGCCAAGCTTGTCTTTTGGGCCGAGTGGTTTATGCAAAAAGGTGCGCTGGCCGAGTCGGTGAGGGCCGCGGCCAAGGCGGAACTGGAAGACTTGGCGAAGAAGGCGCTGGAGGCTAATCAGTCAGTGGATCTGGAGGCCGCCCAGCAGGCCAAGCTGACCGAGATGGCAATTCTGGTGCGCGCGGCATCTTCAGCCAACCCAAGCGGGAGCAAACAACCATGATCGAAAAACCTCAGAAGAAGGCCCTTCAGGCGATCAGCAACTGGTGGAGCAAGGGCGGCGACCCGGCGGCGCTGGATGCCCAACTAGATGCCCTGGCCCAGGCGAAGGAACTGGACGAGGCCCAGCGCCTCGTGCTGCTCCGCGCCGAGTTGGAGCGCCAGGCCAGCCGCCGCGGCGAGGCCTGGCGCACGGTCATCCTGGCCATCGGCGTGGTGGCCTTGGTGGCGTCCATTGCCTTTGCCGGCTGGGGCGCGCGGCTGTTGCCAGCCAAGCAGGGAACACCCACCCCGTCCGCGCCTACATCCACGCCAAAGGAGCCTGACCTTCAAAGCGATCTGCTCAAATACGGTGCTGCGCTGAGAGATCTAGAAGCGAACTACCATCTCCTCCGGAAGGATCTTGATGACCTTAAGAGCAAGCCCGAAACGGAACAGGGCAGCTCGGGTGGGGGCGGTGAGGACATCATGCGGTTGGAAACAAGCATTGAAGATCTACGAAAGGAAATCAACGGGCTGACAACGCAGATAGAGGCGCTGCAAGTCACCCCTACTGGTCAGGGACTCCCGAGCAGTGGCCAGTCGTCGGTGCAAGAGACCTCTGCCGCGACCAAGATAACGCTCAGAGTGGTGGGGATAGAGGCTTGTGGACAATGGACAGGGCCGACGCTGAGGGCCGGAGAGACGTCAGACAAACTTACCGAGCAACCCAGGTCTCCGACAAACGGCGACTTCACCTGGGAGCCCTCTGGCAAGGTGTTCGAGCTGGGGCTAGCCGGCCTTGCCGCATGTGGCGGGTATGTCAACGACCCCGTAACGGAGCCAGGCTGGGTTGTCAAACCCGATAAATTCACCGGGTTCACTTCGGCCCTGGAGAGCAAGGCCGATCTGCCGCAGGAGTCCTTGGTCACCCTGACGCTCAAGCAGGTGCCGGGAGTGCCAGTGGAGGCAGCAAAGGGGAAAGTGGACAATGTAACTAAAGCCGCCCCGGTTCGCATGTTTCCGAGCGATAGTGACGACACGAGGAACACGTCGAGTCAGGACATGGGAGTAGGGACTCCAGTCGATATCTTGGGCCAATTTGAGGATAAGTGGCGATTCGCGCAGGGGCGATTCCCGCAGGATCCTTCGCGCCAGGTGTGGCTCTGGGCCGAGTTGCTGAACGGGAGGCCCATCCTGGCTCTGGATGACGATGCCGCTGCCTTGCCGGCCCTCTACCTCCCCGAAGACTTGGCCATTAACTCCGAGCCGAAAGGTTGGAAGGCCGGAGTCACCGATGGGTTGTGGGTGTTGTCTCGGGATATCACCAATTCGGATAGCACCGAGCTTGTCTGGTCCCTGGGGTTGCAGCAGGGCTGGTTCGCGATCCAGGTCTGGGTCCCGAAGGGCAGCGCGGCAGACGCGAACTACAAGATCCTGGTAAAGGTTAGTGATGACGATTGGCCGGAGTTGCCCCCGCTCAAGGGCGCTAGCAGTGTGACGATCAACCAGAGCACAGACAGCAGCAGCTTTGCCGACCTGGGCACCTATTACCTGCAGAATGAGCATCATGTGCGGGTGTCTCTGAAAACCGATGGCGATGTCAAGACCGGCTGGGTTCGCGTGATCAAGATTCACTAATCCATGAGTTGCGTTTCGGCCTGATCGCCCCTGCGTTCGTGCAGATACGCGGGGCGACCGAGGGAAACTGGTCCGGGCGAGAGCGCAAGCTTGGGGTATAGAGGCTGCGAGAGGAGGCATCGCCATGTGCTTGGGTGTGTTGGTCGTCATCCTGGCAGGGCTGGCGCTGTTTAGCGCGCGCCGGACCTTTGGCCGGCTCGACGGCTTCGTTCTGGCTGCCTGCGGGCTCTCGCTTGCGGGCATCGCGCTGGTCTGGAGTTCCCTGGGCGCGCAGTGGGTGCGCTTCTCCCCTATGCGCAACCTGTTTCCGCCGGCGGTCTGGGATCTGCTGCCAGGGGTGCTGAACCTAGGGTTGCGCTTCATTGACGAGCATGTCCCGGGCTGGGTGCTCGCCTTGGTCTCGCTAGACCTGGGCATCCCGGGCCTGGCGCTAGCCTCCCTTAGCGCGGCCATGGACTCTGTCTCGGCGGTCCGACGGCTTGTGCCCGAGGCGGCCATTGCCCCCATGCTCGTCCTGGCCTATGCGCTGCTGGGACCCGCGAGCCTGGTCGCGCAGGGACTGGGAGGAGCTAGCTGGAGCGGATGGCTGATACGGGGCCGGGCCTTGCTCGCCGCGCTGCTGGCGCTGGCCCTGCTGATCATGCTGCCGGCGCTCGATCTTTTGGTGGAGCCTGATCTGCTCTGGGAGAGGGTCGAGCTGGCATTCAGTGGTCTGCACCTGGGCCCGGGAGTGGTCATGGCCCTGGCGGGGTTGTGCATCTCGGCGGCAGGCGCCGTCGTCGAGTTCGTCGCCCTTGGGCGGGAAGCGGGCGGGCCTTCAGGCGTGATCTCGCGCCCAGCACGCCTCGCGCCGAGGCGCGGGAGGAAGCCATGGTAGCCTCGATTGTAGGGCTAGTGGTCGCTGTCCTAGGGCTGGCTGGCTTGTGGGCCTATCACCTGAACGGCGCGAGCGGCCTTCCCACGCGAGAGACAGCTCGGGTGGTCGTCGTCACTGGCGTCATCATCGCCCTGGCCAGCTTGCTGTGGTTGCCCGCCATCTCTTTCCTGCCGCCAGAGATGACGCTGAAACGCGCCCAAGAGGTGGCCGCCAAGGGACCCCTGCTGGAAGCTCTGAGGCTAGTGCCCGCCTTCCAGGCCAAGGTGGCGCTGCGCTACCCGCCGTCGGCCCACGCGGAGCAGCCCTTTGCGCGAGTGGAGCTGGAGGAGACGTGGAACAGCGCGAGGACTCGCCGCGGCTTTTCGGGATCCGACCTGTTGCGCCACGTGCCCATCACTGCCCAACCGCTGCGTTTTGGCCTCTGGCTCGCCTGCATAGCCTGCTTGCTTGGGTTGGCGGCGGTCGCGGTTGGATGGTTGTCCGCCGCGGATAGCGCCGAGTTGTGGATCATGGGCGTCAGCGGCGCGGCGGCGGTGCTGGCCCTGATCCTGCTGATCGCGCGCCTTCCGACGATGGACACCTTTGGGCTGCGCGGGGATCTGGGCGCCGAGTGGCTGGCGCTGTTGCTGGGGTCGCGCCTGGGCTTTGGTTTCTGGCTCATCTGCCTGGGGATGCTGTTGCTGCCGCTGGGAGGCGGCGGGCTGTTCCTGCTCCCGGCACCTGTGCGGAGGCTGCAGATGCAGCCTCCCTACCGTGGCCCGCGAGCGCGATCCAGGAGGTTTCGACTGCTCTGAAGTGGGGTGCCTTGCGGAGGCTCGTATGCTGTCTGCGGATTGGCCGGTGCCGGGGTTCTGGGTGGCGCTATCTATCGGCGTTCTGGTCTTTGGCAGCGTCATGGTCGCCTTTCGCCGCGTCTTCTCGACGGATGACCGGGTGGTGCTCAAGTCTGGGGCGCTTTTCGCTGGCGCCGCCGGCGTCCTGACCACCCTGTACCTGTTGGAGAGGCCTGATATCCTGGACCGCTACGCTTTGCAGATCGTGCTGGCGCT
>ENA-UOUL01001107-UOUL01001107.1-bioreactor-metagenome-genome-assembly--contig:-NODE-1107-length-41015-cov-7.763862_pt1 | contig 41015 bp, 36 predicted proteins | sample MGYA00249838_ERZ747220 | MGnify/ENA primary metagenome ERZ747220 (study PRJEB28778, sample SAMN05720191) | bioreactor metagenome | isolation source: Anaerobic biogas reactor | place: USA:Washington... | reverse complement strand
GATCTGGGAAGCGGTGCGATCAACGTTGAAGATCATCCAGCTGATTCCTGCACTCAGAAGTCACGGATAGGCGAAAGAGGCGAGATGTGATGATGAATGATTATAATCATGGAGGGGAATTAGCGAAGTACTGAGTATTCATTTTCGGGGCTGGGCTGGATTTGAGGTTCATATCCCCCGACGGCCTTGACGGTTCGAGCCGTTGCATGTTTGTTCCGTGATCATACGCGAACCCACGCCTCGACGCGCCGCCGAATGTAGCTCAGCCGCCCGGGCCGACGTCACTCCGCCCGGTATCCCGGCTGCCCCGCATCACCGCGCCATCAGCGCGAACACGCCCCACCCGAGGTATTCACGCGTGTACGCGGCGTAGCGTTCCGGTTCCAGGGTCAGTCTCTCCCGAACCTCTTTCGCGAAGTCGTCGTCGGGATTCGCGTCGAGCCACCGGCGCATGGTGAGCCACTTTGCCGCTTCGTACCTGTCCCAGCCTTCCCGGCCGGCCAGGACCATCTCCACGACGTCGTAGCCGAGGTCGCCGAACGACGCGAGAAGGTCCGGGAGCACGAGAAATTCGGAGATGGAACCGGCATCGCACCCCCTGGCAACGTCTTCCGTCGGTGGTAACCGCAGCCAGTAGGGCTCGCCGACGAGGATGATTCCTCCGGGGCGGAGGCTCTTCGCCAGGAGTTCGATGGTGCCGGCGACTCCCCCGCCGATCCACGTGGCACCGATACAGGCGGCCACGTCGACCTTCTCGGCGGCCACGTAGCCGGCGGCGTCGCCGTGGACGAACTCGACCCGGCCGGCGACGCCGAGCTCTTCGGCGCGGCGTTTCGCCTGCCCGGCGAACAGCCGGCTCATGTCGACGCCGAGGCCGGTGATGCCGTGATCGCGCGCCCAGGTGCAGAGCATCTCGCCCGAACCGCTGCCGAGGTCGAGCAGGCGGGCTCCCGGTTCCAGGCGCAAGGCCGCGCCGAGCGTGGCGAGGTTCTCCGGTGTGAACGGGTTGTGGATGCGGTGAGCACTCTCGGATATGGTGAAGATACGCGGGATGTCCATTGAGCCAGCTCCATGTCCTAGTTCAGCACGCCGGCTCATCTAGTACAGCCCCTGTCCCGGCTCCCCTTTCGCCCCCTCACTTAATTCAACAGTATCACACCGGCAGCCACTGCTGCCCCGTCGCCCTCGCCGCCGCGGTGCCGACCACGGCCCGGATCGTCGGCCCCGGCGAAGGCCGAGAAGCCACGTCGCGGGCGCGGATGGCGGCCGACAGGTTCTCAACGGGGTGGTCCTCCTTTCGTTCGGGACACAAGGGGGGGGAGGTGCCGGGGAGCGAGGCCCGCCGCTCTTCGGCATCGCGGCCCTCGTCCCCGTCGCGTTCGTCCCACTCGCCGCACGGGCGACAGCCGGCCTGCACGGCGGTCTGGTTTGCCGCGGTCCCGAGTTCTCCTGTCATCGGGACCTCACGCCGAGTACGTCAGTGCGAACACGTTGTCCTGGAGCCACCGCCGGAAGGTCTCGTTATCGCTGAAATGTCGGTAGAGCTCGGTGTCGTCGGTCATGATCGCGTCCATCACTCGCTGCAACGCCCTGTCGTGCTCGATCCGGGCATTCTGTTTATCCGGGTTCTTCCGGGCGTTCTGATACGCGCTGTCGGCCGCGACCATCGCGGGGATCTGCTCCGTGAGCAGGCGGTGCACCCGGTCGGCATCGGTCCAGTCGATGTTGCCGAACTGGTCGTTGAAGGTCCTGAGGATGTTGGAGAGCCGGTCGAGCTCCGGCTCGGGCTTCTGACCGCCGCTTCCGGCCGTGACCGGGTCGACGACGCCGTCCTCGTCGTCGAGCCGGATCGCGATGGCTTTCTTCACCTCGACGCGGTAACTGTCCATGTCGATGGCCTCGAGAATCCCCCTCGACAAGTCCGGCTCGATCGGCGCCGGCAGTCGTGGCACCAGGAAGTTCAGGAAGATCGAGAGGCGTTCCCAGTCGGCATTCGAGAACGGCAGTATCGAGGCGAGGAACCCGTAGGTGCGGAGGAACGCCCTGGCCCCGGACTTGAACGCCACCTGCCCGTCCTCGTCGAGGGTCTGGTTGTACAGGGCGACAGATTGATCGAGGATCGGGTCGAGCCGGTCGCGGTCCGCGCCGGCGAGGTAGAGGTCGACGAGGTCGTGGATTTGTTCGCGCGTGTAGACCCCGTAGCCGTCCAGGTCCGCCTTCAGGTCGTGGAGGCGGTCGGGGTCCGTGACGTCGGAGAGGAGCGTCGTCCGGTAGTAGTCCGAGAAGGCGTGATAGATGGTCTCCGAGTCGTTCATGAAGTCCAGGACGAAGGTGTCGTGCTTCAGGGGGTGCGCCCGGTTCAGGCGCGAGAGCGTCTGGACGGCCTTGATCCCCGATAGCGTCTTGTCCACGTACATGGTGTGGAGCAGGGGCTCGTCGTACCCCGTCTGGAACTTGTCGGCGCAGATCAGGAACCGGTACGGGTCCTCCCGGATACGGTCCGGGATCGCGATCGACGGGAACCCGTTGAGCGAGGCCTCGGTCACCTTGACGCGGCCGTACTCGTGTTCGCCCGAGAAGGCGACGATCGCCCGGCAGGGGCTCTTCCTCTCGGCAAGGTACTCGTTGAAGGCGTTGAAGTACTGGATGGCGCGTTCGATCCCGTTCGTGACCACCATGGCCCGCGCCTGCCCGCCGATCTTTCCGAGCGCCATCACCTGCTGGTGGAAGTGGTCGACCATGATCTCGGCCTTGAGCCGGATCGCGTGGTCGTGGCCCTCGACGTAGCGGCGGAGCTTCTTTTGCGCCCGCTTGGTGTCGAACTCGGGGTCGTCCTCGATCTTCTTGACGAGTCTGTAGTAACTCCTGACGGGGGTGTACTGATGCAGGACGTCGAGGATGAAGCCCTCCTCGATGGCCTGCTTCATGGAATAACTGTGGAAGGGACGGTGCCGGATTGTGTCGCCCTCCCGGTAGGCCTCGCCGAAGAGCTCGAGCGTCTTGTTCTTCGGCGTGGCCGTGAAGGCGAAGTAGCTCGCGTTGGGCAGGAGCTTCCGGGCCTCCATGATCCGGTTGATCCGGTCCTCGGGGCTCTCCTCCTCGCCGGGACCCCCGGTCTCGGAGAGCGCGGCGCTCATGGCTGACGCGGTCTTCCCGCCCTGGCTCGAGTGCGCCTCGTCGATGATGATGGCGAAGGTGCGGTCCCGGTGCTCGTTCCCGATCTCGTCGAGGATGAACGGGAACTTCTGGACGGTGGTGATGATGATCTTCTTGCCGCCCTCGATGAACCGGCGCAGGTCGCCCGAGTGCTCGGCATGGCCGACGGTCGCGCCGACCTGGGCGAACTGTTTGATCGTGTCCCGGATCTGCTTGTCGAGGACGCGCCGGTCGGTGACGACGATGATCGAGTCGAAGAGGGGGGCGTCGCCCTTCGTGCGGTCGACGAGCTGGTGGGCGAGCCAGGCGATGGAGTTGGACTTGCCGCTGCCGGCCGAGTGCTGGACCAGGTAGCGGTGCCCGGGGCCGTGCAGGGGGACGCTCTCGAGGAGCTGGCGGACGACGTCGAGCTGGTGGTAGCGGGGGAAGATCTGGACGCGGGTCTTCTTCTTGGTCCTGTCGTCGCGCTTCTCGACGACCTGGGCGTAGTTCTCGAGGATGTCGGTGAGGCTGTCGCGGGCGAGGATGCGCTTCCAGAGGTAGTCGGTCTTGAGGCCGTGCGGGTTCGGGGGGTTGCCGGCGCCGTCGTCGAACCCCCGGTTGAAGGGGAGGAACCAGGAGGTCCTGCCGGTGAGGTGGGTGCAGAAGCGGACCTCGTGCTCGTCGACGGCGAAGTGCGCGATGCAGCGGCCGAACGCGAAGAGCTTCTCGCGCGGGTCGCGGTCGCGCCGGTACTGCTCGACGGCGTCGGCGACGGTCTGCCGGGTCAGGCTGTTCTTGAGCTCGAAGGTGAAGACGGGGAGGCCGTTCGCGAAGAGGCAGAGGTCGAGGGCGCGCTGGGCCTCGTCGCGGCTGTACCGGAGCTGGCGGGTGACCGTGAACCGGTTGAGGGCGTATCGCTCGGCGGCCTTCGGGTTGCCGGGGGACGGGGCGCCGTAGAAGAGGGCGAGGTCGTGGGGGCCGTGCCGGATGCCGTTGCGCAGGACGTCGATGGTGCCGCGCTTCGCGATCTCGCCCTGGAGCCGGGCGAGGAACTTCCGGCGGGCGGGGCCGTCGCTCGCGAGGCCGAGCGCCTCGGCCGCGTCGGGCTGGGTGGCCTCGAGGAAGGCCCGGAGCTGGGCGAGGTCGACGCAGTACTCGCGGTCGTAGTCCCGGGGCCGGCCGCAGGAGTAGCCGCCGCCGGCGTAGGTGAGGGACGGCTCGGCCACGCCCTCATTGCCCGGATCGCACGGGGCGCCGGTCAGGGCCGTGCAGATCAGCCGCTCGAGGCCGCGCTCGGAGGTGTCGGTGGTCATGCCCTCCGGCCGCGAATGAGGAGATCGTCAGGCGGGTGCATTGATGAGAATTGAAACCGAGAGGCCGATAAAGGGATCGCGGGCGTATTGGTGCGCCGAAAGCGCCGGCGTACCATCGGGGAGGGTCGGTGCCGGCTCAGACGTCGCGGTACACGGTGCTCCGGTGCCCGACCTCGACCACGACGATGACGAGCAGGTCGTCGAGGACCTGGAGGATCACGCGGTAGTCTCCCACGCGGAGGGAGAAGAACGGCGGGCTCCGCGCGCCCTTCAGCCGCTTGAGGTGCCGCCACGGGTCGGTCGCGGCGGCGAGGACCAGGAGCTCCGCGCGGATCCGCCGGGCCACGGGCGGATCGAGGCGGGCGAGGTCGCGCTCGGCCGCAGAAACGATGACGAGCCGGTACGTCATTCGAGGAGGCCGAGGTCGCGCATGGCGTCGTCGAGCGGCCGGTACCGTCCCGCCCGGATGTCGGCCTCGGCCTCGTCGAGCCGGCGGAGGGTCTCGCCGGAGAGCGGCTCGTCGTCGACGGCCATCGCGACCAGCCGCTCGATCACGTCGTTGAAGGTCTCGCGCGGGTGGACTTTCAGCTCCGCCAGGCGCGCCTTGGTGGCGGACTCGACCTTGATCGTCGAACAGGCGGCCATGGTACTACGGTATACCGCGGTGGACCATAAACCCGCCGCACCAGAAAGGAAGGGAGGCGCGCCTACGCCTCGATCCCGTCCGCGTCCTCTACGCCGATCTCCAGCGGGACGTCCGCCTCGGCGTCCGCCGGCGCATCGACGTCGTCGAGGATCGCCGGCTCGTCCGCCTCATCGGGGAGAGCCGCCGCCGCCGCGCGGACGTCGAACTTCCCCGTGACGACGTCGGCAATCAGGCGGGTGCGGAACTCGAGGAGGAGGTCGATTTCCTTCTGAGCGGCGACAATCCTCAGGTGGTTCTGATCTTCTGCCGCGATAAGGAATGGCACAATTCTCATCTGATCTTTGATCGGTGGAACAGGCACGGATATTTCGAATAGATCCTTCCGATTAATACCCGGAACAGCAGATTTTCCTGAATAATCCCCCTTAGATATTGCCCGGAGAAGGTAGTACCCCCATTGCGGAAGATTCCCTTGAAAATCTGTGACGAATAGGGATGTGTTGTGGGGCCAGAAGTTTTCCGTGATGAAAAAAACAGCTTCTGTAGAACCATATCGCCCCATGACAACACCTGGACCTTCGGTTCGATACTCATGATGAGTGTCAATAATGCCTCCTGAGGAAACCACAGGATATGGTCCAGGCAATCTCTTCTCTTGCGGGAGATCATAGCCTCGCTGAAGCCGAAGAGCCCACTTCAATCTCCGGATATCCCAATGCGCCGGCACGTCGCCAAGCCACTCCACCCCTGAGGGCTTGAGCGGGACGTCGGGCTCGAGCCCGCGGGTGACGGCGCGGTGGATGACGGCCTGCTTCTCCTCGTTCAGGAGCGCGATCAGCCGGCGCTTCGCTGACACCGCGCGGCGGATGCGGCGATCGGCGTGCTCGAGGAATTGGATGATGGCCGCTTGTTCGGGGAGGGACGGGATAGTGCAGGGGAGATACTTGAAATCGCTCCAGTTCAGGTTCTGCCGGAGACCTGATCCGAGGCCGTAAAAAATCTTCTTCAAATCGTACGTGTGGAGCAGAAGGTGTCCATACCTGCGATCCAGAACCTCTTCCGTGTGGAAGCAGAGATACGCCGAAGTGATGATTCCTCGATGGCTGGACAGTGCGAAACGAAGGCTGTTCCAATCGTTCTGGAGATCGGTCGGTCTTATGATGATGTCTCCCGGATCGACAACCTGATAGGTCTCGAACGACTCAGGAACGAGACCATGAAGTTTCTCCTCTGGCTTGACAACGATTTTGCCGAAACTCAGCGAAAGTACTGTCGACTCCTTCAGTCCGGTATTAGGCTCCTTCTTCTCGGTGAAGCAAGCCCGTCCCGGGAGTATATCCCAGTGCGCCGGCACGTCGCCGAGCCACTCAACAGCGGACGGCCTGTATTCAGGGTAGGGGGATAGACCGTCGATCACGTATCGTCTCCGCTCCCCAGCTGCTGTTCAAGCGCCTGGCGCACAAGGCCAAGGATGTAGGGCAGATCGTCCAGCGACGTCAGCTTGACCTCGACGTCCCCGCTGGTCCCCCGGCTCATGTTCGTGACGTCCCGGCAGAGCCCTTTCGGGTCGTAGATCTCCGAGAAGGCAATATGGAGCGACAGGTGGAGAGCCCTGGCCTGTGGCACGACGTCCACGAAGTTGGTCTCTGCCTTGTAGGTGACGTAGGACTTGAGGAACTCCTCCGTCACCCCGGTGTCGAGCGCCAGGACTCCCCGTCGGAAGGCCTCGAACAGTTCCCGCGCTGGTGAAGAGAGCAGATATGGATGATCTTCGATGGAGTACTTCGAAACCGATGGTCTCGGCCGGTACGATTCGATGACCTCCGGCGGCACCTCCGGCGCGCTCCAGACGTCGACCGCGAGCTTGGCCAGACGGGCAGCCCGCGCCAGGATGGCCTCCTCGTTCCAGTTCTCTACCTGCCCGAGTCCCTGGTTCAGCCGGAGCGGGCTGTCCCGGAATCCGCCCGCCATGTCGCGCTTCTCGGAGAAGGGGCGATCGCTGTACTCCGAGTTGTACGCCGTCAGGGTCAGGTTCCCGAGCGTGTGCAGCCACGTGCCCTGGATCCGCTCCCAATCCGGGCCGAGCGACGTCCGCCAGTCGGGCGAGAGGTTCTCGTTCTGCGGCAGGATGTGCTCGATGGTGTACTCGTCGACGATGACCCGCTCCTTGCGCTTGAAGTTCTCAAGCCGCCGCAGCCAGTAGCTCCGGCTCCGGAAGTTGTAGAGGTCGCGGTTCTGGATCTCCCGCCGGAACTCCTCGTCGGTCGGGAAGCGGCGGTACGAGGGGAGTCTGACGAAATGCGCCTTGATACTCTCGAGGTACCGGTCCTTCTTAAGGGCACGAGAGAAGGTCGCAAAGGTCTTGTTGAGCGAGTTCGTCGGGATGTTGCAGATGGCGCGCCTGAAGACGTACGACTCCACGAGCCGGACGGCCTCGATGAAATCTCCTTTCGAGAGAACGCCGGTCGAATAGTCTCGGTACAGTTCCAGCAGGAACGGGTAGGCAACATCCACCTTTAGCTCGCGAAGATCCTGGAAGACGCCGGCGAGGTCCGAGTCTCTCTCGGAGCCGAGCGCCATCGCACAGAAGTACCGGGCATAGTCGCGGATGTCAGCCACCAGCGCTTCCACCCCGGCTTCGGCAATTTCAGGCGAACGGGCATGCGCCTTGAAGGCCTCGTACACCTCCCGGACATTCGGGATCTCCCCGGTCTTGACCGTCAGGTAGTGGCGCATGAAACTGTCGAAATGAATCCCGTACGCCTCCTGTCCGAAGTCCACCTCCATCGGCCGCCAGTACTGCTCGTAGAGGCGGGTCTGCAGATCGGGCTCGAGCCCCATCAGGATAAAGTTGCGGATGAGATCGGCCTGCGTCAGTTCCCGCCCCGTCGAGTTCATGCTCTCGAAGATCAGCTGCGGGTTGTCCTGGTCCCGGCTGAGCGCGATATCGACCACCGTCAGCTTGGCTAACCCCCTGCAGAGTGCCGTAAGATCCTTTCCGCATTTAGCAGTCCATAACTTGAAGAGTGCGAAGTTTTCATCAACCCGAAGTGAAACCTCCTTTGGCAGCTCAAGGCCGCTGACAATAGCAATCAAAGTTGCCCGGTCTGTCTGGGAGAGGATCAATTTGTATTGGCGATCTCCTTTCTCCAAGGCGTTAAGAAGATAATAATTCCGGAGTTTTATGGGGGAGAATCCGTCGACGGGCTCCTGGTCGGCTTCATCCTGTTTCTCAAGGGCGTTTGCCAGGGCGGCGATCAGAAGTGTAACAGTAGTAAGGCGTTGTTGGCCATCGATGACCAGTAGAGGCAATGGATCTGTCACATGGTACAGTCCTTGTTCGATGTAGACGATCGATCCGACGAAATGCGCCGAGACGGCGTCGTTGCTACCAGTGCGGATGATGTCGTCCCAGAGCTGCCGGCACTCCCGTTCGCCCCAGCTGTAGGTGCGCTGATAGATGGGTATGGCAAATTGCGGCGATTTCTTCAGAAACGCGAGCAGGTTCGCTTGTGTAGCTCTCATCGTTACGTTCCTCCCAGAATCTCGTCCAGCAGCCCCTCGCTCTCCTTCCGCACGGCCAATATGTCGGCCCGGATCTCCTCGAGCGTCCGCATCGGCGCCGGTTTGTAGAAGTACCGGTTGAAGCTGATCTCGTACCCGACCTTCGCGCTCGCCGGATCGAACCAGGCGTCGGGCGCGTACGGCAGCACCTCGCGCTCGAGGAAGGCCTCGACCCCGCCGTCCTCGAGGAGCGGCACCTGCTCGGTGTCGCGGAGGTCGGGGTCGGGCTCGTACTCCACCACGGCCGGCCGGCCGTCGATTGTCGCCGGAAAGAGGCCGTGGAGCTGGTCGGCCTCGACTCCCCGGCGGTGGACCTTCCGGATCACCGGCGGCGCGGCCTCGTCGCGCTCCTGGCTCTCCCTGAGCGCCCTGATCTCCCTCGGGCTGTAGGCCCGATTTCCGTCGACGCCCTTCAACCGTAGCGGCCGCTCAACCGTCACCTTCCGGTAGCCGAACGCCTCGTTCACGAAGATCTTCGACTGCTCCGTCTCCTCGAACGCGAGGAAGACGTCGGTCACCCGCCGGCAGTCCTCCTCCGAGAGCTGGCAGTTCTTCTTGCCCAGGTTCTTCCGGAGCGGTTTGTACCACTGCGTCGCGTCGATCAGCTGGACCTTCCCCTTCCGGTGGTCGGGCTTCCGGTTCGTGAGCACCCAGACGTAGGTCGCGATCCCCGTGTTGTAGAACATGTTCAGCGGCAGCGCCACGATCGCCTCGAGCCAGTCGTTCTCGAGGATCCAGCGGCGGATGTTCGACTCGCCCTGCCCGGCGTCGCCCGTGAAGAGCGCCGAGCCGTTGTGGACCTCCGCGATCCGGCTCCCGAGCGGGGTCGATTGCTTCATCTTCGAGAGCATGTTCGCGAGGAAGAGCATCTGCCCGTCGCTCGACCGGGTGATGAGTGAGAACTCGGGGTCGCCGTTGTGCTCGATGACGAAGCGGTGGTCCCTGATCCCCGTCTTGCCGCCCATCCGCTCGAGTTCGCTCTTCCAGCTCTTGCCGTACGGGGGGTTCGAGAGCATGAAGTCGAACTCGCGCGACGGGAACGCGTCGTTCGAGAGCGTCGAGTACTCGGGACCACCGACGATGTTGTCCGCCGCGTCGCCCTCGCCCTTCAGGAGGAGGTCCGCCTTCGCGATGGCGTACGTCTCCGCGTTGATCTCCTGGCCGTAGAGGTGGGTCACCACTTCCTTGCCGCGTTCCCCAGCGATCTGCTGCAGCGTCTCCTCCGCCACGGTCAGCATCCCACCCGTGCCGCAGGCGCCGTCGTAGAGCAGGTAGGTGCCCGACGGGATCGCGTCGGCGATCGGCAGGAAGACCAGGCGCGCCATCAGCTTCACGGCGTCGCGCGGCGTCCAGTGCTCGCCGGCCTCCTCGTTGTTCTCCTCGTTGAACCGGCGAAGGAGCTCCTCGAAGATCGTGCCCATCGCGTGGTTGTCGAGCCCCGGCAGGCGGGGCGTCCCGTCGACTCCCAGCACCGGCTCCGGTCCCAGGTTGATCGCCGGGTCCAGGAACTTCTCGACCAGGGTCCCGAGCGCGTCCGCCTTCGCGAGGCGCGGGATCTGGTTGCGGAACTCGAAGTTGTCCAGGATCTCCTGCACGTTCGGCGAGAAGCCGTCGAGGTACGCCTCGAAGTCGGCCTTCAGCTTCTGCTGGGTCGAGCGCGCCCGCAGGTCGCGGAGGGTGAACTGCGAGGTGTTGTAGAAGGCCTGGCCGGCGGCCCGGCGGAGACCGCGGTCCTGGTTGGTCACCCCCGCCGTGTCGAGGCTCGCCTTCATCTCGAGCACGGCCGACTTGGTCGGCTCGAGCACGGCGTCGAGCCGGCGGATCACGGTGATCGGCAGGATGACATCGCGGTACTTGCCGCGCACGTAGAGGTCGCGGAGCACGTCGTCGGCGATCCCCCAGATAAAGTTGACAATCCAGTTCAGCTGTGTCTGTTCCATCTCGATTCCCTTGTGTGCATGCCCGGTGGCGGACCCGGGAGCGTCAGCCCCGGCAAAGATCGCGAAGCCACTTCACGTCGTAAGAGCCGACAGGCGGGGCGATGAACGACGGCCGCGGGAGATTCGCCATCGTCGGTGAGGGATCCGCTGTCCGGGTGGCGGCGAAAGACACCGTAAACTGACGGTGTTCGCCGATCGATTGGCCGCTGTTGTATGTCTCGCTGACCCGGTAAGATACCTTTGCGCAGATCAGCCCTACTAACCTGTCGATCTGCTGCAGCATAAGTATTGTATCGGCAGCGACTCCGGGTTCGCCGGGGGATCCCGGCGAGCGCCCCGTCGTCGGGGCGAGCGTCGCGAACACGGGGCATCGTACTTCGCCACCGCCTCCGCGCCGAGCTCCGCGCGCCCCCGATCCTGAGCCGGCCGCGCGTACGTGGCGGTGTGGGCAGTGGTGTCCGGGATATGTCCCGGGCGAGGGTCTGATATTCACACTCATCCACCTTCGCCGGCGCGTGCCGGCATCGGCGTCTCCCCCGGAATGGAATGACGGTTCTACCGTCAACCGCTGCTGCCCCGTCGCCCTCGCCGCCGCGGTGCCGGCGCGGCGACGGGGGCCGGCATGTCCAGAACGGAGCGTCCGTTCACCAGGAGAAGACCTCCGGGTTCGCCTCATCGTTGTCCTTGAACCGGATCCCGCGCCAGAACCGGACGAACTCCACCTCGCCCCGGGCATTGATCACCCTGGCCCGGCCCGGGTCGGGGGTCACACCCCGGTTCTTGAGGTGCTCGGCAAACCGCTTCGCGGACACCGGGGTGACCCCGTTGTCCTTCGCCCACGAGAGAAAGCCGGCATACAGGTCCGACCTGACCTCGCGATCGCCCGGGGCCCCGGTGACGACGCATTCCTCGTCCACGAACCGCGCGGCCACGTCGGCCTCGAGCCGGTACTCCTCGGTCGCCACGGCAAAGACCGCGGGCTGTGCGAGCCGGCCCGCCTCGCGGTACCGCGCGAGGCCGGCGAGGCACCAGTTCAGGATCCCGGACCGCTCGGCGAGCATCTTTTCGGCGATCGCCTCGTCCCGGTCCCCGGGTGGAATCGTCACCGCGAACGGCACCAGCCAGATCCGGCGCCACAGGGACGGGTCGGTCGAGACGGGCGGTCGGTGGTTCGTGGCGAACCAGATCTTGTATCCCGGCCGGTAGGTGAACTCCTCCTGGTAGAGCTTCCGCACCGTGATCGGGTCGCGGCCGGTGAGCAGCTTGACCACGGCCTCGTCGAGCCGGGAGCCCTCGGCCCCCTCCGAGGTCGTGACGAGCCGCGCCCCGACCAGGGCTGCGAGCTCTGTCCTCGGGGCGTCGCTGTGCCGGCGGGCGAGCAGGGTCCGCGAGGCGTCGACGTTCTGCGCGTAGTCCCCCCAGATGGTAGAGAGGACCTCGAGCGTCTTCGATTTCCCGTTGGCCCCGGTCCCGTGGAGGATGAAGAAGACCTCGGCCGGGTTATCGGCGAGCAGGCTGTACCCGCACATCGACTGGAACCCGGCGATGGCCTCCGCGTCGCCTCCGAAAATCCGGGAGAGGTGCCCCTCCCAGGTCGGGCAGACCGCTCCCTCGAGGTAGTCCACGTCCGCGAGCTTGGTCAGGTAGTCCTCCGGCCGGTGTTGGCGGAACGTGCCGGTCGAGAGCTCGATGGTGCCGTTCCGGACGTTGAACAGGTCCGGGTCGGCGTCCAGGTCCGCGACCTGGACCGGCACCTCCGACTCCGCCAGGTGCAGCATGGCCTTGATCGTCCGGGCGCTCTCGGCCTGCTTCGCGAAGCCGAGCAGGGACCGCCGCGCCGCGTCGTCCTCGATCCGGGCGACCTCCGCGTAGAGCCGGCGGGCCGTCCGCTTGGCCTTCGTACGCACGCTGCCGGCCGTGTCCCGCTCCCAGATGCGTCCGTTCCAGACGAGCCACGCCTTCATCCCGGAGCAGTAAAGGACGGACTCCCAGTGCTCCGCGACGAACCGGTCGGCGAGCCCGACCTCGGTGTAGTGGTTCTCGTGCTTCGAGAGCGGGGTCACGGGCAGCCGCGTCTTCCGTGCGCGCCAGAACTCCCCGTACACGAGGTTCGGGAGGTCCGCGGGGTCGAGCGCATGGGTGTAGTCGGCGTTGTAGAACTGTATCTCCCGGAGGGCCTCGAGCGGGGTGCGCCGCTCGAAGAGGAACAGGAGCCGGGCCGTCTCGCGGAGGGTCCGTTCGAGGTCGAGCCGCTTCCTTTCGGCGTCGGGCTCCCCGAGTACCACGTCGGACCCACCCTCGGGTCCGGGCGCAAGAGGGGGCATGGAGGCCACCATCGCTTCCCTCTGCACCTGGAACGCGCGGACGCGCTCGGCGATCTCGTCGGCCGAGACCGCGCCGGTCACAGGCGGAACAGCGCAGTGTGGTGGACCCGGGCCGGCAGCGGGCCTGTCGTCCACGGGGACACTCGCGCCGCCACCCGCGGTGACGCCGATGGCACCGGTATAAAGGCCGGCGCGTTCCGGGTCTTTCATGGTGCTGCCCCCCCGAGTGGAGGGCGGTTGCAGGAAGGGGTGGCGTGTCCCGGAGAAGGAGGAAGCCGTGCCCTCCGCATGACGCTTTTCCGAACGTGTCCGGAGAGGCCGCGGCGGCCGGCGGTTCTATCCCAACGCGCGCCGCCCCCGGGACGGTCGCGCACGATACAGACGATGACGACTTTGAACGAACTCCTTAACATGACTTCTATGTTGGAGCGAAGTCAGGGCAGGGTGGATATAGGACCAATGCACGTAATTATACTAATACATTGCGCCTTCACGGTCCCGCAGGGGGCCGGGATGAGACGGCAGCCGGGAGCACGATCGGGTCGGAGGTTCTGTGTTCGTCCTCGTCTTGCCCACACCCCTTCCGGTGTCAGATCGTGCCAGTTGTGCCACTTCGAAAGAGAGATCTCCATGGGAGATGAGTACCGTGGAGAAAGTTTCCGGATCCGGCCGGCACATCTGGCACGCGGCACTCTCTCCCTGGCCGTAAACTGTGATTTTGCTCTGTATTTACCATCCAGAATTGCGATTTATGCCCGGAATGGGGATATTCTATCTCGATCCCGGATGTGATCGATCTGACACGGCCCGAGCCCGTGGGGGAGCGGATCGCGCCGGTGTGGGGGCAGGGCCCTCCGTCGGTTCGCCCGGGATGCGGGTTGGAGACGACGCCGGTCTGCGCGGAGGTTGTTGTCGCCGGCGGGTCGGCGACCGGACGATGGTGACCCCGACCAATTCGTCGTTGACGGGAGGGTCATGACCGCGCCCGGGTCCTGGCGCGACTCCGACGCGAACGCCGGGGGACTGCGCGGGAATACCTGCCGCCGGGCACGGACGCCCCCGTCGAGGGCCGGCGACGGCCCCGTCGGCGTCCAGCCGCTCTCGCGCCGACCGGTCTCGACCCGTTCCAGCAGCACGGGCAGGACTGCACCGGGGTCGGGCTCGCCGAACGGTTCGTGGGGGAGCACCGGGAGTGGAGCCGCTCCTGTCCGAGATGAAGGCCTGGCTGCTCTGGAGCGGCCGGGTCCGGGAACGGGACGCGGCCGGCGCGATCCGGGCGAGGGCGAAGCGGACGGCGACCTGCTCGAGGCGCCGGGTCGAGCGGCCCGGGGCCGACCTGGTGCAGCGGTTTCTGGACGAGGAGTGCGAGGTCCGAGGGGGGAAGGGAACAACGTTCGGCCCCGCCGGAAGGCGGACGCCGCGAACGGCTCCCGGGCGAACGCGAGCGGCGGGCGCGAGGGATCGAACCGGTACTTCGCGGGGATGCGCAGGAGGGCCGGGGTCCGTCTCGGCCCGAAGATCTCCCGCGTCCAAGACGAGAACGGCCGGGCGGGCCGGAGCCTCCGTTCCCGTCGTGGCAGCACGCGGACGTGGACGTCCCGTCATCCCCGCGCCGGCCCGGGTTCGTCGTCGCCCTGCGCCTCCCCCGGCGTCACGACCCCGAAAGCCGGCGGACGGACCCCGGGTCGCCTCGTGCACGCCGGAGAACGCGACCGGCCCCAACCGGGAGGGAGCCGGCGGCTCCACCCGCGGGGCGGGTCGGCCGGGAGGAGAGGGCCGGCGCTCGGCGGACGCCTACGCGGTGGCCCGGGGCTCCGTGCCGGCCCGCCCTCCCGGGGCGTCTTGGGGCGTGGCGAGGACCTGGAGCGCGATCGCCGCGGCAACGGCGAGCGTGACCGCCCCGAGCCCGATCAGAATGATGGTCTTTCGCGTCATCTGCCTCTCCCAGGAAGATGGGACCCCGGGGTGATAACCGTGCGGGTTTCTGTCGCGGATCGGGCCGCCAGCCGGGCTTCGGCGTGCCAACAGGTCGCACGGGGCCGGGGGCGGCGCGCCGGCCCGGGACGGGATCCCGTCCCCCGCCGGGCGGGGGCTGCCCTCTCCTGCCGGCGGGAGAAAGTGAGCGCGGCGACGCTCCCGCCGGGCCTGCCATGAGTGGCAGGACGGAGCCCGGGGAAGGGCGCCAACACCGATTCCGCGGACCCGGTCCGTGCCGGCATCGCGCCCGACATCATCCCGGGCCTCGCGATCGCGGCCCTCGCAGATTCGGCGCTCCCGGAACGGGCCCCCTTGCAACGGAACGCCGCGGGGGAGGTGGACGGCTCCCTCAATTTTTTTTCGCCGCGATCGTCCCGCTGATGATGGAGCTCGTGACGGCGCTGCTCTTCCTCCTGCCGCTGATCGACCCGCTTCGGGAGAACCCCCCGGGCGTTCCGGCAGGGGTACGACGGATTCGTCCTGGTCTTCGCCGCCTGCCTCCCGTCACTCCACGCCCGGACCATCCCCCGTGCACCCGGTCGGCCCGGACCTCCTCTCGCCCCCCTCTTCGTGGGGCTCTATGCCTCTACCGGGGTCCGGCTCGAGCGCGCCGCGCCAGCGCACCCTCGAGTCACGCCACAGCACTGCCGCACCCTGGTTCACGGCGGACCCTGCCCGGCAGCGGCATGCACTGGATCCGGCTCGTCGGAGATGCTGGAGACACGCCCCGGGCGGAAAAACAGCGAACCCGCCGCCGGGTCGTTTTCTTCCCGGGAAAAGTATAAATATGATTATAATAATCATTCCGTATATCATATGGGAGCGATCGAAGATGCTATCCGAGACGTCCTCATCCTTCTGGACGACGCTGCCCGGCCTGATCACCGCGGTGGCGCTGTTGCTCACGGCCATCACGGGCTTCTACGTGGCGGTCATCCTGCCTGACAATAACAACGGGAACGTTACGCCGACCATGACGCCGACGCCGCCCACGCCCGTGCCGACGGATACGACACCGGATCCGACGTCACCACCCCCCGCGACACCGACCCCGATCCCGGCCGAACGGCTCTGGGGGCCGACCGAGTTCGTCACCGCCGGCACCCTCGCCGGAGGGGAGCAGCTCCTCTACGGCGTGCCCCGAGGCGGCGACGGGGTCTACCTCCACGAGGGGGCGCAACAGTGGATCAAGGTCGGCGGACCTGGGAAGATGTTCGCCCTCGACAACGTGGGGAACCTCTACGGGCTCTCGCCGGACGGCGGCGGCGTCTTCCGGTACACCGGGACGCCGATGGCCCCCTGGACCCAGGTCGGCGGGCCGGCCGCGACCATCTACGCCGGCGGCAGCGCCCTCTTCGCCACGAACCCCCAGTCCGGTGATATCTACCGGTACGACGGCAAGCTCTCGCCCTGGGAACGGGTCGGCAACCCGGGCAGGTTCGCCGTGGACGGCAATGGAAGACTCTTCGGCGTCTCGCCCGACGGCAGCTCCATCCGCGCCTACGACGCGGGATCCAAGACCTGGCAGGTGATCGCGGACCAGCGGATCGCCGGTCCCATCGGTGAGCTCTACGCCGGGGGCTCCAGCCTCTACGCAACGATGGGGAGTGATGCCGACGTCTACCGCGACACCGGCAACCCGAACGCCTGGATCAAGATCGGGGAGCACGGCAAAATGTTCGCCGTGGACGACAGCGGGGCCCTGTACCGCCTCTCGTTCGACGGGTCCGTAATCGAACTGTACTCCGCGGGGACGTGGACGAAGGTGGGCGAGGGCGCGGAGAAGATCTTCGCCGGCGGGTCCGGCCGTCTCTTCGCCACGCAGCAGGGATCGGGCGACCTCGTGGAGTACTGAGACGCCCGGACCCCGCCCCCCCGCCGTCGGACGACGGTACACCGGGAGGCAAGGACCGGTCTGGGCGGGATCTGCCAGCAACGTGCGCGGGTGCCGGCGCCCGCCTCCTCTACCTCACGGTCGAGTACCCCGCCGCGAAGCAGCGGCGTCATAACCGGGTCACGACCAAAGGAACAACATTCATCATCACCCCCTCTCAAACGGACCGATCAGGAACGAGGTGGGGAATGATGACTCGAACCCTGGTATTCCACTGTCTGCTCGTACTCGTCCTGCTGCTCCCGGGCGTCGCGGCGGGCTACGATGCCGGCTGAGCCGCGGACGCCGATTGCTGGTTCCGGTCGCTCGGGGGGGCGGCCGGGTCCTACGAGGGCGTACAGCAGTCGGACGCCGGCTCATCACCCTCCAGCAAGCCGGCGACCGCAGTCTCCTGCGACCAGGACTGCAAGAGCTACGCCGCCGGCAGGATACACGGGGCCAACGCGACCGGCACCAGCGTCGGCGGCGCATGCCAGTGCTCGTGCCTGCCCGGGTACGTCCCGAACAATAACCTCGAATGCGTCTCGGTGGACGCCGCCGCCTGGCAGTCCTTCACCCGCACCTGCGGCGACCTCCAGCAGTATACGCAGGGCGGGGGCGGAACCTTCGTCGTCTCCCGGCAGGAGCTGTTGACGTACCTGGAGAGGGTCGAACAAGCGAATCCCGACGCCTCCTGGAAGCAGATCGTCGCGGCCCTGCACGTCGCCCTGTACAACGACGACGCCCTGTCCCGGACGCTGCCCCTCATCCCCACACCCCTCTTCAAGTGGGGTCCCGAGACCGATGGCTTGGAGAACGTCGACCTGCTCTACCGGGCCCCCACGCGGGTTCCCAACCCAGACTGGTACGTCCCGAAGTTCGTCCGGGCCGACAACGGCGAGATCACCGAACTGGGCCATGCCTACGGTGCGATCCGCATCAACCTCAACCGCGACCGCCTCCTGCAGGACTTCAGGCTCAGTGTCATCACGCACGGGGGCGACTTCTGGCAGCAGGTTCTCCACAACTGGATCCTGCGGGAAGACGTAAACCGGTTTCCCCCGGACCAGCTCCGGGGGGACTGGATGGGGGTCTGGCTCGAGAACTACTACCGGACCCATTCCTCCACCCCCCTCTCCCAGGCGTTCGAGGCCTACTTCTCCCGGTAGCGCGCCGGCGCCCCCCCCGCGCCTCACGCGCGCGTCGGCGTCGTGGGTACCCATGGGTACCCAGCAGGTTGAAATGATAAGTACACAGGGAACGCCCGATTCACTCGCGCACGACAGATCCAGGCCTCATGCAGCGGGGGGGCCCGTCGCCACGTTTTAATGCTTTTTTCACGATAAGCAGATGCAGATGTATGGACCGCACCCGCGCCCAGGAGTGATCGGATGAGGCCGGGCGACGAACCCAGCCCGCCGGCCATCACCCTCCATCGCGAGGCGATGGAGCCAGCCGTGCGCACCCTCGCCGCGCCCAGCTCCGCGTACCTGGCCGCGACCATGAAACACAACCTGGACGGCGCCGGGAAGCCTGGCAGCGACGACGGCCCCATCCAGCACCCCCACCAGCCGAAACGCAGGGAGGCAGAGACAGGTGAGCGCGCCGGCGGATAACTCCATCGGTCGACCGGCCGACCCCGCCGTTCGCCGCCAGCCGTCCTACCCCGAACTCGAGCTCATGGGCGCCGTCGACACCGCCGTCCCGCCGACGACGAGGATGCTCCCGTCGGGGAGTGCCACGCACCCGTGGTACCACCGGGGGTAGAAGAAGAAGTTCGTGTGGTTTTCGGGGTCGGGCGTCTGCTCGACCCAGCTGACCCCCCGGTCGGTCGAGATCCAGAGGTCGGTATGCGAGAGAGGGTGGTCGGGGTCGTAGTACCGCCCGCCCGTCACGGCGATCCGGCCGTCGGGGAGGACGACGGCGGCGAGCCCCCAGCGGTCGCCCCACCCGGCGCTCTCGGTCTGCCGGGTCCAGGTCTACCCCTGGTCGGTCGAGCGCCAGGCGTCGTTGTACTGCTCCGCGCCCCACCCGCCCATCATGACGATGCTGCCGTCCGCGAGCGCGACAGCCGCGTGGCTGTCGCGGGCGGCCCAGGGGGCGTTCTCCACCTGCCGCGTCCAGGTGACGCCTTTGTCCGTGGACCGCCAGACGTCGTCCAGCACGGCATTCGTCGAGTCCCGGCCGCCCATAACAACGATGCTTCCGTCAGGAAGACAGACGGCGGCGTGGCGCGAGCGACCCGCCCACTGGGCGTGCTCGGTCTGCCGGACCCAGCTCGCGCCCCGGTCCGTCGACCGCCAGACGTCGTTCGCCCCGCCCCCGACGTAGCCGCCGGTCATGACGATGCACCCGTCCGGGAGCGCCACGGATGCCGCGTAGGGACGGGACGTCCACTCGACGGTATCGGACCGCCTTGTCCAGTTATCGGCCGACCAGGCCTCGTCGCCGAAGTACCAGGCCCAACCGAGAGGCGCACCGCTCGAGGCGTCCGAGAACGAGACGGCGAGCGGTGCGACGCCAGACGTCGGGACGACCGATTACTGGGCGGCGGGGACGATGGCAGCGGAGGGACTCGCGGCCAGGCCGGCGACGATGACGGCGAAGATTACGGAGACGACGGTATCGCAGCGCACAGTACAAAATGGTGTCGGTGGAGGCATCGTAAACCTTTCGAGTAACCGGGATCGCGGACTCCTGGCGAGTGAAAACGGGAGCAGCCCATCAGAGTATGTCGAAGAGCAAAACAGCGTCGGCGACGTCATTCTGGCACTCCGTTGGGATGGTCCCCTCGCCGGTCCAGGAAGCGACACTCGACCGCGCTCCCGGTCGTCTCCACGCCGTTGCCCGACGAAGGGTATGTCTCCACGACTATCGGTCCTCTCCACCGCGGCGCATGTCACGGCGCGGGCCGTCCTGTTGCCACCGTGCGGCACGCACCCGCCCTGTGGCACCGGTCCACTGCCGGCGACAGTTGAAGACCGGCGGTTCCGGCGTGCATCTATAGCCATTATGAAAATAATAACCATTAAATCCCTTCTGCCGTATCGTACAGTATCCAGACTTGGAGAGTCGCCATGAACCGGAAACTCATGTTGATCTCGATCTCAACCGTCGCGATCGTCGGGATCGGGGTCGGCATCCTGCTCCCGGCCCTTCAGAGCGAATCGCTCACCGGGAGCATCGTGCCGATCACGACCATGCCCTCGATGATGTTCACGCTCCTCCCCACGCCCACTCCGACACCCGTCCCACCCGTGAGCATCATGGTGACGGGGAGTTATTCGCCGTACCGCACGTGGAACAACGACATCAAGGCGTACGACTGGTACTGGAACCTCCACAGCGTGAACACCTACGACGCAACCCACCTGCCGCCGGGAGTGGTCCTGCAGCGGGTCTCCTGGACGATCACCGGGACGCTGGGCATCGGTGGGACCAGGACCTGCGTGAACCGGTACATTCAGCGGTTCGAGGGATTACCCGAACTCGATCTGGCGCCCCAGGAACTCGCCCTGACCGGTTCCGCAACCATCGACGACGGGTACTCGGTCGGCTGCTACGGCCCCGACCTCTGCCCGCCAGACGACTGGTGCGCGGGCCCGCCGTTCACGGCCACCTGTACCATCACGACCAAAGACGGCATGACCTACACCAGGTCGGCCGAGCTGGTGCTCAGTACGTAAGACGGGGTCGATGCGCGTCCCCGCTCCGCGTCCTCTTTTAAACCCCGCGAGGTCTCTCCTGATCCACTGCAAGAAGAGGCAGGCGGGGCTCCACCTGGACGCCATGACTGTCCTCGCGGTTCGCCGATGGCGGGCGGATCCCGATAGCGCCCACCGGCCGGTCTGTCACAAGCCGGAGACTGCTGCAGTACCTCCGATAGCCACGCGCCCGGAACCGGGAACGGTACGCCGTGTGGCATGATGCATCGACGGACTCGAGCCGCTCGATGATACCTGGCGGCGGGGACCCGCACCCGGCGAAAGAGATCGAGGGGGGGTGTTGGCTCAGAGGTGGGTGAAGAGCCAGACCACGTCGGTGAAGTCGATCCTCGTGTTGCCGTTGTAACCGAACAGGGACAGCGGCTCGTTGCCGGCGACCCGATCCATCCGGGTGAAGTACCGCACGACGTCCGCGAAGTCCGGCCGGCCGTTGCCGTCCTCGTACAGCCCGTCGGCGTCGGTGTCAAGCGGCGTCCCGCCGCCCCCGGGGATGGGCGCCCCCTCACTCCTCCCTGACGCGGGGGTTCTCGTGGTACTTCGAGAGCGTCGCCTGCCGCTGCCCCTGGTACTTCGCGTCTCCCTTCGTGCTGTACGGTTGCTCGGCACGCTCCGTGGTGTAGAAGACCAGCTGCCCGATCGGCATCCCCGCGTAGACCTTCACGGGTCGTGCGTTCACGTTGCACATCTCGAGCGTGATGGAGCCCGCGAACCCCGCGTCGATCCAGCCCCCCGTCTGGTGGAGCTCCACGCCGAGCCGGGCGATCGAGGACTTCCCCTCGATCGACGCGACCACGTTGTCCGGCAGGGCCACGACCTCGAGCGTCTCCGCCAGCACGAACTGGCCGGGCCGGAGCACGAACTCCTTCGCGCGGCACTCGTCGACGTCGGCGCAGACGCTCGCGCGGTCGTACGGGTCGATCACGCCGTCGCCGTGCCGGTACCAGACGAAGTGGTCGCCGAGCCGGATGTCGAGCGAGTTCGGCTGGACGAGCGCCGGTTCGAACGGGTCGATCACGATCTGCCCCCGCCTGATCCGGTCCAGGATCTGCCAGTCGACGAGGATCATCGTACCACACTTGGCGGGCCGGCGTCATCATCGTTTCGCGGCGCCGGCCCGTCGAGGAGCCGCTCGGTCCGCCGGAGGAGCCCGTGGAGCGTCGAGGCCTCCCGTATCGTCAGCTTCGCCCGGGAGAGGACCCGCCGGGCGAGGAGCAGGGTGATCTCGCGCTTATGGGGCGGGTGCTCGACCCGGTCGAGGAAACGGTCGAGGTGGGCGTAGAGCGACTCCATCTCCGCGGGGCTCGCGAGCGCGTACGTCCCCCGCGGGATCCCGGCCAGCTCGTAGCAGACGATCCCGACCGCGTGGGAGAGGTTCAGGATGGGGTACGAGGGCGAGGTCGGGATCGTGCAGACCACCCCCGCCCGCCGGACCTCGTCGTTCGAGAGCCCGCGGTTCTCGCGCCCGAAGAGGATCGAGACCGTCCCCTCGACGTCGGCGAGGATCCCGCGGAGCTCCCGCGGCGAGAAGTACGGCATCCGCATCGGGGAGCAGACCGACTGCGCCACCTCGCCCGTGGTCGCGACCGTGAGCGCCGACCCCGCGAAGACCCGGTCCAGGTCCGTGGTGACCGCCGACTCCAGGAGGTCGCGGGCGTGCGAGGCCATCGCCAGCGCCTCGTCGCCGAGCGGGCAGGGGTCGACCAGCGCGAGCCGCGCGAGGCCGAAGTTCTTCATCACCCGGGCGACCGAGCCGACGTTCCCCGCGTAGAGCGGGTTGACCAGGACGACCTGGACCTCGGGCATCCGTCCTACCTGGCCGCGCGGACGGTCGCCCGCAGCACCGACGGACCGGCCTCGTAGACGGCGTTCCCGACCACCACCGTGTCCGCGAACCGGGCCATCTCGGCCGCCTGCGCGGCCGTCCGGATCCCGCCCCCGTAGTAGAGGACCGCCCGGTCGACGGCCCCGCGGACCGCCTCCACGACCGCGGGATCGCCGTAGGTCCCGCTGTACTCGACGTAGACGATGGGAAAGCAGAAGTAGCGGTCCGCCACCGCCGCGTAGGCCGCCGCGGACTCGGGGGAGAGGTCGCAGACCGACCGCGTCACCCGCCCGACGGCCGAGTCGGGGTTGAGCACGATGTAGGCCTCCTGCACGACCCTGTCCCAGGCGATGGCGGCCTGCGCGGAGCCCGCGGCGCGGCGCATCCCGTCCAGGACCCACGCGTGGTGCGTGCCCACGATCCACCGGACATCGGTGGTGTTCATCACGCTCGGGACGAAGAGGAGGTCGATCCCGTCCTGGAGGGCGCACTCCGGGCCGGCCGGCTCGATGACGAGCGGGAGGCCGTAGGCGGAGACCTGCGACCGGAGCCCGGCCAGGTTCTCCCGGGTCACGTTCAGCGTCCCCGAGAGCATCAGGGCGTCGGTGCCACTGGTCGCGATCTCGTCGATCGCCCCGGGGGGGAGGCGCCTGTCGGGGTCGAGCTTGGTCACGTGGACCCAGTCCTGCCATCGGGGGGGCATCCGGTACGATATCGTCGCGGGAGCCATTAAGCTCCGATCATCCGGCGGCCGGTTCCGGGGGCTCGGCCCGCGCCTGGAAGTCCTGGATCCGCCGGACGGGGAGGCCGGACTGCTGGGCCACGACGCGGGGGTCGGCGGCGACCAGGGTCTCGGCGTCGTAGACGCCGCCCGCGTAGAGCTTCTCGATCGTGGACTCGCCGATCCCCGGGATCGCGAGCAGCTCGTGCCGTCCACGCTCGAGCTGGACCCGGGTGGTCCGCTTCGGCGGGGGCGTCCCGAGCGCTTCGGCGATCAGGGTGACGTGCCGGTGGACCGTGTCGGGCGAGATGCCCGTCCGGAGCATCAGGGCGGTCGGCGGCACCCGGACGAAGTCCTCGGGGCGTTTGATCCCGGCCGCGTAGTACTTCTTGAGGCTGATCGGCGGGATCCCCATCTCCCGGAGGCGGCGGTCGCTGCTCAGGCCGACCGCGGCCTCCAGGAGGGTGGTCGCCTCTTTCTCCCCGATCCCGGACGCGATGACGGTCGCGGGGTCGGACGCGGCCAGGTGCTCGACCGTATCGATCCCCCGGGAGAAGAGGGCCTTCATGATCCTGGCGTGGCTCCTCCCCCGCCGCGGCGGGACGTGGGTCCTCACGAACTTCCTGAGCTCCGAGCGCTTCCGGAGCAGGTCGAGGACGTCGCCCGCCTCCTCCCGGAGCCGGGTGGCCGCCCCCTGGTCCAGGCCCGCGGCCAGGGCCAGGTCGGCGGGATCGGCCCCCGCGATCTCGTTGACCGCGTACACGTGGGCCGCGTTCAGCCGGTCCATGAGGGCCGGTGTCATGGACGGCATCAGCCCCATCGTCTCGCGGTTCGAGGCGATGTGGTGGCAGAGCGGGCAGCCGATCTCCCAGGGGCGCGAGCCCTTCGCGATCAGGCGCACGTGGTTGAGCCCGTGTACGGGGCAGACCTCGTCGGTCCGTATCGCGAAACCCCAGTTGGTCGCCGGCAGCCCGATGTTGAACCGGCAGTCCGGGTAGTCGACGCACCCGATGAACTGGCTCGACCGTACGTGGTGCAGCCGCAGGTCGGAACCGCAGACCGGGCAGGGCCCCAGGAGCTGCTCCTGCAGCGTCCGGCCCATGATGTCCCGCCCGATCTCGTCGCCGTGCACCTCGAGCTGGTCGAAGGCCCGGTGGAGCATCGCGCGCGACTCGTTCACCACCTCGTCGCGGGACCGCTGCCGCTGCTTGATCTCCTGCATGTGCGCGTCGATGGACGTGGTCATCTCGGGGCGGGTGATCAGGTCGGCGTGGTCCTCGAGGGACTCGATCACGGCCCGGCCGACCAGGGTGGGGCGGAGCGGGTTCCCCTCCACGTACTTCCGCCCGACGAGCTTGTTGATCACCTCGTGCCGGGTCGACTTGGTCCCGAGCCCGAGCGACTCCATGGTCTGGATGAGCCGGGACTGGGTGAACCGCGGGGGGGGCTGGGTCTCTTTCTCCTCGAGCCGCACCGCGGTGACCGGGAGCCGCTCGCCGACGGCGAACGGGGGGAGCTCGTTCTCTGTCGCGCTCGAGTACGGGTAGACCGTCCTCCAGCCGGGCTGCTCGAGGGTCGAGCCGGTCGTGAGGTACGGCTCTCCCCCGGCGTCGAACGAGACCTTCCTCGTGGTCCAGCGCGCGTCGGGCGAGAGGGTCGCGAGGAACCGGCGGACGACGAGCTCGTAGAGCCGCCAGCGCTCCTCGCCGAGCTCGGCGCGGGAGGCCGGGCCCGCGGGGTGGATCGGCGGGTGGTCGGTCGAGGACTTCTTACCGCGGGTCGGGCTCGAACGCCGGTTGCGCCGGACCCAGCCGATGTCGTCGCGAAACTCGGTCTTCTCGAGGGCCCCGAGGATGCCGTCGAGCCCGAGCGAGGCCGGGTAGATGGTGTTGTCGGTCCTCGGGTACGAGATGAACCCGTTCATGTAGAGGTCTTCCGCGATCCGCATCGCGTTCGAGGCGGAGAACCCGAGCCGTCCGGCCGCGACGATGAAACTCGTGGTGTCGAACGGCGGGGGTGCGCGGTCGAGCTTCGAGCCCTCGCGCGACTCGGTTACGACGAGGGGGGCGACCGTGCGGTCGCGGGCCGCAACCGCCTCGTCCCGCGAAGTGAAGCGGGCGGTCGCGTGGCGGACCGTGAACGGCTCGCCGTCCCGCTCCGAGCCGGCCGAGAGCACCCAGTAGGTCTCGGGGAGGAAGGCCTCGATCTCTTTCTCGCGGTCCACGATCATCGCGAGCGTCGGGGACTGGACGCGGCCGACCGAGAGGATGTTCCGCCCGCCCCGGCGCGCGGCGAGGCTGATGAACCGGGTCAGGGACGCCCCCCAGATCAGGTCGATGATCTGGCGGGCCTCGCCGGCGGACGCCAGCGAGAAGTCGAGCTCGGACGGGCTGGCGAACGCCGACCGGATCTCGTCGGGCGTGATCGCCGAGAACCGCGCCCGCGAGACCGGGACGTCGGGGCGGACGGCCCGGACCAGGTCGTAGGTCTCCTTGCCGATCAGCTCCCCCTCGGTGTCGTAATCGGTCGCGATCGTGACTCGGTCCGCGCGTTTGGCGAGCTTCTGGACCAGGTTCACGATCTTCCGGTCGGTCGGCGTCTTGATGGTGCGCGCGTCGATGAGGGAGCGGGGCGTGTGCTTCTCGGAGCGCCAGTTCGTGTACCCCGGTTCGAAGTCGATCCCGACCACGTGCCCGCGCAGCCCGACGACGGTCGTGTCGCCGAACGAGTAGGTGCTGACGCCGCCCTCCCGGCGGGTCTCGACGTAGCGTTTCTCGGCGAGGATGCGGGCGATCCGCTCGGCAGCGATGTTCTTCTCGGTGATGATCAGGTGCACGGCCCGTCCTCCGCCAGGGCGTCGGCGAGCCGCCGCCCGAGCTCGCGCGGGTCGGCCTGCCCGCGGGTCTTCTTCATGACCTGTCCGGCCAGGTAGTTGATCGCGTTCCCCCGGCCGGCGCGGTAGTCCGCGACGGCCTGCGGGAACTCCGCGATGACCTCCGCGATGGCGGCCGAGACCGTGTCGTCCCCCGTGACGGCGAGCCCGAGCCGCTCGACCACGGCGTCGGGGTGCTCGTCACCGTCGAGGACGATCCGGAGCACCTCGACCCCCGACCGGTCCGTGATCCGGCCGGACTTCAGGAGCGCGAGCAGCGCCGAGAAACGGGCGGGCCCGACCGACCCGACGGGCCTCCCGCGGTAGTTGAGCTCGCCGAGGAGGGTGTCGGCGACCCATGTGGCGGCGAGCACCGGGTCGTCGCCGGCGACCGTCTCGAAGAACTCCGCGAGCCCCGGGTTCCCGGTCAGGGTCCGGGCGTGGTTCGGGGAGAGGCCGTACTGCACCCGGAACCGCTCGCGGCGGGCCGCGGGGAGCTCGGGGAGCTCGATGGCCGCCGCCCGGTCGGCGACGCGGAGCGGGGGCAGGTCGGGCTCGGGGAAGTAGCGGTAGTCGTGCTCCTCCACCTTGGTCCGCGAGGCCCGCGTGGTCCCGCGCTCCTCGACGAAGTGGCGCGTCTCGCGTTCGACCGCAACACCGCGCCGGATAAGCGACCGCTGCCGGGTGATCTCGAAGGTGAGGGCCTTCTCGACCCCCCGGTAGGACGAGATGTTCTTGATCTCCACCCGCTCGTGCCCGGCGATAGAGACGTTCGCGTCGACGCGGAGCGATCCCTCCTTCTCGGGGTCGTAGACGTCCAGGTACTCGAGGGTGGCCCGGAGGTGCTCGATCAGCCGGCGGGCCTCTTTCGGCGAGGAGAGGTCCGGGTCGGTCACGATCTCGATCAGCGGGACGCCCGAGCGGTTGTAGTCGACCAGCGAGTACCGCGCCCGGTCGCCGCCGCCCTTGTGGACGAGCCTCCCCGGGTCCTCCTCGATGTGGATCCGGGTCAACCGGACGCGCTTCTCGAGCCCACCATCGCCCTCGATCTCGATGTAGCCGCCGAGCGCCAGGGGGCGGTCGTACTGGGTGATCTGGTAGCCCTTGGGGAGGTCCGGGTAGAAGTAGTTCTTCCGGGAGAACTCGCACTCGACCGGGACCTCGCAGTGGAAGGCCTTCGCGACCCTGAGCGCGTACTCGACCGCGGTCCTGTTCACGGCCGGCATCGTCCCGGGAAGCCCGAGGCAGACCGGGCAGACGTGCGTGTTCGGCCCGTCGTCCCGGTAGTCGGTCGAGCAGGGGCAGAAGAGCTTGGTCCGGGTGTCGAGCTGGCAGTGGATCTCGAGCCCGATCACGACGCCGCTCATGCCGCGACCTCCGCCTCGTACGCGGCCGCGATATCGATGACGGTCTCGTCGTCGAACGCGCGCCCGGTCAGCTGGAGCCCGACCGGCAGGCCGTCCACGGTCCCGCACGGGACCGAGATGGCGGGGACGCCCGCCAGGTTCGCGGGCACCGTCAGGATGTCGGCGAGGTACATCGAGAGGGGGTCGGCCAGTTCCCCGAGCCGGAACGCGACGGTCGGCATCGTCGGGCCGGCGAGGACGTCGACCTCGCGGAAGAGCCGGGCGTAGTCGGCGCTCACGTTCGCCCGGGCCGTCTGCGCCTTTCCGTAGTACTTCCCGTAGTAGCCGGACGAGAGCGCGAAGGTCCCGAGCAGGATCCGCCGCCGGACCTCGGGGCCGAAGTGCGCGGACCGCACCAGGGTGAAGGCGTCGTGCCAGGGCCGGGCCGTCTCGACGGCGGGGCCGTACCGGACCCCGTCGTAGCGCGCGAGGTTCGACGAGGCCTCGGAGGTGCAGGTCACGTAGTAGGCGGCCAGGGCGCAGGCCATCGAGGGCATCGAGACCGGGACGACCTCGGCGCCGAGGGACGCGAGGGTCTCGATCGCGGCCCTGACGGTCGCGGCGACGCGCGGGTCCACGCCCTCGCCGAAGAACTCGTCCGGGACCCCGACCCGCCTCCCGGCGACGTCGGGCACGGGGTCGTGCGCGTAGGGCGTCCCGCGCATGGTCGTGTCGCGCGGATCGGGCTGGCCGATCACGCGGAGCAGGGTGGAGACGTCGCCGACGCTCCGTCCCATCGGCCCGATCGTCTCGAGTGAGTTCGCGTACGCGACCAGGCCGTAGCGCGAGACCCTCCCGTAGGTCGGCTTCAGACCGACGATCCCGCAGAACGCGGCCGGGCACCGGATCGAGCCCCCCGTGTCCGTGCCGAGCGCGAGGTCGGCGAGCCCCGCGGCCACGGCCGCGGCGGAGCCGCCGGAGGAGCCCCCGGGCACGCGCGTCGTGTCCCGGGGGTTGAGGGTCGGCCCGAAACCCGAGTTCTCGGTGGTGGTCCCCATGCCGAACTCGTCCATGTTCGTCTTGCCGTTGATCGCGCCCCCGGCGTCCCGGACGAGCTCGACCGCACGGGCGTCGTACGGCGGGACGTAGCCCTCGAGGATCCGCGATCCGCAGGTGGTGGGGACGCCGGCCGTCGAGATGTTGTCCTTGATCGCGACCGTCCGGCCGGCGAGAATCCCCGTCCCGGGGCTCCGCGGCTCGAGTCGCCGGATGTAGGCGTGGTACGGGTCCTCCATCACATCACTCTCGGGGCCTTGATGAACCCGTCCTCGTCGGCCGGGGCGTTGGCGAGCACGGCCTCGCGGGCCAGGGAAGGGCGGGGCTCGTCGTCGCGCATCACGGTGTGCAGCGCCCGCTCCCCCGCGCCGGCCTCGCCGAGGGTGTCCAGGACCTCGAAGTAGTCCAGGATCCGGTTGAACTGCACCGTGAAGGCCGGCATCTCGTCTTCGGGTATCTGTATGTCCGCGAGCCCGGCGATCCGCCGGACCTCGCCCTCATCGACCATGATCGTTCGTCCTCTCCAGGGTGGTTAAGTACCCTCGCACGGAGTTTTTATAACCGTTATGACGTGCCAGGCGGCGGAGTTCTCTCGAGATCCCGGACCCGTATTGCATAGCTTTCTTGGGATACAGGGCGATATCCGGGGGAACCCACGCGGCGGCGGCGTCGCGGAGGGGGCTCTTAGAGAGCCGACCCCGGACGAGGGTGGACGGGTCGAGCGCGCGGGCCGCGCGGACGACCGCTAGGTCGAGGTAGGGCATCGAGAATGCGCACCCGAAGAGCCCGGCGACGGCCTGGTCGCGGGCCACCTGGCCCGGGAGCGAGGCGGCGTCCCTCGCCAGGAGGACCGCCGGGTCACCCCCGTCCCGGTACCGCGCGTAGCCCCCGAAGAGCTCATCGGCCCCCTGCCCGCCGAGGATCCGTCCGTGCCCGGAACCGGCCGCCCACTCGGCCACGAAATAGAGCGTGGCCGCGATAGCGGTGTCTACCGGGTTCGGGTCCGGGATCGCGGGCAGGACCGCCCGGAGCGCCTCCTCGACCCGTGCCGGGGGGATCTCCACCTCCTCGAGATCGAGGTCGAGGTGGGTCGCTGCGTGGCGGGCCCGGGCGAGGTCGTGGCTCCCCGCGATCCCGACGACCACGCAGGGGCGGCGGGCGAGGGCTGCGACCAGGGCGGAGTCGAGGCCGCCGGAGAAGGCGACCGCTCCCTCGTCGGCCCGGAGCGCGACCGCCCTCTCCACCGCGCCGGCGAGGGGGAGGTCCGGCACCGCGGGCTCGATCCTGCCCACGCAGACCCCGTCGTGCTGGATGCTCCCGGGCCGGCAGTCGCAGGGCAGGATCCCCTGGCGGTCCCGGGCCCGCCACTCCCCTTTCGCGACACAGAACTCGCCCCCGAGCCGGGCCGCCCGGGGATCGCCCGTCGAGACCATGCGGACGACCTCCTCCGGGGCCAGCCTCCTCCCGTCGAGCTCGGCCCACCCGCGCATTGGCATGCCCGTTCCAGTCGGGCCCCGGGGGTATTAATTAAAACGGAGGCTCCATACCTCCTTAGGCTCATGACGGGCACCGGCGGGAACGGGGACGGGCCGTTCGACGACGAGGATATCGCGGACTCCGGCAAGGGACCGGAGGCCCGGCCCGGCGAGGAGTGGTGCGGCCCGGCCGACGACCTCGTGGAGGTCGCGGACGCCCTCTTCGAGGAGTGCGAAGAGGACGTGGCCTGCATCGCCGAGCTCCTCGATGGGATGGACGAGGACCTGCGGTGGGAGCTGCTCGATTCGACCCTATTGAACGCCTGGCAGGTCTTCTTCTACTTCTTCCGGCAGGTGCCGGACACGCTCACGCGCGAGCGGCTGGAGCTCGAGCCGGCGGTCGCCGCCAGCTCGGGTATATTGCTCGAGGAGTTCGACCTTTTGGAGCTCCTCTTCATCGTCAAAAACCGGCGGGGGTTCATCGGGGTGAGCGACGGAGAACACCTGCTCGCCCACTACGAGGGGGCCCAGGCGATGGCCGAGGCCCGTTCCTACGCCGGTCGTTACGTCTAGAGCGGGCCGCCCGCGGAGATCAGGGCGCGGTCGACCCGCGCGCGGACCACCGGCGGAACCTTGCCCCAGGAGACCCTGTGGTCCCCCAGGATGACGCAGGCGCCGCCGACCCCCGCGCCGTCCAGGAGCCCGAGGGCCGAGAGATCGCCCGGGCGCAGGTCGTTGCAGAGCCGGGTTGCCCAGGCGTCGGCCAGGACGGGGTCGTCGGCGAAGACGGTCACCGCGTCGGCGACGCCAAACGAGACCGACGGGCCGACGGTCGCGGACGAGGTGCAGCAGCCGGCGACCCCGCCGGGCGGGGGCAGGATGAAGGCGAACCGGTCCGAGAACGGCGAGCTCCCGGCGTGGATGCCGACCCGGACCGGGCGGTCGCTCGCGTACGCCACGTCCCCCCCGTTCTCGACGACGCCGAAGCGAGCGCCGCTTTCGACCATCGCCTCCACCCCCGCCGCCGCGATCGCTCCGGCCACCGCGGCCATCGGCCCCACCCCGGCCCGGGACGCCGCGCGGACCATCCGCCCGACCACGGGGCCAGACGGCCCGGGGTCGTACGGCTCCAGGGCGGAGAGGAAGAACGGGTCGCGGGCGGCCACCCGTTCGACGGCGGACCGGGCCTCGAGGATGGCGTCCGCCGCCACCCGGAGGTGCGCCGGCTCGTCCGCGAGGAGGGTCGCGTGGGTCTCGCGGAAGTGGAACACCCTGCGGAGCATCAGGCCTGGAGGGAGAGGGCGCGGTGCGGGCAGGCGAGCTCGCACTTCCCGCAGAGGACGCACCGCTCCTCGTCGACCACGAGCCGCCAGTCCGTGTCGAACGAGAAGACATCCTGCGGGCAGATCGAGATGCAGGCCCCGCAGTCGACGCACTCCTCGCGGTTGTGGACCACCGTGCGATCGAGGCGGTGGGCTGTCGCGCCGAGGGCCTCTATCCTCTCGCGCACGAGCTCGCAGGCGTCGTCGGGCACCTCGATCAGGGCCTCGCCCTCGTGCGAGTCGATCTGCGCGCGCTCGACGTTGATCAGCACCCCCGTATCGCGCACCACCTGCGCGATGACCGGCTCTCGACCCCGCTTCCGCGAGAAGGTCACCAGCAGCTTCATGTCCTGCCCCTCCCGATCAGCCGGGACAGGTTCGTCCCGGTCAGCATCCCGATCACCCGCCGCTCGCCGTCGAGGACGGGCAGCGCGCTGATGTTGTTCCGTTCGAGCTTCTGGGCAGCGATGTCGACCGGCTCGTCGGGCGTGGTCGAGACGACGCGCCGGGTCATCACGTCCGCGACGCTCCTGACCTTCTCGGGCCTGAGCACGGCCTTCGAGATGTCGAAGGTCGTGACGATCCCGGTCACCGCACCGTTCGCGTCGACCACGACCAGGTGGTTGGTCTCTCCCCGGAGGAGCTTCGCGGCCGCGGCCGTGACGGGCTGGTCGCCCGTTATCGAGACCGCCGTCCGGTCCATGATCTCGCGCACCCGGGGGGTCTTCGCCGTCTCGCGCATGGGCCGGGCTGCCCGGTTTCTCTCGATCCGGCGCGTCGGGAGGGCGAGCGTCATCGACCCCGCCGCGACCCGGTCCGCCAGGTCGGACGCCACCTGCCTGGCGATCCGGAACGACGAGAGCGAGGACGTCGGCACCTCCTCGCCCTCGAGCTCGACCCGGCCCGAGCGGAGCTCGGCGTACGAGACCTGCCGGAGCGACGGGCGGTCCCGCGACGGGACGCCGAAGTCGAGCACGTCGACCGAGATGTCCGCGTCGGTCACGGAGGTCGCCCGGACCGTCTCCAGGTCGAGGACCGGTATCGGGACCCCGAGCCCGACGTAGAGGGTGGCACCGTAGCCGTGCATCGTCGCGGCCCGGATGTAGTCGGGGCTCATCTGCTTCATGTCCCCGCTCACCATCAGCGTCCCGTAGCCCTTCGCGGGGGCGGCCTGGGTCCCCTCGCCGACCACCATGCCCTCGGCTCCGCCGAGGAATATGGGGACGCCCGGGCCGATGTACCGGAGCTGGGGGTCGTTCGAGATCGGGTTCAGGACCCCGGCCCCCGAGAAGGTGATGTTGCCCCGGTTGGGAAGCAGCATCCCCATGTAGGTGTGGAGGACGCGGTCGGCGGTGTTCACCGCTGCATCGTACCGCTGGTAGCCGTTGCGGGGGTTGAGCATGATCGCCTGGTTCAGGTCCTCGAGCCCGATCTCGGTCCGCACGGTCCGCCGGGGGTAGCAGTCCGTGCCCCGGGATGAGCCCCGGAGCTCGACCCGGCGTCCCGAGATCAGGTCCTCGATGACGTCACCCCCGCCGTAGCGTTCCCGCAGGGTCTCGGACTGCTGCGTCGCGCCGATGTAGGCGTCCACCGCGGCGATCCCGGCGTAGGCCTCGACATCGTTGAGCCAGACCCGCTCCATGCGGATCGGCGGGTCGGCATGGCCGAAGTTGAGGAACGCCCCCGTCGAGCACATCGCGCCGAAGGTCCCCGTGGTCACCACGTCGACCTCGGCGAGTGCCCCCTCCTCGCCGAGCTCGGCCACCACCTCCGGCATCCTCTCGGCGGTCACGACCACGGCGTTCCCGTCGCGGATCCGCTCGTTGATGAGCTCGATGGTCTTCTCCATGCCCTGCAGGTTTGATGCAGGAATAGAAATACGTTATTATATTACTGGTACGCATCGAGGGGGCCCTTTTTAGCGAGGTTCGCCCATACTCTTCCATGGAGATCCAGGCATTCGCAGCAGAGATGGAGGCCCTCGCGCCCCCGGAACTGGCCGAACCGTACGACGAGGGCAGGCTCGGCCTCGTCGTCGAGGGGACGCGCCCGGCCGACCGGGTCGTCGCGGCACTGGACGCGACGGTCCGCGTTGCCAGCGAAGCGGTCGAGCTGGGTGCCGATGTCCTGTTGGTCCACCACCCGCCCCTCTTCGTCCCGGTGACGCGGATCACGGGAGAGATCGCCCGACTCCTCCGGATCGTGCTCTCCGCCGGGCTCCACGTCTACGCGATGCACACGAATCTGGACCGGGCGCCCGGAGGGATCAACGACGCGCTCGCCGACCTGCTGGGACTCGCCGATCGGGAACCCCTCTCGATGGGGCTCGTCGGCAGCACCTCGACCGACGCGGACGGCATCGCGTCCGTCCTCGGGCCGCTCCGCGTCTTCGGCGAGCCGGGCCGGATACGCCGTCTGGCCGTGGTGGCCGGGAGCGGTTTCGACGCGGAGCTGATCGAGGAGGCGGCCCGGCACGGGGCGGAGGCCTTCCTCTCGTCCGAGCTCCGGCACCACGTGGCCCGCGACGCCCCGATCCCCTGCCTGGAGTCGACCCACTACGCCCTCGAGGCCCCGGGGATGCGGGCGCTGGCCGGCCGGATGGGCTGGACCTACGTGGACGATCCGCCCGAACTCCGGCACTGCGGTTGAGGCAACCATGACCGGTGCGCCCGACCCGTCCCGGCGCCCACTCACCGAGCGGGCGCGGCAGGCGGTGATCGAGTGCTACGGCGAGCAGGGGCGGCAGGCCCTCCAGGCGGTGGACGCCGGGTCGGTGAAGCGCTACCTGGACTTCATCGTGGTCGTGGGGACGAACGACGAGTACATCGTCGAGGACGGGCTCTGCACCTGCGATCGTTCGCTCCTGCAGAACCTGTTCTGCTGGCACCAGCTCGCGGCCCGGATCGCGCTCCTCGTCGGGTCCTGCGAGGAGTACGACCTCTGGTACCACGCCTCGCTCGAGTGAGCGGGATCGCGTCGGGCTCCGCTCTCCACCCCGGGACGGCGTGCACCGCCCGGGCTTCACCGGTCTCCCGGGCCCGGCGCCGGCCCGGACGAACTGCTGCTTGTAACCGGTCTCTGCACCGGAGTTTCGCGCCGCCGTCCGGCAGTCCGGGGTGCCGGGCCTCGGGATCCCGCGGGTCACCGTCACCCCGGCGAGTCCGGGTGTCGGGCCATGTGTGCCCGTGCCCTGCCGGACCACGCGTCTTCAGCCCTCCCCGGGGACGCGGTGTCCCCTTCACGCGCCCGGCGCCCCTTCCCCGGCACGTCTCTCCCGACCGTCGCGCCCCCGTCCCCCGGCGGGCCCGGGCTCCCGGCGTCGCCGCAATGGCCGGGCACCCTGCCGGGGCGCTCCCCGCGGCGCGGGAGAGCCCGTCGGGGGTGCCGTGGCTCCCGGAGATTGCCCCCGCGGCCATCGCCGTGACGGGCCGGCAGACCCGTGGGAACCCCGGTGCCGGGAACGCCCCGTTCGCAAGAAGACGTGCCCGCCGTGCCGCCGGCGACGATCGCCCCCGGACTCCCCGCGCCGGCAGGAGAAGCCGGTGAGCCGCCCGCCGGGCCCAACCCCGGGCGGGCGCCTCCGCCGCCGCGGGCGCCTCCGTCCTCGCGGTGACCCGGGCACCGTCCTCCACTACCCCCACGACGGCGAACCCCTTTCGGTTGATTTCCGGTCACTCTTCCCTGTTACGCCGCCCCGTCCCCCCGGGGAGGAGCATGGACGGGTCGACGCACCTCCGGTGATCCCGGGACCCGCAGCCGGAACCCCCCCGTCCTCACCCCTCCCGGTCGTCTCCCGCGCGGCACGGAGCGAGCGAACCCGTGCAATCCACCGCCGCCCTTTTTATCTCGCCCGTCCAACCCTGTTCATGCGCCCTCGTGGGACCGCGATCGGTCTGTTTCAGAGCGGCAGGGGAGAGGGGCTCTCATGAACGACCAGGAGTATCAGCTCGAGTATTTCAAGAACGAGGGGCTCGAGCGCCGGATCTGCACGAGCTGCGGCGCCGCCTTCTGGACCCGCGATCCGGACCGCCAGATCTGCGGGGACGCCCCCTGCGAGCCGTACTCGTTCATCGGTGACCCGGTCTTCTCACCCCACACCCTCGACCAGATGCGGGAGGCCTTCCTCTCGTTCTTCGAGCAGCACGGGCACACCCGGATAGACCGTTACCCGGTCGCAGCCCGCTGGCGGGACGACATCTACCTCACCATCGCCTCGATCGCCGACTTCCAGCCGTTCGTGACGAGCGGTGTCACCCCGCCCCCGGCGAACCCGCTCACCATCTCCCAGCCCTGCATCCGGCTGAACGACCTGGACTCGGTCGGGCGATCGGGCAGGCACCTGACCCTGTTCGAGATGATGGCGCACCACGCCTTCAACAACGCGACGACGGAGATCTACTGGAAGGACCGCACGGTCGAGCTCTGCGACCAGTTCCTCGCCTCGATCGGCGGGGACGTCACGAGGGTCACCTACAAGGAGCACCCGTGGGTCGGCGGCGGGAACGCGGGGCCGTCGGTCGAGGTGCTGATCGGGGGTCTCGAGGTCGCGACCCTGGTCTTCATGTCGCTGGGCCGCCAGAGGACCGGCGACCCCCCCGTCGAGCTGGAGGGGCACCTCTACTACCCGATGTCGAACCGGATCGTCGACACGGGGTACGGTCTCGAACGGCTCACGTGGGCGGCATCCGGCTCGCCGACCATCTACGACGCCGTCTTCCCCGACCTCGTCTCGCGACTCTTCTCCGAGGCCCGCCTGGACCACCACCTCAGGGATAAGAAGTTCACCAAGATCATCGCGCTCAACGCCAAGTTCGCGGGGCTCATGGACATCTCGGGGGCGAACCTCTTCACGCTCCGGAAGCGGGTGGCGTCCGCGATCGACGTCCCGATCGACCGGCTCACAAAGATGATCACGCCGATCGAGCAGATCTACACCATCGCGGACCACACCCGCTGCCTCGCGTACATGCTCGGCGACTGCGTCGTCCCGTCGAACGTCCGTGAGGGCTACCTCGCCAGGCTCGTCCTGAGACGGACGCTCCGGGTGATGAACGACCTGAACCTGGACGTGCCCCTGGCGGACCTCGTCGAGCAGCAGGCCGTGACGATCGGCGAGGAACGGTTCGAGCAGTCGCTCGAGACCATCCGCGAGATCGTCGAGCGCGAGACCGAGCGATACGCCGCGACCATCGAGCGCGGGACCAAGATCATCCAGAAGGTCGCGGCCACCTACAAGAAGAAGAGCCAGAAGGTCCCCCTCCCCGAGGTCATCACCCTCTACGACTCGCACGGGCTGCCGGCCGAACTGATCCGCGAGGTCGCCGCTGCCGAGGGCGCGGTCGTCGAACTCCCGGACAACTTCTACTCGCTCGTGGCGAACATGCACTCCGAGAGCCAGCGCGAGGCTTCTGAGGACCCGCTCGAAAAATACGAGGAGCGCGTCGCGAGCCTGCCGCCCACGCGCTCCCTCTACTACGAGCAGCCCTGCGAGATCGAGTTCGAGGCGGTGGTCCTGGACTTCTTCGACGGGCTCGTCGTCCTGGACCAGACGCTCTTCTACCCCGAGGGCGGCGGTCAGCCGGCGGACACGGGCACGCTCCTCTCGTCCGAGTCGATGGTGCGGGTCGAGGACGTGCTCAAGACGGGGGACGTGATCCTGCACCGGATCACGGGGGGCGTGCTGAAGCGCGGCGAGCGGATCAAGGGAATGGTCGACGAGGAGCGCCGCTGGTCGATGATGCGCCACCACACGGCCACCCACGTCCTGCTCCACGCCGCGAAGGAGGTGCTCGGGGCGCACGTCCACCAGGCCGGGGCCCAGAAGGGCTCGGAGTCGGCCCGGCTCGACATCCGGCACTACAAGCACATCACCGCGGACGAGCTGCGGCAGATCGAGGTCCTGGCCAACGAGATCGTCATGAACAACAAGCCGGTCTTCGTCAAGCAGGAGGACCGGCAGAGGGCCGAGCAGAAGTACGGCTTCTCGCTCTACCAGGGGGGCGTGCCGCCGGGCGCCCAGATCCGGGTGGTCCAGGTGGGGAGCGAGATCCAGGCCTGTGCGGGGACCCACGTCCGCAGCTCGGGCGAGATCGGCGCGATCAAGGTGCTCCGGGTCGAGCACATCCAGGACGGGATCGAGCGGATCGAGTTCTCGGCCGGACGGGCGGCGATCGCCGCCATGCAGCAGACCGAGGGGATCCTGGAGAGCGCCGCGGCCGAGCTCAGGATCCAGCCCGAGAACCTCCCCTCGACGGTCCAGCGGTTCTTCAGGGAGTGGAAGGACCGGGGCAAGGAGATCGAGCGGCTCCGCAAGAAACTCGTCGAACTCGAGCTCGCCCAGATCGAGTTCGAATCGATCGGCTCGACCCGGGTCGTGATCCGCGAACTCGACGTGGATCCGTCACAGCTCGCGGCGCTGGCCCGCAAGCTGACGAAGGGAAGCGGCGTCGCCCTGCTCGTCTCGTCCGCGGAGAGCCTCCACATGGTCCTGGCCTCCGGGTCGCCGCGGGTGAATGCGGAGAAGGTTCTCAAAGAGCTATCGGATTCTATCGGGGGAAAGGGGGGCGGGAATGCCTCCATGGCCCACGCCATCTCGACCGACGCCGCCAGGGGCGAGGAGGCCCTGGCGGCGGGCCGGAGGCTGATCGCGTCTGCGCTGAATGGCTGACGAGCCGACCGTCCTGCACCCGGGGGACCCCGAGGTCCAGCCTCTCGCCCGGGCGATCGCGTCCCCCACCGCCGGCGAGATCCTCCAGGCGCTCGCCCAGGAGCCGCTGACGGCCTCGGCCCTCGCGCATCGGCTCGAGATGCCGATCACCACCGCGGCCTACCACCTCGAGCGCCTGGTCGATGTCGGTGTCATCGAGGTCTCGGGGACGCGCTGGAGCTCCAAGGGCCGCGAACAGAAGGTGTACCGGCTCGCCGACCGGGTGGTGATCGTGACGCCGGCCCGCGACGACCTCCGTTCCCTGCTCCGGAAGTACGTCTCCCTGGGGCTCGCGCTCGGGGGGGCGGTCCTTCTGGCCGGGCTCTGGGAGGGGCGGCAGGCGTTCGCGGAGATCTCGCCCGCCGGGCGGGACAGCGGCGCCCCTGTCGGCGCTCCGATGGGATTGCCCGGAATCGCCGTTCCCGACCGGGTGGCCGTGTACGTGCTCGCCGGCGGTCTCGTCGTGCTGCTCGCGCTGATCGCGTACGAGGCGCTCTCGCGGCGGCGCCGGAGCACCTGACGAACCCCGTTCCCGGTCATCTCCCCCTGTACAGGGACGGGGACCGGGGACAACGTTTTTAAACGGTCCGGGCGACGTTGCTCCACGGGGAGCTGGACGCTCCCGTCCCCGTCGCCCCGGCGAGGGACCACATTGCCGCGGGCGGAACGCCTCACCTCCCCGAAGTCAACAGAGGAGATACGAGATGCCTGATTTCCTGAAACCGTTCGCAGGGAACATCCCGGACCGCAAGCTGACCATGGAAGAGCTCGTCCGGGCGATGCGCCTGAACGTCGCCGCTGAGCAGGAGGCGACCTTTCTGTACATGGCCCACGCCGAGGCGACGGACCACCCGCTGGCCAGGAAGGTCCTGATCGACATCGCGAACGAGGAGCGGGTACACGCCGGCGAGTTCAACCGCCTGATCCAGCTCCTGACCGGCGACGAGGATACCTACCTGGCCGAAGGGGCAGCAGAGGTCGACGAGATGGCCGCCGAACTCTCGAAAGAGAAGACCGGGTAGGACCGGGGGATCGCCCGCAGAGAGACCCCTTTTTCGCAGTGCAGGCGTCCGGCCCCTACCCGCTTTCGGCAGCCCCGGAGAAGGTTGCGCCCACGCCCGAGAGGTCCGCCGGCGAGCCGATGAGGACGACCACGTCGCCCGCCTGGAGCGTGTCCTCCCCCTTCGGGTTCGAGACGGTCGTGCCGTCGCGCTGGATCGCGAGGACGGTCGCCCCGAAACGGCCCCGCAATCCCGAGTCCTCGAGGCGGGATCCCGCGAGGGCCGAGCCCGGGGCGACCCGGTAGGTCCGGATGTCGAGGTTGAAGAGCCGGCCCTTGGCGTCCATCCTGGCACCGGCGGGCGCCCTGAGCGACCGGAACATCGCGTATCCGTCGGCGCGGAGCCGCTCCACGTACCGCTCGATCTCGTCGAACGGGACCATGTAGACCGAGAGGAGCCTGGAGACCAGCTCCATCAGAGTCTCGAACTCCTCGGCCACCACCTCGTCGGCCCCGTTTGCCAGGATCAGTTCGATCTCCGTCGCGTACCGTACCCGGACGGCGATGAAGAGCCCCGGGTTGAGAGCCCGGGCCGCCCGGACGATCCGGACGATCGCCCCGGGGTCCGAGATGACGCAGATAAGGGTGCGTGCCGTCTCGACGCCGGCGCTGCGGAGCACCGCACCGAGGGACGCGTCTCCGAAGAAGATCGGTTCGCCGGCTGCCCGCTCGCGCCGCACGGTCTCGGGGTTCGCCTCGATCACCGTGTACTCGATCCCCGACTCGCGCGCGATGCGGGCGATCTTCCGGCCGGAGAGCCCGAAGCCGACGATGACCAGGTGGTCGGCGATGGGGGCCGGCCCGGGCGGCGCCCTGGCGCGCTGGGATGCGGCGGCGGCCAGGTGATCCCCGAGCCGGCGCGAGAGCAGGATGAGGAACGGTGCGGCCGCCATCGAGAGGACGGCAGCGTTCAGGAAGACCTGGTAGGTGTCCGGGTCGATGATACCGAGCGTGAAGGCCGTCGTCCCGATCACGAACGAGAACTCGCCCACATGGGCGAGCGAGAATCCCCCGATGACGACCGTGCGGAACGGGAGCTGGAGGGCACGGGCGGAGAGCATGCCGGTGAGCACCTTGACCCCGATGATCCCGAGCGCGAGCCCGCCGACGAGCACGAACTCTTCCACGAGGACCGTGATATCGAGGAGCATGCCGATCGAGACGAAGAATATCCCGGCAAAGATGTCCCGGAACGGGAGGATCAGGGCGATGGTCTGGTGGCGGAACTCCGAATCGGCGATCAGCAGCCCGGCGAGAAAGGCGCCGAACGCGAACGAGAGTCCGAGCACCCCCGAGATGTAGACCGTGAGCACGCAGATCGCGATCACCGAGAAGAGGAAGAGCTCGCTCGAACGGGTCCGCGCAGCGTGGTACAGGAGAGTGGGCACCGCCCATCGGACTGCGACAAGGATGCCGACGAGCACCAGGGCCCCCTGGAGGAGGCGGAGCGGGAGCTGCTCGATCCCGGGGGGGGCCTGCCCGGAGAGGACGGGGAGAAGGAGCATGATCGGCACGATGGCCAGGTCCTGGAAGATCAGGACGGCGAGCAGGAACCGCCCGTGGACCGATCCCGTCTCACCCCTCGCATCGAGCGTGCTCATCACGATGGCTGTGGACGAGAGCGCGATCATGACCCCGAAGACGGCGGACTCGGCAGGGTCGAGACCGACCAGCCGGGCAACCTCCCACACGATCCCGATGGTCGCCAGGAGCTGCACCGCCCCGCCCACGAAGAACATCCGGCGGGAGCTGAGGAGCTCCCTGAACGAGATCTCGAGCCCGATCGTGAAGAGGAGCAGGATGACACCGAGCTCGGCATAACTGCTGATCATCTCCGTGTCCGTCACCAGGCCCAGGCCGGCTGGGCCGATCAGCAGCCCGGCGAGGAGGTACCCGACGACTCCCGGGATGTGGAAACGCCCGCAGACGAAGAGAGCCGCGATCGAGAACCCGAAGATCGCGAGGAATTCGAAGAGGAGCTCGGGGGCGAGGGCACCGGCTACCAGACCGACACCCCCCACTGCCGGGCGTCACCGTTCATCATAGATGCACGGTCAAACCTGTAGGATCTCATAATTACTTGACACCCGATGAGACGGGGTGTATGCAGAAGCTGGCGGCTGACGATCCCGAAG
>ENA-UOUL01001106-UOUL01001106.1-bioreactor-metagenome-genome-assembly--contig:-NODE-1106-length-41060-cov-14.378645_pt1 | contig 41060 bp, 36 predicted proteins | sample MGYA00249838_ERZ747220 | MGnify/ENA primary metagenome ERZ747220 (study PRJEB28778, sample SAMN05720191) | bioreactor metagenome | isolation source: Anaerobic biogas reactor | place: USA:Washington... | reverse complement strand
GAGCTTAAGATCATCATCGGCGGAGGCCAGATGGACGACACCGTGCGCAAGTACACCGGGGCCGACGCCTACGGAGATGATGCCATGGCCGCCGTTGCCTTCGCCAAAGAAGCGGTGGGGGTGAAGTAGAGATGGCAGAGAAAGGTTGGAAGGATATGACCCCCGAGGAGAAGCGCGCCGATCGGCTCGAGAAGTGGCGCAACCCTGGTGCCCCCTTTGTCTCCCCTGAAGCTGAGGCCGACTACAAGGCTCGGGTGGAGCGTCTGATTGATGCTATCAATCTGGAGAAGCCCGACAAAGTCCCGGTGAATCTCACCTCCGGCTTCTGGCCGGCCGTATGGGCGGGCATGACCCCGTACGACGCTATGACCGATACCGCACGTGCCGGGCAGGCCTGGGTGGACTTCAACCTGGAGTTCAAGCTGGACGCGATGGTGAGCCCCATTCTCCAGACTACGCCGGGCGGAGTCTTCGAGACCATCGATTACCGGCTCTACTCGTGGCCGGGTCATGGGGTGGCCAAAGAGGTTGGCTACCAGTACAACGAGAAAGAATGGATGCTCGCCGAGGAATACGATCATCTGATCGCCGATCCATCGGACTATATGCTCCGGACCTACCTACCCAGGACGGTGGGCGCCTTTGCCGGCTTCAGCAATCTGTCGTCGCTCTTTGACTTCACTGAGCTGCCCTTCGTTTCGGGCCATGTGGGAGCTTGGGGATCGCCGGAGATGGTGGAGGGCGTGAAGAAGCTCGCCGCAGCCGCTGAGCTGACTGGAGGTTGGGCCCAGGAGATCTTCGGCCGGATAGGCGAGTTGGTGACTCTGGGCTTCCCTGCTTTCTGGGGAGGATCGACAAAAGCACCCTTCGACATCCTGGGCGACACGATGCGGGGCACCAAAGGGGTCATCCTGGATCTCTTCCGTCGCCCGGAGAAGGTCATCGCAGCTTGCGATCGGCTGACTCAGGTGGCTGTCGACTTCGTTCTCCGTCGTCCGGGAGGCGGGCCCGCCACTCCGCTCATCTTCATGCCCCTCCACAAGGGTGCTGACGGATTCATGAGCGACGAGCAGTTCCGTACCTTCTATTGGCCCAGCCTGCGGGCCACGTTGATCGGTCTTATAGAGGAGGGTCTGATTCCATTCCTGTTCGCTGAGGGGCGTTACGGCTCCAGGTTGGAAGTGATCTCCGACCTTCCGAAGGGTTGTACCGTGTGGCTGTTCGACCAGACCGACATGGTGCGTGCCAAGGAGACCATTGGCAAGGTGGCATGCATCGAGGGCAACGTTCCGTTGTCACTGCTCTACGCGGGTACGCCTGAAGAGACGGCCGAGTACTCACGTAAGCTCATCGAGACGGCTGGAGAAGGTGGAGGATTCATCCTCGACGTTGGAGCGGTTGCCGAAGACGGCAGGGAAGAGAATCTGCGCGCCATGGTTAATGCGGCTGAGGAGTATGGCCGCTACTAGATGATTGATTCCACGAAAATGGCCCTACAGAAGGGGTTCGAGGCAGGGGGGCCGAAGTCAGCGGTGTCTAGAACACCGTCGACCAGGAGGCCACGATGCACGCCGACCTCGACGCCCTCTGCACCTTCGTTTATTGCACAGCCGATGATCTTTTGCCAGAAGGAAGAAGGAACGCGCGAAGGCAGACGACTGATGCTGAGATCGTCACCCTGGCGGTGGCCCAGGCCATCATGGGGGAGCCGTCCGACCGGCGCTTCCTTAGAAGGGCGAAGCGCACGCTTTCCCATCTCTTTCCTAACATCCCGAATCAGTCCGGCTACTTCAAACGTCGGCGTCGTCTCGCTCCGTACCTCTCCTGGCTGCTGGTCATCTTTTGCGAGCAAAGCCCCGGTTTCTACGACGATCTCCTGCTTATCGACTCCACCCCGGTCGAGTGCGGTCGAAGCCGGGATACGGCGCTTCGCTCCGCACTTTCGGACATCTGTGACTACGGGTACTGCGCTTCTCACTCCCGCTACTTCTGGGGCGTCAGGCTGCATGCCATCTTCGCCACTGACGGTACTCCCCGGGCCCTTGAAATCGCCTCTCCCAAAAAAGACGAACGAGAGGTCGGGGTCGAACTCCTCAAGAGCTGCCGTCGGGAAGGCAGGGAGATGCTGCTCTGCGACAAGGGCTACGCGGGCAAAGAGTTCGCCGCGGCCGTTACCGCCCTTGAGGCAACGGTGGTCAGGCCCAGACGCAAGGACGAACCCGGGCAAGGTCCGCATCTTGCCCCGATTCGTCAGCGCATCGAGTCGATCTTCTGGACCTGCAAGGATGTCCTCGCCCTGGAGCGTCACCGTGCTCGCAGCCTCCCTGGTCTCAAAGAGCGCATATTGCAGCGCTTTCTCTGTCTTGCCGCCTGTATCAGCCTCAACTACCAACTGGGTCGTCCCAGCCGCTCCTTGGTCGACTACTACGGGTAGTGGCGTGGAATCAATCATCTAGTCCCGGCACATACGACAGGCGTTGGGAGGAGATTCATCAGGAGGTGAGCTTTTGGCGGGACCCGCGGCTGGGAGACAGGCGCTAAATGGATCACTGGGGTCTAGGAGGAAAAATGCATAGTCGCTATTGGAAATTGTTGGTCTTGGTTATGGTCGTGGCGGCGTTCGGCATCTTGTTCGCCGCCTGTGGAGATGAGGAAGAACCGGCGACCACCACCGCTTCGACTGCCGGTGCTGGCGGCGAAACCACTACTACTGCCGCTGGGGGCACGGAGACAACAGCGGCGCCCACAGAAACCACCCTTGGTGGGAAGGACACCATCGTAATGGGTGCGGCGCGTCCTCTGTCCGGTTATAACGCTTCGTTCGAAGAAGCCAACTTCGGCCCGGCCTATAAGGTATGGGTGGAAGATGTGAATGCCGACGGCGGCATCTATGTGGCCGAGTACGGGAAGAAGATGCCCATCGAGCTGGTTGTCTACGACGACCAGAGCGACATGGACACGAGCATGCGTCTCGTCACCAAACTGATCCAGGAGGACAAGGTCGACTTCCTCCTCCCGGCCTGCAGTACTTCATTCAACTTCGCCGCAGCCGGTGTAGCCAATGCAAACGGCTATCTCTACATGAGCGGTGAGAGCGGGGCCACCACACTCGAGCCTGAGTTGCAGAAGGGTTCACTGCCGCTCTTCTTCCAGATTCTGAACTACTCCAACCACTACCAGATGCCGGTCTTCGCCGAGATCATGGCGGAGCAGGGCGCGAAGACCTGTGCGATCATCTATCTGGAGGACCTCCACGGCATCGAGTATCAGGCGCAGGCGCAGATCTTCTTTGCGACGGCTGGCCTGGAGATCGTCCAGAACACGGCCATCCCGATGGACATCAAGGATATGTCCAGCATCATCCAGCAGATCCAGCAGCTGAACCCTGATGTGCTGTGCTCTTTTGCCTATCCGCCTCAGAACATCCTGCTCGTGCAGACCATGATGCAGCTCAACTACAGCCCCAACGCGCTGCTGCTGGGTCCGGGCGGTTCCTGCCAGTGGCTCTACGACATGTTTGGCGGTGCTCTTGAAGGCGTCATGTTCGAGGGTGCTTGGAGTATCAACAGTTCTCCGGAGGCTGCAGCTTACGACCAGAGGCTGAAGGACTTCCTGGATGACGATTCCAACATCGACTACTGGGGCGCTCTGCAGTACCGTGGTCAGTTGGAGTTCTTCCAGCAGGCCATCGAGAAGGCCGGGACCCTAGACAACGAGAAGGTCGCCGAGGTCATGCGCACCGAACACTTCCAGACGGTCATGGGCGACACGTATTTCGATGCCCAGCAGATGCTGCCTCAGGATGCTTATCCCGGACAGATCGGCCAGTGGCTGAACGGCATTGCTGAAGTCATCGACCCGGGTGATCGTCGTACCGCTGAGCCTGTCTATCCGAAGCCGCCGTGGCCGGCCCAGTGATTGGACAGGACGAGTAGTCGAGTGAGGGTTTGATCGACGAATTGACCTCATAGGCCATCGGGGGGTGGGCCCAACGGCGCACCCCCCGATGGCCTGCCCCGTTGCAGGTGTTGTCATACAAAGGACTTTGGATGGTCATATTCAGGGATATCATCGTTACGGGTCTGCTGCTCGGAGGCATATACGCCCTGGTCTCCGTTGGACTGAGCCTGCAGTATGGGGTGGCCCGTGTACTCAACATCTCGCACGGCGAGTTCATCATGGTCGGGGCGTTCATCACCTACACGCTGTTCGTCAGCAGCGCGAATATCAACCCTCTAATATCGCTGGTGATCGCAGGCATTTTCACCTTCATCATCGGCTGGATTCTCCACACCACTTTGTTTCGCCGTCTCATGGACACATCACCGACGATAGAGGCCTTTGAGGGTAAATCCATGCTGGCCTCGTTCGGGCTCTACTACGTGGTCCAGAACCTCGGCCGGATAATCTGGGGCTCTGAGAACCGCGGCTTCGTCTTCTTGAATCGAACGGTGACAGCCGCGCAGATCCCTCTCAACCGCCTGGTATCGCTTGGTGTCGTCATCGTTATCGCAATCGCTTTCTACTTCTTCCTCTCCCATACGCGTATGGGCAAAGCCATCCGGGCTGCGATCCAGGATCGGAGCACGGCCGGTCTTATGGGAGTCAACATCCACGGGGTGCTGGCGATCTGTTTTGCGCTGGGCCTAGGTTTGGCCGGGGTTGCAGGGAGCTTGATCAGCACGATCCTAGCCATCCAGACAAGCATGGGACTGTCGTACCTGGTAATCGCCATGATCGTGGTGGTTCTGGGGGGTCTCGGCAGCATCTCCGGCGCCATGATCGGTGGGGTCATATTGGGGCTGGTCTCTGCTCTTGTCACTTACTTCCAGCCGTCGATGACGATGATCGCCTATTACGTCATCTTCATCTTGCTGCTGTTGGTAAGGCCCAAAGGGATCATGGGCAGATAGATGGGGACCAACACTTTCACAAAGACAAAGGGTCTTTCCCTGGGACTCTTACTGGTAGTCTTCGTCTTCCTTGCGGTATTACCCACCTTAACGCAGGGCTACCTGACGGTCCTTCTGACCGATATTCTGAAATTCGTCATTCTCACAGTCGGCTGGATGATGTTCGCCGGTCCAACCGGTTACATATCCTTAGCGACGGGCGCTTTCTACGGCCTGGGTTTCTACATGGCTGCGGTGTTCAACGGCCCGCTACCGTTCGCAGTGGTGATAATCATCGCTGGGGTGGCAGCATTCGTCGTCGCTCTGCTCGTGGGGGCGTTGACGCTTCGGCTTAGGGCTGCCTACTTCTGCATTTTCACATTCGCCCTAGTCCTACTCATACAGAGTGTCGTGATGGAGGTCGAACGGATCGTCACCCAGACTAGGGGACGGTTCGTCGAGACGGAGACAATCGAAGCAGCCTACTGGGCCATGTTCATCGTCGCCGTGGCCACACTGCTTGCTGCTTACCTGATCCGGCGGTCCCGGCATGGGTTGGCGCTTCAGAGCATCGGGGAATATGAAGAGGCTGCAGCTCACAGCGGCATCAACATCGTGCGGACGAAGATAGTGACGTTTGCCGTCGGCTCTCTTTTCATGGGTATGGCCGGAGCCATCATCGCGACGCGCCGGGCCTATATCGACCCGGGTATAGCGTTCAGTATGAACAACACCTTCTTGCCGGTCCTGATGGCGATGTTCGGCGGTATGACGAATCTTATCGGTCCGGTCATCGGGGCGGCGGTCTTCACGTATATCGGGGAGATACTCCTCACTCGTTTTCCGGATCTGTACATGCTCATCTTCGGGGTGGTGCTCATCCTGGCCATAGTGTTCATGCCTAACGGGATCGTGGGCTTGGTGCAGGATGTCTGGCGCAAGCTGAGAGGAGGCCGACGTGCACCTGCTTGAAGGCCAAGGAGTGACCCGGCAGTTCGGCGGCCTGACCGCGGTCTCTGACGTCGACTTCTACGTAGACCAAGGAGAGATCGTAGGACTGATCGGTCCCAACGGAGCCGGCAAGACCACGCTCTTTAACCTCATCTCGGCCGCTCTTAAACCCAAACCGGGCAAGATCTTCTATAAGGAACGCGACATCACACCGCTGCCCGCCTATAAGATCTGCCGCATGGGCATCGCCCGCACCTTCCAGACGGTGAAGATCTTTCCCAACGTACCGGTGCTACGTAACGTCATGGTGGGCTCCCTGTTCGGCACCGGACGGCGCATCAGCTCGGCCGAGGCCCAGAGCAAGGCGGAAGAAGCTCTTGAGTTCGTGGAGTTGAGTTCGGTCAAGGATCTCCCGGCCGGGGATCTTACCCTGGCCCAGCAGAAGCGTCTGGAGTTGGCCCGGGCTCTGGCCAGCGACCCCGAGCTTCTGCTCCTGGATGAGCTCATGGCCGGGCTCACCCCCACCGAGGTGACCGAGGCCATGGAGGCCATCACCCAGATCCGCTCCCGGGGCGTCACCGTCGTCATGATCGAGCACGTGATGCAGGCCATCATGAAGATCAGCGACCGCATCATCGTGCTGGACTATGGAAAGAAGATCGCCGAAGGTACCCCCGCAGAAATGGCGGCCAACCCACAGGTGATCGAAGTCTACCTTGGGGAAGAATGCGATGCTTGAGATCGAGGGCTTAAGCACAGGATATGGCCGGGTGCAGGTCCTGTGGGACCTGTGTCTTAAGGTCGAAGAAGGCGAGTTCGTGGCCTTGGTCGGTGCCAACGGAGCCGGGAAGACCACCCTGCTCAAGACCATCTCCGGCGTGATGAAACCCTGGTCCGGCTCCATCACTTTCCTGGACAGAAGGATCGACACCGTGCATGCCAACGACATCGTGGACATGGGGCTGTCCCATATCCCGGAGAGCCGCCGGCTCTTCACCGATATGTCCATCAAAGAGAACCTGGAGATGGGGGCTTATCCCCGCCGCACCTGGAAACAGCGCCGGGAGACCATGAAGTGGGTCTTTAAGCTCTTCCCCCGCCTGCAGGAGCGCCAGTCCCAGCTGGCCCGCACCCTCTCCGGGGGCGAGCAGCAGATGCTGGCCATGGGCCGGGGTCTCATGTCCAAGCCCAAGCTGGTCATCATCGATGAGCCCTCCAACGGTCTGGCTCCCAAGGTGGTCTCCGAGGTCTTCCAGATCCTCAAGTCCCTGCACCAGGAGGGCATCACCATCCTCCTGGTGGAGCAGAACGTCCGTCAGACCCTGGCCGCCGCCGACCGGGCCTACGTGCTGGAGAACGGCCGCATCGCCCTGGAAGGAGCCTGTTCCTTCCTTAGGGAGAGCGACCACGTACGCAAGGCCTACCTGGGGCTGTAGCAGGGAGGGTGAGGAGGCGGAGGAGCGGCATTGGGTATAATTCCCGCGGCGGTGTGTGGTAGAGGCGCACGCTTCAGTGCTTTGGATGGCATTTGGCCGGTGTTGAGACACCGGGTCCATGATGGATTCAGTGCCTATGGCGAGTTGTTTAGCCACTGCGTAGAGAGGTATAGGCAATATGCGGCGCGTGTTTGTCGGCTGTGGCAACGGACGGCAACACAACAGGTGTTGGGACGACATTCACCGGGAGGTGATCGCTTGGTATGAATGGCGTGTTGAGCAGAACTCAAGCGTGTAAGGCGAGAGGGGAGCTGATATGGAGATGAAGAGTCGCTATCTAAAGTTCTTCGCCGTCCTCATGATCCTGGCAGCGATGACGATTATGTTCGCGGCCTGTGGGGACGAAGAAGAACCGGCAACTACCACCGCTTCGACTGCCGGTGGCGGTGAAGAGACAACTACCACTGCGGGCGGAGGTGAAGAAACCACCACGACTGCGGGCAGCACCGACACGACGCTGGGTGGGAAGGACACTATCGTCTGGGGAGCAGCTCGTTCTATTTCCGGCGGGCAGAGCATCTTTGAAGAGACGGCGATGGGTCCCATCTACAAGATGTATGTGGACGAGATCAACGCAGAGGGCGGCCTCATGGTCGCTGAGTACGGCAAGAAGATGCCCATCGAGTTGAAGATCTACGACGACCAGAGCAGCATCGACACCTCTACGCGCCTTTACGAGAAGCTCATTGTCGAGGACAAAGTGGACTTCCTTTTCGGTCCCACGAGCACGGCTTTCTTGTACGCGGCTGCTGAAGTCGCAAAGAGCCACGGTTACATCCTGATGGCCTCTGAGGGTGGCGCCACCAGCCTTCACGAGCAGGTGAAGGAGAACCCGTATATCTTCGGTGACCTCCAGTTCGCCGACTGGAATCAAGTGCCGGTTCTGATCAGCGTGATGCAGGAACTAGGTGTGCAGTCGGTAGGTATCTTCTACATCGACGACCTGCACGGCATGGAGTACAGCAGCGTCGCTGAAGAAGAGATGGCCAACACCGATATCGAACTCAAGTTTAAGACGGCCATCCCGGCCGATATCAAGGACTGGACCAACCAGATCAAGCAGGCCGAGTCGGCCGCTCCTGACGCGATTTGCATCTTCGCCTATCCGGACCAGAACTTCCCGGCCATCGGAGCGATGATCCAGCTCGCCTATAATCCGAAGATGATCGTCACCGGCCCGGGCGCCTGCTACCAGGCCTTCGCCGATTCGTTCGGACCGGCTGCCGAGGGTGTGATGGGCTTCGGTGCCTGGAACGAGAAGAGCACCCCCGAGCTGGCCGATTTCGCGGCGAGGTTTGACGCTCGGTATACGAAGGCGGCAATGGACTGGTGGGGCGGTGCTCCTTACTACTCCACTCTGCAGGCTCTAGGCCAGGCCATCGAGAAGGCCGGTACCCTGGATCAGGAGAAGGTGCTGGAAGCGCTCAATACGGAACGCTTCGATACCATCTCCGGCGAGTGGTATTACGATAGTCAGCTGCCGGCGGTGGAGTGCTATCCCGGCATGCTTGGCCAGTGGCAGAGCGGTGTGTTCGAGGTGATCGACCCAGGCGACAAGCGGACGGCCGACCCCATCTATCCGAAGCCCGCGTGGCCGGCTGGGTAATAGCTGGGAACTGAGGAACTTAGCACTAAACGGTATGGTTGAAATCTAGTACGGAGGGGCCGTCAGAAAGGCGCTGGGCTTGCGCCGGTATGAGCCTCGGGTGTAGTCTGCCTTTCTGACGGCCCCTCCTGTGCGTGTTGTGTATTAGACTACAAAGGAAACTGAATGGGAGCTGCCAGGGATATCATCATCGCCGGTCTGCTCCTCGGCGGTATCTATGCTCTTATTGCCGCGGGGCTGAGTCTGCAGTACGGCGTTGCCCGGGTCCTCAATGTGGCCCATGGCGAATTCATCATGATCGGAGCTTTCATCACTTGGTGGCTGTTCACCAATGTGAGTTTCGACCCTCTCATCTCGATAGTGATCACAGGGCCGGTCACCTTCGTCCTGGGCATCCTGCTGTACAGATTCGTGTACCGCAAGATCATGGTCGACTCGCCCACGATTGAAGTATTCGAGGGCAAGTCGATGTTGGCCGCGTTTGGAATGCTGTATGTAGTCCAGAATATCGCCAGGTGGATCTGGGGCTCCAACACCTATGCCTACCAATACATGGCTACGTCTGTCACGGGTGCCAGGATTCCCCTGAACCGGCTGGTTGCCTTAGGTGTCGTCGTGGTGGTAGCGGCGGCATTCTATGTCTTTCTCTCCCACACCCGTTTGGGCAAGGCCATCCGGGCTTCGGCGCTGGACCCAACCACGGCCGGTTTGGTAGGCGTGAACGTCTACAGGGTGCTGGGGATCTGTTTCGGCCTTGGTCTGGCCATGGCCGGCATCGCCGGCAGCCTGCTCAGCATCCTTTATTCGGTGAACACCAGTATGGGCTTAGGGTACACCGTGATTGCTCTGATCGTGGTGGTGCTGGGTGGTCTCGGCAGTATCCAGGGCGCGTTCATCGGAGGGATATTCCTGGGGTTGATGTCGTCTCTTGTGAGCTACTTCCAGCCCTCGATGACGATGATCGCCTATTACGTCGTCTTCATTCTTCTGTTGCTGATCAGACCCAAAGGGATAATGGGGAAGTAAATGAAAAGGACATCCCCATTATCAAGCAGGAATATCTCGCTGGCTCTTCTGGGCATAGTCTTTGTGCTCTTGGCCATTCTTCCGCAGTTGACCGAGGCCTACATAGTCGTCTTGCTCAGCGACATCTTGAAGTTTATCGTCTTGACTGTCGCCTGGGTGATCTTTGCCGGTCCCACTGGCTACATCTCGCTTGCCTCGGCCGCCTTCTATGGAGTGGGCCTTTACACTGCGGCGATCCTGAATGCCGATATGCCCTTCCCACTTGTGGTGATCTTGGCCGGAGTCTTCTGTTTCATCGTCGCCCTGGGAGTAGGTGCCCTCACCTTGCGGCTCAAAGGCGTTTACTTCACCATCTTCACCTTTGGTCTGGTGCAGCTTCTGTACTATGCCGTTGCTGAGGTTGAGAGGATCGCTACCGGCAAGCGGGGTCGTTTTGTGTCCACCGAAAATACCGAGACCGTCTACTATGCGATGTTCATACTCACAGTGCTGGTACTGGTCACAGCGGTTCTAATCCGGCGGTCTCGGCATGGGTTGGCGCTTCGGAGCATCGGGGAGTACGAGCAGGCTGCGGAGCACAGTGGAGTCAATGTCATATGGACCAAAGTCTTGGTCTTCGCCGGTAGCAGCGTATTCATGGGCATGGCCGGCGCCATCGTGGCCACGCGGCGGGCCTATATCGATCCGGGTATAGCGTTCGATTTGAACGTTACCTTCATGCCGGTGTTGATGGCGATCCTGGGCGGTATGACCAATCTCATCGGTCCGGTCATCGGGGCGGCGGTCTTCGCATATTTGGGTGAGTTTCTGCTTACCCGCCTGCCCGACCTCTACATGCTTGTTTTTGGTGCGGTCATGGTGCTTGCCATCTTGTTCTTCCCTCAAGGCTTATGGGGTCTTCTGGCCCAAGGCTGGTCTAAGCTGAGAGGAGGCCGACGTGCACCTGCTTGAAGGCCAAGGAGTGACCCGGCAGTTCGGCGGCCTGACCGCGGTCTCTGACGTCGACTTCTACGTAGACCAAGGAGAGATCGTAGGACTGATCGGTCCCAACGGAGCCGGCAAGACCACGCTCTTTAACCTCATCTCGGCCGCTCTTAAACCCAAACCGGGCAAGATCTTCTATAAGGAACGCGACATCACACCGCTGCCCGCCTATAAGATCTGCCGCATGGGCATCGCCCGCACCTTCCAGACGGTGAAGATCTTTCCCAACGTACCGGTGCTACGTAACGTCATGGTGGGCTCCCTGTTCGGCACCGGACGGCGCATCAGCTCGGCCGAGGCCCAGAGCAAGGCGGAAGAAGCTCTTGAGTTCGTGGAGTTGAGTTCGGTCAAGGATCTCCCGGCCGGGGATCTTACCCTGGCCCAGCAGAAGCGTCTGGAGTTGGCCCGGGCTCTGGCCAGCGACCCCGAGCTTCTGCTCCTGGATGAGCTCATGGCCGGGCTCACCCCCACCGAGGTGACCGAGGCCATGGAGGCCATCACCCAGATCCGCTCCCGGGGCGTCACCGTCGTCATGATCGAGCACGTGATGCAGGCCATCATGAAGATCAGCGACCGCATCATCGTGCTGGACTATGGAAAGAAGATCGCCGAAGGTACCCCCGCAGAAATGGCGGCCAACCCACAGGTGATCGAAGTCTACCTTGGGGAAGAATGCGATGCTTGAGATCGAGGGCTTAAGCACAGGATATGGCCGGGTGCAGGTCCTGTGGGACCTGTGTCTTAAGGTCGAAGAAGGCGAGTTCGTGGCCTTGGTCGGTGCCAACGGAGCCGGGAAGACCACCCTGCTCAAGACCATCTCCGGCGTGATGAAACCCTGGTCCGGCTCCATCACTTTCCTGGACAGAAGGATCGACACCGTGCATGCCAACGACATCGTGGACATGGGGCTGTCCCATATCCCGGAGAGCCGCCGGCTCTTCACCGATATGTCCATCAAAGAGAACCTGGAGATGGGGGCTTATCCCCGCCGCACCTGGAAACAGCGCCGGGAGACCATGAAGTGGGTCTTTAAGCTCTTCCCCCGCCTGCAGGAGCGCCAGTCCCAGCTGGCCCGCACCCTCTCCGGGGGCGAGCAGCAGATGCTGGCCATGGGCCGGGGTCTCATGTCCAAGCCCAAGCTGGTCATCATCGATGAGCCCTCCAACGGTCTGGCTCCCAAGGTGGTCTCCGAGGTCTTCCAGATCCTCAAGTCCCTGCACCAGGAGGGCATCACCATCCTCCTGGTGGAGCAGAACGTCCGTCAGACCCTGGCCGCCGCCGACCGGGCCTACGTGCTGGAGAACGGCCGCATCGCCCTGGAAGGAGCCTGTTCCTTCCTTAGGGAGAGCGACCACGTACGCAAGGCCTACCTGGGGCTGTAGCAGGGGAGGGTGAGGAGCAGCGGATCCGGCTTCGCCGCCGCCGGCGGCGCCAGTGCCGCCGGGTCAGGCAGGCCAGGGAGGGAACGCGGTTGTGCCGCAGAGTGTGATGGCGCGGTGCCTGATGTCGACCGTTCGGCTTCTCCCGCCAAGATTCCAATATCCCCCGAAAGAGGTTCGTGAATGAAGAAGCGGTGGCTGGTTCTGCTGATTGCGGTCTGCCTGACTGCGGTCCTACCTCTCGCGCTGGGAGCCTGCGGAGGGGGGGACGGGGATGAGGCGATAGTCGGCGTTTGGACCGACGAGCTTGGAATGATGGACTACGAGTTCACATCAGACGGGAGGCTACTCGTCACCTTCATGGGTGAGACTGAGGAGATCTCCTACATAGCCAAGGATGGTAGGCTTTCTTTCGTGGACCCGGAGACCGGTGAGGAGCAGGCTATCGAGTATAGAGTGGAGGCAGACACGCTCTTGATGACTTTCGAGGGAGAAGAGGGAGTGCTCGTTCGGAAGTAGTTTCGGTCACGCAACTGGGCGTGCCGGCGCCTGATGGAGGTTGATATGGCTTTCGAGACCGTCTTCAGCATGGACGCTTCGAGCATCAAGTTCGGGGTGGGCGCGACCCGAGAGGTCGGATCTGACATGAATGACCTCGGTGCCAGGCGGGTCATGGTAGTCACCGACCCCAATCTGGTGTCGTCCGAAACGGTCGCCAATGTCTTGACGGCTCTCAAGGAGGAAAAGATCGACACGGCCGTATTCGACCGGGTCCGTGTCGAGCCTAACGATCTCTCCTTCAAGGACGCCATCGCTTTCGCGATGGAAGGCAGATTCGATGGGTACGTTGCAGTCGGCGGTGGGTCGACAATGGATACGGCGAAGGCGGCCAATCTCTACTCCACCTACCCGGCCGACTTCCTCGACTACGTGAACGCTCCCATCGGGAAGGCTAAGCCGGTGCCGGGGGACCTGAAGCCTCTTATCGCAGTTCCTACGACGGCGGGGACAGGCAGTGAGACTACCGGGGTGGCCATCTTCGACTACACAGAGATGCACGCCAAGACCGGCATCGCGCACCGGGCGCTGCGCCCTCGTCTGGGTATCATCGATCCGGAGAACACCCGCACTCTGCCCAGAATGGCCGTGGCATGTACGGCGCTCGACGTCTTCTCGCACGCGCTGGAATCGCTGACGGCGCTGCCTTTCGAGCAGCGCGAAGCGCCAAAGAGTCCCAGAGAAAGACCGGCTTATCAGGGGGCCAACCCCATCAGTAGTATCTGGGCGGCCAGGGCGGCTGAGATCGGGTCGAGATACATGGTGCGGGCCGTGGAGGATCCGACCGATGACGAGGCTCGGACCAACATGATCCTGGCCTCCACCATCGCCGGGGTAGGTTTTGGTTCCGCCGGAGTGACGTTACCGCACGGGATGTCTTATCCGATCTCCGGTCTGGTCAGAGACTATCGGCCGGAGGGCTACCCCCAGGACCACGCTCTCATCCCCCACGGGATGGCGGTGATCCTCGGAGCGCCGGCTGCCTTCCGCTTCATGGGACCGGCCAATCCTTGTATGTTCTTGCGGGCGGCGGAGTTGATCGGGTCAGACACTCGCGAAGCCGGCCCCGACGACGCGGGCGAGATCCTCGCTCAAGCGGTCACCGAGATGATGAGGAAGGTCGGTATGCCTAACGGACTCCGTGCGGTGGGATACACACCGGATGACGTTGAAGCTCTGGTGGCAGGAGTGCTTCCGCAACATCGGGTGACGAAGCTCTCCCCGCGGCCGGCGAGTGCCACAGACTTCGGCCAACTGTTCCTCGACTCCATGACCATCTGGTAGGGGATCGGCTCCTCCTTCTACCGGGAGGCGCTGTTGCGGCGACCGCCGCCCCCGATCGGTCCTATGGTCTTACCTTGGCAGAGCCTGAGGCGCCGGCGACGGTGAACTCGTCATGCTTGGTCGGCATCGGTCCCCGGACCAAAGAGGCGAGGACTCCCAAGGCGCAGAGTCCTGTCAGAATGGCGAAGGTGGTCTGTATCGCCAAGAGGACGTTCCCCGGACGCACGGTGGCGGGCGGCACGAGTATCGAGTGGGGCGGAGAGGCGCGCTCCGTGGGCAGTGTTCATGCCAATAGTCTATCCGATGGCCAATCGGCTTCCGGGGCGCCGAGGGCTCTATGAGATCAGTGGGCTTCACCTCTTCACGATGTCCTTGACGATTACCGGTGGTGGGGAGTAGCATGCAGTTCGAACAGTGTTCGCAGAAACGGTCATTGTTTTATCGAACGATTTGTGTTCGGCAATACGGAGGGCGCTGGGTTGGATTCGAAACCTCGTCTTTCTCGACGGGATCGGCGAAGGATGGACACCAGGGAAGAGATCTTGGTGGTCGCTCGGGAGTTACTGCTGGAGGTTGGTCCGGAGGCTCTCAGCCTACGTCAGGTGGCGCGCAGGGCCGACTTCAGCCCCGCTTCTCTCTACACATATTTCGCCAGCAGGGACGAGATCGTTGCCGCGCTGTTCGAGGAATCGTTTCGGCGGCTCGATGCTTATCTGCGCCGTGTGCCTACCGATCTGCCCCCGGAACGGCGGGTGGTGGAACTGGGTCTAGCCTACATGGACTACGCCCACGACAATCCCATGGATCTTCGGTGCATCATGCAGGCCACCTCCCAAGAGCTGCCGCCGTCCAGTGGGATAGCACTCGGTTTGGAAGCCGCCCGACTGATAGGCGAGACCTTCCGAGAAGGCATGGAACGGGGCATTTTCTCCAGCGACGCCGGCCTGTCGGCAGCGGAGATGGCATATGGAACCTGGGCTCTGGTCCACGGCATGGTGTCAGTCGGGGGTATAGATCTTGCCGCGGCGTCGGATGAGGTCTCGGCCGAACCCGGCAGGGTGCTGGAAGCATTCGTATCACTGCTTAGGACGCCGAGGTCGTCGTAGCGGCCATGTTCGACGCCATAGGCAGATTCTCTTACCGGTTCCGTTGGATCGTCATCGGAGTGTGGATCGCTCTCTTCGCGGTCAGTGTCATAGCCACGCCGTTTCTTGAGGATGTTCTCACGGGGAGCTTCTCCAACCCCGATGCGCCCTCAAATCGCGCAAGCACAATCGTGCAAGAGAAGTTCGAGCAGGGGCCGACTACCCTGCTCGTCGTCTTTAAGAGCGCGGAGCTGAAGGCGACCGATGAGGAGTTCAAAACGGCTCAGGCACGGGCCCTGGAGGGGCTCACGGCCACGCGGATCCCCTACCTGCAGAGTGTCCAGACCTATGCCAGCACGGGTAACCCACAGCTTGTCTCCGAGGACGGACACAGCTCGGCAGCGGTGCTCACGTTCGACGCGCCGATGGAAACGGTGCAAAGAGAGGTCGAGACGATACGAGAGGCCCTTAGAGGCACGGAACTCAGTGCATACGTCACCGGCGAACCCGCGGTCAATGCCGATCTCACCAGGTACTCCTTCAGCGACCTGCAGCGGGTGGAGCTGTACGGACTGCCTGTGGCTCTCGTCGCGCTCATCTTCGTATTCGGTAGCCTGGTAGCGGCTGCATTGCCGGTTATCACCGGTGGGCTTGCCGTGACCGTGACTCTCGGGGCCATGTACTTGCTGAGCCGGGCCAGCAGCATGTCGATATTCTCGATGAACACAGCTACGCTGCTGGGCTTAGCAGTCGCTATAGACTATGCGTTGTTCATCGTGTGGCGCTTTCGCGAAGAGCTGCATAGAGGGGCGACGGTCAAAGAGGCGGTGACCGTCACTACAGCGCGCGCGGGCCGGTCGGTATTCTACAGCGGCGCGGCGGTGATGGTCGGTGTGGTCGGGCTGGTCTTCTTCCCCTCCACCGGTCTCCGGTCGATCGGTATCGGCGGCGCTTTGGTTGTGTTCTTCTCGGTAGCGGCTTCGGTTACGTTTATGCCTGCGCTGCTTGCCGTCTTGGGTCACCGCGTGGACTCCCTCCCGGTGATCAGATTGCGCGCGGCTCACGAAGGGCGGTTCTCCAAGTGGTGGGCCCGTGTGGTGCTGCGTCGCCCCTGGGTGTCCCTAGTTGTCGGGCTGGCGCTGGTCGTACTCATCGCCTGGCCCGCAGCGACCATGAAGACAGAGATGACTTCCGCCACGACGCTGCCGGCTGCCGCTGAGTCGCGTCAGGGGATGGAGATCCTCGATACAGAGTTCGACCGTGAAGCTCTTTCGCCCATATCGGTGCTGCTTACTTGGGATGGAAGTGAGCCCGTCGATATGGAGCGGGCGGCTGCGTTGTTCCTCTACGGTCAGCAGCTGTCGGGGCTTGAGGGGGTGGCGTCGGTGCAGAACCCCTTCACCATGACGGGCTTGAACGATCCCGGGGCCCTTGCTGCCTTGTGGACCCAGTTCGAACAGCTACTCAACGATCCGGATGGTTTTGTCGTGCCCGACGAGGGGATCACTCTGGGACCCGGACAGACGATCACGGCCGACCAACTCGAGCAGTTCAAGCTTCTCATCCGGTCCACTGTGGCGCCGGGCGCCATGCTGTACTACGTGGTATCCGAGGCGCCTCCTGGGTCTGCGGATTCGCGTGCTCTGGCAGAGCGATTGCTGGAGTTGGATGCGCCGGCGGGATACGAACTCCATGTGACGGGCGAGTCTGCCTACAACTATGACTTCTTCGAGGAGTTGAGCGATTGGTTCCCGTGGGTGTTCGCGTGGGTGGTGATCGTGAGCCTTCTGGTCTTCGTGCTCTTCCTTCGGAGTGTGGTGCTACCGGTGGTGACCGTGGTGCTCAACCTTCTCACTATCGCCATGAGCTACGGCATACTTGTGGTGTTCTTCCAGGGAGATACGTTCGAGCGTGTGCTGCGCATCACCTCAACCGGCGCTATCGACATAGTGATCCCGGTCGTGATGCTGTGCGTCCTTTTCGGCATCACCATGGATTACGCCGTGTTCATGCTCACCCGGATGCATGAGCGCTGGCATCGGAGCGGCGATAACCGGGAAAGCGTGGTGATCGGCATCGTCCGGACGGCGAGGATAATCGTCTCCGCAGCCCTTCTCGTGGTCATCGTGACCGGAGCCTTCACTTTCACCAGTATTGCCGAGACGAAGATGCTGGGGATGGGGATAGCTCTCGCCATCATCGTGGACACCTTGCTTATCCGGCTCACACTGCTGCCGGCCGTGATGGTCTATCTAGGCAGACTGAACTGGTGGTGGCCTTCCCGCGGACAGAGCAAGGGCGACGAAAATTAGGCGGGGAGGAGCACCGAGAAGGTGGAACCTTGGCCCAGCTCGCTCTTGATCTCCAAACGGCCCCCTGCTCGTTCCGCCAGACTCTTCACTATAGCCAGCCCGAGACCACTACCCTCGAGATCACGGGTTTCAGGTCGCTTCTCGCGGAAGAACTCCGTGAGGACCAAGAACAGGTTCTCTTCGGCGATGCCGATGCCGGTGTCCTTTACGTCAATGCGCACCCATTCTCCATCGTGCACCGCCTGTACGGTGACGCTCCCTCCGTCCCGGTTGTACTTGACTGCGTTGCCGACGAGATTGGACAGGATCAGATCCAAGTCCCCCGCAGGCATTAGCACCGGAGGCAGATCGGGCTCCACTTCCATCTGGGCCGTGAGATGCCGTGCCGCAAGTCGTTCTGACTGTGCATCGAGCGCGGCAGACACCACGGGCTCGACTTCAAGGAGCTCGGGTTCGGTCTGCCCCCGGGCCTGCTCGCTGCGGGAAAGAGACAGCAGATCGCCTATCAACTGCACCAAGTTGTCTATGCGGTTCTCCGCGCGGCTCAGCATGGGGAGATAGCTCTCGATGTCGTCACCCAGGCTCTTGTCGGTGACCACCTCGATCAAACTGCGCACGGCGCCTAACGGTGACTTGAGCTCATGGACCATGGTCCGGATGAACCGTTCCTTCTCCATGGCGACCCTGCGTATCTGGGAGATATCGGACAGCGTGAGGATGCGCCCGAGGGCTGCGCCATCGTCGGCCCGGAACGTGACTATGCTTGTCATGTAGGTCCGTTCTCCCAGCGTGAGCTGGCCGATCGTCCGGTCCTTCTGGGGGGCGGCCAGCTGCTCCACGAGCGGCGCGAGTGGGCCCTCACCCAGTAGCTCGGCTGCTGGGTGGCGCAGCGTCTCGGACTCTTCCATGCCGAGTAGGACCGTCATAGCCCTGTTGGCCAGCACTACTTCGCCGTCTCGGTTGATCACCAGCACTGCGTCGCGCAGCGAAGAGATCAATGAGTGAGTTTGGGTCTTCTCCTCAGCAAGTTCGAGCAGGCTGGCCTCGTGCTCTCGGCGTAGCCGCTCGGCTTCGGTCCGGGCCTGTTTATGCCTCACCAGGGTCTCGGCCACTCCAAGCAGGTCGTCGGGGAGAAAGGGCTTGGGGAGGAAGAAGTCGACCCCCTGGCGGGTTGCAGCGATCGCCGTGTCGATGTTGGCGTAGGCCGTGATCATGCAGGTCATCAGCTGCAGACCGCCGTCCTTGATGTTCTGGAGAATGGTGAGGCCGTCTATGTCAGGAAGCCTGTAGTCCAGGAAGGCGACATCGTATTCAGCCTTGTCGAGGAGCGCAAGGGCCTCCTCACCGGTGGCCGCCTCGTCCACTTCGTATCCTTCTATTTCCAGTATCTGACGGATACCGGAACGCACCCCGTATTCGTCGTCGACCACGAGGATGCGGGCAGGTGTCACGGCAGCTCTCCTTATCTCGTTCTGGTCAGGAGCTGGGATCGTCGGTCGAGGGGTTGGGTTCGGCGTCACCGTGGGCGAGCAGTTCCTCGGCCACGGCGAGAAGTTGCCTGCCGGTAACGGGTTTGTCGACGAAGCGGTCCAGACGCGACCATGTCAGAAGGCCTTGACCCTCCTGGTCAAATCGCTCGCCCGTTTCCCTGGCGACCCCGCTCAGCATGACTATGGGGGTCTTGTCCAGACGCTCCTGCTTGCGGATCTGATAGGCCAGGCGGAAACCGCTGTCGTATCGCTCCATCATCAGGTCGAGGAAGATGATGTCGGGGACCTGCGCTTCGAGGAAGTCCAGAGTCTCCTGGGTACTCTCGGTGGTGTGGACGGTATGGCCACGGCTGCCGAAATAGGCGACTTGTGCATCAAGGAAATCTCGGTCGTCGTCCACGAACAGGATACTCCAAGGGTGACTCATTTGGGGCTCCTTTCCCCGCCGCTGCGGGTCATAGGGATCTCGACATGGAAGGTGGTACCGACGCCCTGTTCTGAATCGAACCAGATATTCCCATTGTGCATCTTGACGATGCCATACGAGATGGGAAGGCCGAGGCCGGTACCTTTGCCTATGCTCTTCGTTGTGAAGAAGGGCTGGAATACTTTGTCCTGAGCTCCTGCCGGGATCCCGGTCCCTTGGTCGGAGACGCTCAGTCGCACTCTGTCTGTGCCGGGTACGGCGTGGGCCGAAACACGGACCGCACCGGCCCGTCGCTCCATGGCCTCCACCCCGTTCTTTATCAGGTTGACCAGCACTTGGGTCATCTGATCACGATCGAGGTCGGCAACCAGTCCTGGGGTCACGTCGATGGCGATATCGAGGTCGCGATCGGGGCCGGGCGGGAGATTGCAGGCGGCTCCGTCCACTGCCGACCTCACCAGTTCTTCCACCGAGACAGGTTCGATCTTGACTCGACTCTGGCGGGCAAAATCGAGGAGGTTGGAGATTATCTTCTTGCAGCGTTCCGACTCCTCCGCCATCAGCTTGAGGTCGTGGTCCAGGTCGTCACGGTCCCGGAGTTTGCGCTGAAGTATGTGAGCGTATAATAGGATGCTGCTCAAGGGGTTGTTGAGTTCGTGAGCCACTCCAGCGGCCATCTGGCCCATCGAGGCCAGCTTCTCGCTATTGATCAGATGGCGGTGGACATCGCGCAGGTTGTTCCAGGGGACGTGCAGTTCCTCGCAGACTCTCTCCGATTGCTCGATGATGAACGGCAGACACATGGCCTCTTCGGCCATACCTTCGTACACGGCCACGGCTTTTGCCCGACAGGTAGGATAGCCACAGGCGCCGCAGTTCAATTCATCCTCGGGGAAGAACTTATTGGTACGGCTGAGGATCTCTCGGATCTCTTCCTCGGAGGGCCCATGCGACCGCTGGTCGTTCGGCTCGAAGCTGCGACTCAGGTCCAAGGGGCCGGAGTCGGGATCGTGGGCCGGCAGCGTCCCCTCGCTCTGGCGGCGAAGACTCTCGGCCGCGAATTCGGTGACTCTGCGCCGGCGGAGCATTGCAGGCTCGGTGCCCTCCACGCCCGGCCCGCTGTAGCAGCCGTTACACATCAGGGCTTCAACGAGCAAGGTGCCTTCGATGTCGTCGGTCGGAAGCTGGGCCAAAGTTTCTATGGTCTCGTCCTTGCCACTCACCACGATGAGCCGAGGGTCGAGAATGCCTTCGCCTATGCCGGCGCTTTCGAGAAGACCACCGGGGATGGGGTAGATCCTGGCCAAGCCTGCGTGGGGAGGATCGAAGTCGCTGGGCGAAACCTGGGCCGCATCGATGCCTCGGGCTATGAATATCTTCTGGAGTTCCTCTAGAGTGAGCACCTCGTCAACGGCTCCCGCTACCTGGCTATCGGTGATTTCAGCCTTTTTGGCCACGCAGGGCCCGACGAAGATGCAGCGGATATCCTGCCCGTAGAGTTTCTTGACGGCAAGAGCTGTGGCCACCATCGGCGAGACTACCGGGAGGATGCGGTCGGTGAGTTCAGGGTGGTACTTGCGTATGTACTCCACCACGGCGGGGCAGGCGCTGCCGATATGGATCCCGGTGGGATGCTCCTTGAGATAGTCGTTGCAGGCCTGGTTCACCAGATCGGCGCCGTAGGCCACCTCTACCACATATGTGAAGCCCAACCGGCGTAGAGCCCCGATCACCTGAGCCGGCGGAATGGAGAATCCTACCGGGAAGGAGGGCGCGACCAAGGCTACAGTGTTGCCGCCGTCCAGCAATGCGAGGGCGCCTTCGATACCGCTCTTGTACGCCTTGGCGCCTTGGGAGCAGACCATCGTGCAGTTCCCGCAGCCGATGCAGCGCTCGGCGACGACCGAGGCCTGGCCGTCCTCGATGCGGATAGCTTTGGCCGGGCAGTCGCGCACACACGTGTAACAGCGACGGCAGTTCTGCTTGATTGTGCTGATGATCCCTTCCATCGCTCCCCGATCAGTGCGGGGCGCCCGCGCCGGCGCGGGCGCCCCGCTTGGTCTGCGCATCATCGTTTGCGAGGACGCCCGAGCTGCGATCCGTATAGGTGCGATGGAGCAGCCGGTGTGAGACTTCGCCGAGCGGTTGCCCTAGGTATTGTTCGTAGAGAGCGGCAACGCTCTGGTTCTCGTGAGACGAGTGGACCTCGGCATGAGCATCTGCGTCGTAGATGCGGTCCAGCCGCCTGTGCAGATCAGCTGCTTCGGTCCCGTATGGTTGACCCCCACCGCCGGCACATCCACCCGGGCAGGACATGACTTCCACGAAGTGAAGATCCGCCGGTCCCTCTTCCAGCAGTGTCCTAACCTGCCCCAATCCGTTGACCACGGCAAGGTTCAGGGTGGTATCGCCCACATCGAAGGTGAAGCACTTGACTTCGTCAAGCCCGCGGGCTTCATTCAGCGGAGCCGTGGGAGTCTCCGCGCCGGCCAGCGACGCGGCAGTCCTCACAGCCGCCTCCATCACTCCGCCTGTGCTCGCGAACAGGCGGGCGGCGCCGGTGGCTTCAGCGAAGGGAGGATCGAGTGGCAGGCGATCTTCGAACTTATTGAAGTCGATACCGAAACGATCCCACAATGTGGTCAGTTCCCGGGTGGTCAGCACGTAGTCCACATCGCCTAGGTCCTCGGCCTCGTACTTCTTGGCCGTACAGGGCATTATGGAGACCAGGACGATGCGTTTGTCTTCCAGTCCGGCGTACTTGGGGTAGATCTCTTTGATGAGCGCCCCCGCCATCTGTTGGGGCGACTTGCAGGTCGACAGGTGAGGTATGAGATCAGGCCGGTGCAGCTCGACGTAGTTGATCCAAGCGGGAGAGCAACTGGTGAACATCGGGAGCACTCCGCCTCCCTGCAGCCGGCCGAGGAACTCGGTGGCTTCTTCCATGATGGTGACATCGGCGGAGAAGGCCGTGTCGAAGACGGCCGCGAAGCCGATCTGTTTGAGTGCGGCGGCCAGATGCTCAAGCATTACCGGCACGGTCGGGGGCTTGCTGCGTCCTAGGCTGAGGGTTGCAGGGACCGCCGGCGCGACCTGCGCCACCACGACCGTGTTGGGATCTCCGAGCTCGGAGACCACGGCGTCGACGTGGCTGTGTTCCATGAGGGCGCCCGTGGGGCACACACGCACGCACTGGCCGCAGTACGTGCAGCCCGACACGTTGATGCCCTTGTAGAATCCGGGTCCCACCTGAGTCCGAAAGCCTCTGTCGATGTAGTCGATAGCCCCGACACCCTGGATCTGATGACACATGGTCACGCAGCGTCCGCACAGCACGCACTTGTTGGGATCGCGCCAGATAGCGGAAGAAGAAATATCCAGAGGGTGGTCCTTCTTGATGCCCACGTACTGCCTTGGGCGGACGCCCAATTCCCGGGCAAGGTCGGCGAGCTCGCACGTGCCCGCCCGGTGGCACCCCAGACAATCCGGCGGATGGTTGGCCACCATCAGTTCCACTATGGTGCGTCTTGCCTTCAAGATGCGAGGGGTGTGGGTATGCACCACCATGCCGTCGGACGCGATAAGGGTGCAGCTCGTCTGAAGCTTTGGAGACCCCTCCACCTCCACCACACAGAGGCGGCAAGAGGCCGACGGAGATGGTGACCAGTCCAAAGAACATAAGTGCGGGATCTTGATCCCGGCTCTGCACGCGATTTGGAGTACCGTCTCGCCGGGTCTGAACTGTAATTCTCTACCGTTGATGACTATGCTCACGGTGACCTCTCAAGCGACAAGGGTGATGGACTGTTTGGGACAAGCATCTACGCAGGCGCCACAGCCAAGGCAGCGGTCGACGATGATGTAGTGGGCGCTCTTGCGCTCGCCCAGGATGGCTCCGGCAGGACAGACCTTCTTGCACGCCATGCATCCTACGCAGGTAGCGGTGTCGATGGCGTAGGTGCGGAGCCCTTGGCACACTCCCGCAGGGCAGCGGTCCTCCAGGATATGGGCCTCATACTCGTCCCGGAAGAAACGCAGAGTCGACAGGACCGGATTGGCTGCGGATTGACCGAGACCACAGAGGGAAGTCTCCTTAATGGTCGCGGCTAACTCCTCGAGATGTAGTAGGCCCCGGAAGCGCTCGAGACGTTGGATCTCTTCGCCTACCGGGCGCTTGGTCAGGGCGGTCAGGATCTCGTACATTCGAGTCGTACCCTCTCGGCAGGGAGTGCACTTGCCGCACGATTCATTCCGTATGAACTCCATGAAGTAGCGGGCCACGTCGACCATACAACTGCGTTCGTCCATGACCACCATGCCGCCCGAGCCCATCATGGCGCCCAGTTCCTGGAGCTTGCCGTAATCGGTAGGGACGTCCAAGTACTCGTCGGGAATGCAGCCCCCGCTGGGCCCACCGATCTGAACGGCCTTGATCTGGTGGCCTTCCGGTGCGCCACCGCCGATACCGTAAACGATCTCGCGGAGGGGAATCCCAACCGGAACCTCCACCAACCCGGTGTTCCTGACCCGGCCTGAGAGCGCGAACACCTTCGTGCCGGCGGCCTCACCAAGGCCTAGGTCCCGGAACCAAGCGGGACCGTTGCGCAGGATGCCGGAGACATTGGCGAGAGTCTCGACGTTATTGAGGACCGTGGGCATGCCGTGCAGGCCGGCGACCGCCGGGTACGGCGGTCGCGGCCGGGGCATGCCCCTTCCGCCTTCGATACTGGCGAGTATTGCCGTTTCCTCCCCGCATACAAAGGCTCCGGCGCCCTGCTTGATGACGATGTCGAGGTCGGTGAGGCTGCCCAGGATGTTCGCGCCCAAGAGTCCCGCTTTGCGGCACTGAGCGATGGCACCCTGCAGACGTGCGATGGCCAGTGGGTATTCAGCCCTGCAGTATACGTAGGCCTTGGTGGCTCCGATCGCATATGCGGCGATAAGCATGCCCTCTATGATCCTGAAGGGGTCGCCCTCCAGGATGGCCCGGTCCATGAAGGCCCCGGGGTCTCCTTCGTCCGCGTTACAGATGAGGTACTTCTGATGCGCGGCGGTGTTGAGCGCGACTTTCCACTTCTGCCCGGTGGGAAAACCGGCTCCGCCTCGACCGCGCAGACCGGACTCGGCCACCATGTCGCAGACCTCCTCGCGCGTCATGGTGGTCAGCGCCCGGGCCGCTGCGGCGAAGGCGCCGGCGGCCAGGGCCGAATCCAGTGAGGCGGGGTCGATCAGACCGCAGTTCTCGAGCACCACTCGGGTCTGTCGACTGAAGAAGGGCGTGTCTGCAACCAAAGGCACGTCCTCGTAGCCAGGGGCTTCTCCGTAGCGTCCGTAGAGGAAGCGGTTGCGCAGCTCGTTCTTCTCAAAGACGGCTTCAAGGAATTCGTCCACGTTGTCGGGAGTGAGGTCGCAGTAAGAGAGACGGAGGCCGTCCCCTTTCTGCAGATCGACGAAGACCTCGCGCTGGCAGAAGCCGACGCAGCCGACCTCCACCAAACGCGCCGGTACAGAACGTTCCTCCAGATACGATTTGGTCTTTGCGATGACGTGCAGGGCGCCGTTCGCACGGCCACAGGTACCTGCGCCGACGAAGAGGACCGTGCCGTCGCCTCCCCGACGTACCGTCTCCAGGCGCTCGGCCCGCAAGGTGCGACAGGTGTCGTCGTCGTGGCAGAGAGGTCCCTCCTGGATGCAGGTGATCAGGTCGGGGCAGGGCCGTCCGGGGGAGTGGGTGCAGAGGGAACAGCAGGGTTCGATGAGGACGCTGCGGTTCATGAGTGGCTCGCTTCGGTCGGTTGTTCTTGGTTCGGCTCAGTCGGTGACTCGGTGTCGTGCTTATCGATACCATCGAGGAGGGCGTCGAGCTTCTCCACCGTCAGATGGCCGTAGAACTCGCCATCGAGTTTGATCACGGGCGCTATGGAGCAAGCACCTACACAGGCGACGCTCAGCACTGAGAAGCGGCCGTCAGCAGAGTTACCATCTGGGCGCAGTTTGAGCCGGCGCTCCAGATGCTGGTAGAGTGTCAGGCTCTGTTTTACGTGACACGCAGTCCCCCGGCAGACCTCGATGACGTGTTCTCCCAGGGGAGCAAAGCGGAACTGGTTGTAGAAAGTCGCCACCCCGTAGACACTGGCTACCGGAGTGTCCAGGGCCTGGGCCAGCTCAGTCATCGCCGTTTGCGAGAGGTACCCGTCCTTGGCTTGAACCTCTTGGAGAAGCGGTATCAGCTGCTCGCGAGAGAGTTCGGCAGGTTGAGCCAGGGTCGCTGGGGCGCTACTCATGACCGCCCTCCGTCTCCGTGGGGTCACTGGGTGTGCCGGAACGCCGGAGCAGCGCCTCGATCCGTTCGGCTAGAGCGGCAAGTCTGACCGGCTTCTCCATGAAAGTCTCAGCAGGCATATCCTGCCCCATTAGAGAGGCGAGGACTTTGTCGCGAACATCCTGTTGGACGTTGAACCCGGAAAGCATCAGGATGGGGATATCCCGTGTAGGGCCGTCGGTCTTCAGAGCGCTGGCAAGGACCATGCCCTCTTCTTCATAGTCCATCATCACGTCGAGGACGATGAGATCGGGTCTGTCCTTGACGATCTGAGCGTACGCCTCTTTGCCGTTACCGGCGGTCGCTACAGCGTACCCACGGGCCAAGAGGAAGGTCTGGATAGACTCCACCAGGTCCCGGTCATCATCCACAATCAGTATTTTCTCTTTCCCCATGGCTCCTCCAGTGGGCTTTCAGATTTACCGGCGGACAGCGCTTACTTGGTCGACTTTCTGCCTACTCAGGAAGGACAGCTTCTCCAGCTTGGCAGAGATGTCTATCTGCTCGATGAAGCAGCCGTCCGGGACGCTCGTGATCTTAGGAACGAAATTCAAGAAGCAACGCACCCCCGCGGCTGCGGCCCTGTCGATAGCGTCCTGCAATCCTTGGGGGTGCGAAGCCAAGACCAGGATGCGCACGTTGAGCGTGCTAATGACCTCTTCAAGGTCGTCCATGCTGTAGCAGCGGCGACCTGCAAAGACGCGTCCGGCCTTGTCCGGGTCGGCATCAAAGGCAGCTGCTACATGGAACCCACGTTCCTCGAAGCCTTTGTAGGAGAGTAAGGCTCTTCCGAGGTGTCCGACCCCGACCAGGGCCAGATTCTGCACCTCATCGGTCCCGACGATCCGGCTGATAGTGGCCGACATCTGCCGGACGTCATACCCCCGGGAGATATTGCCGAAGCTCCCGAACGTCGCCAGATCGCGCCGCAGTTGCGCGGGTGTGACTCCAGTGAGGGCTGCAAGGCGGTGCGAGTGGACGTACTGGATCTTCTCGTGGCTCAATTCCTCGAGGGCCCGGCGGTAAAGACTGAGCCTCTCCACTGTGTTCAGTGATATCTTGGCGTCTCGTTTGGTACCGATTGATGCCATCGGCTTACAGCTCCATTACTGTGACTCATTTCACTGTGAATTAAATCACAATAGGAAGGACGTTGTCAACCCCCTCTATTCTTCGGCTGTTCAACCTGGGGCTCCGCGTCTCATGCCGGCGTGTTGCCGGCGGGGGTCAGCTGCGGCACGAGGCTCTCATGAGGGAGATAAGCGATGGAGGCTCAGTACGTGATTTGGCCCCTGATTGCGTCTACCGGATGCGACGTGTTACCGATGCTGACATAGGCATTGCCGTCCTTGATCAAGGCGATGAGGTCGCCGATCGTCCCGCCTCTGAGCGGTCCGATGAGATCATCCCCGAAGACCAAGCCTTCGGCCAGGACGCCCTGGAACATGCCGTCCTTCGTCGGTCCGGCAAACAGCATGTAGACTGCGGTACCCGACGTGCCCGGGGTACCCTCGTAGATGGTGGCTACACTGGGATTGGTGATACCTTCAGTCACCTCGATTACGTACGAGAACTCCTCTGTGTCCGCGTCGTAAACGAGCGTAAGCAGGCCCGTTGCGATGGTCTGGACTTTGGGAACCGCTTCGTCCCCCGTGAGCCGGGCCGTGAACGTGGCGGAGAGGAGCGTTTCGTCGGTGGTGTCTTCCGGCTCCGTGGTCGTGGTAGAGGCCGTTTCGTCGCCACCGGGGCAGGAGATCACGAGGATGAGTATCAGGACGAGAAGTGCCAGGACCGAGATGCCCAGAGCCAGACGCCGCCGCTGGATCTGCTCCGCCCGGCGTTGACGCGCACGCTCCCTGTCCGTTAGGCCGTCCTGTCTATCAGGTTGCATACGTATCCCTCCTTGCGTCGGAGACCACGGTCAGCCGGGATACTGGTAGTGTACCCGATAGATGGCGCTACGAGGGGTAGCGGATATGGCGGTCCTTGTTGTACGCGGTGGACCAGTCCAGTTGCTCCAAGTACTTCTGTTCCAAGGTCTCGAGTTCGTTCTCAGGATCGAAGTCTGGATCATCGCTGAGTTGCACCTTCTCCAACACCTCGATGAGGAAGCTGTCTCTGCCGTGGGTCTCCAGATCTTGTTTCATATCGGCATTCCAGCACATGGCCATATCAAGTTCGAATGCTACCCGGTTGAGAGGACCGCGCAGATCAAGCCCCGACCCAAGCAGGACCCTGCCGTTCTTGGCATTGACCACGCGAAACACCCCAGGCTGCTTCGTCCGCTCCTTGTACTCACGGCGGATGGCCGCCCGTTGCGCCCGGCTATCCCCTGCGCGACTTCCTGTCTTTCCGTCCACAGCGTCCCTTCCCATCTGTTGATACGACCGGTGTCGGCGTTTGCGTTTTCCAGTAGTTTTTCGGTTGCGTTCACCGATGCCCGCCACTATATTCACACAACCGGGGTGGGATGATAGCCGATATTTCTGGGGAGCCTGCCGAAGAATGTCTCGCATAGCACGCATAGGCAGCATGTTGCGCAATCTGGTCGGGGGCGGGCCGCGCGCAGCGGGCCCGCCCCGCTCGGCCAACGGCGCCTCCTCGTTTCATCTGATCTGGGAGATGCCGTTAGAGCGGTATAGGCAGGTGGGCGCGGGTACGGGTCTGGTGGAGGTGTCGGCGGTTCTGGAGGTGCTGGAACCGCCACGCGGAGAGGCGCTCCACTTCTGGGCGTTGCAGGTCGATTTCTCTTCGGGCGGCGGCGTCTGGGGTAGCGGACATACAGGCCTTCAGTGGAATAGCCGCTATCGGGGGCATACGGCGGTCAACTGGGGAGGCTATGCCTCAGCCCATCGGGGCGGTTACGTGCTACCGGGCACACTCTCGGCTCTTGGAGGGTTCGCCGACGATCCCAATACCCTGTTCTACCCCTGGGAGCAAGGATATCCCTACCGCTTCCGTGTATTCCGCTCGCCGGAGACCGCCGGCGCCTGGCGGGCGGAGGTCACCGACCTGCGGTCCGGTGTATACAGCACGATCCGAGATCTGCTGCCCATTACGAGTGTTGAAGGGTTGCAGTCATATCTGGTCCGCCCCATAGTATGGTCTGAGGTGTTCGCCGATTGCGATGCGCCTTCGGTCGCGGTGCGGTGGAGCGATCTCGCAGCAGTGGATGAATCGGGCAGCGAGGTGAGACCTGCCGGGGTGCGCGTCAACTACCAGTCTCCCGAGGAGGGCGGGTGCTCCAATACGACGGTGGGGATGGACGAAGCCGGGGGCCTCCTCCAGGTTACCAACATGCCCCGTGTCGTCCGGCAGGGAACGGTTTTGGTCTTCCCGCGGACGGCGGCGTCTTGACTCCCGGCCTCTCTCTTCAGGCGAGAGGCAACCGAACGGTGAAGGTCGATCCCACTCCCACTGTGCTCTGCACTTTGACACTGCCTCCATGTCGCTCGGCTACGTGGCGCACGATGCTCAGACCCAGCCCAGTGCCGCCTGTCTCCCGGGAACGCGCCTTGTCGACCCTGTAGAAGCGCTCGAAGATCCTCTGCTGCTCGGCAAGAGGTATCCCCACTCCGTCATCAGCCACGTTCAGTATGGCCCAGGACTTGCCGTCCTGGTCATCATAAGAGCGAAGGGTCACCGTGATGTGTCCTCCCGGCTCGGTGTACCTGATCGCGTTCTCGAGCAGATTGCGCAGGAGAGTCCGAAGACCCGTCTTGTCACCCGGGACGACCAAGTCTTCCGGGACGTCAAGTACGACGCCGTGCCGTTTGGCGTCGGCGGCTGAGCTCAGCTCATCAACCACCTGCGCGGCCAAGTGCGCCAGATCGACCGGGGCAAACGTGGCGACACTGGTCTCGCTCTCCTCCAGACGCGACAGGGTCAGCAGATCTCGGGTCAGCTCGTTCAGTCTATCCACCTCTGTCGACAAGCGGTCGACGAACTTTTCCGCCTGCCGGGGGTCTTCCCGGACGGCGGAGCTGAGGGTCTGCGCCAGTAACGAGAGGCCCGCGAGGGGCGTCTTCAATTCGTGCGACACGTTGGTGGCGAAGTCGCGTCGCATCCGTTCGGTCAGGCGGCGGGCGGTCTCATCACGGACGACGAACAGCATAGGAGCGCTCCGGTCGCGACCGCTCTTTCGGTCTCCCATCCCTGCCTCGGACTCCTGTGCACCCACCTTCTGCAAGGGGACCACTTCTACCGACAGCGAGCGGCCGCTGGGGAGTTCGACCATCTCGGTTATCGGCCGCCCGGCCTCCAGGGCTTTCTCGGCGAGCATGTGTGAGGGGAAGGCGCGGGCCGCTACGACCAGGGGAGTCCCCAGTGTGCCGGAGAGGTCGGCGCCCAGGATCCGTTCGGCTGCCGGGTTGCTTCTCAGTAGACGGCCGCCGGCGTCAGTCACAAGTACGCCGTCGCTCATGGCTGCGAGCACCTGCTGCGAACGCTCCAGCTCGGCGCCCAATTCGGCTTCTCTCGTCTCCAACTGGGCCGCCATGCTGTTGAGCGAGTCGGCCAGCTCTCCAAGCTCGTCGTTTCGGCGGATGCTGGTGCGGTGGTTGAAGTCGCCGGATGCCACCTGCGCCGTCATGTCCCGCAGCCGCTCCAGAGGCCTGGTTATGGATCGGGTCAGGAGATAAGCGGCGGCCATCATGGGGATGAGCAAGACGGCCCACACGATGAGCGGTATCCTCCAGGAGGCCGCGAGCATGGCATCGATCCGGTCGGCCGGCTGGGCGATGCGTACGACCCCCTCCGACCAGGTCGCCGAACTTTCCGGCAGGGGTACGGCGACATACACCTCCTCCTGACCGAGCGTTGCGGAGCGGCGTCTCTCTCTCGCCTCATTTCCTGCGAGGGCCTGTTTGATTTCAGGTCGGTCACCATGGTTCTCCAGTGCGGCCGGATCGGCCTCGGAGTCTGCCAGCACCCACCCCTGACTGTCGATGACGGTGAACCGTGCGTTCGCGGTAGATCCGATGGTCTGAGTGAGTGCTTGAAGCGAGTCTGAATCCACCGGCGCACCCTGCAACGTAGCGGCGTATTGCTGGGCTTGGCGGGACATCTCATCTTCCAGCCGGTCGAGGAAGACCCCACGTAGAGTCAAGGCCACTACCAAGGCGACGATCCCTGCGAAGACGAGGGTGGCCAGCGCGAACAGGAGCGGGAGCTTGGACCGGATGCGCATGGGTCAGGCTTCTGTCATCGGGGTTCCAACCGGTAGCCGACACCCCGGACCGTCTGCACCGACACCTGTGCGCCCAATTGCTCGAGCTTGGCCCGCAGCCGGCGGATGTGCACGTCCAAGGTGCGCGAGGAGGGCGCATAGCGCTGGTGCCAGACCCTCTCGACTATCTCTCCCCGGGGGAAGAGATGCCCCGGGCGGGACAGAAGCAATTCCAGAAGGTCGAACTCTTTGGGATTGAGCGCGACCTCACGGCCCTCCGCCTGCATGGTATGGGCATTACGATCGAGCATCAGGTCGCCGGTGCCCACGACGTCTTCGTTCTCCGCCTCCGCAGGGATCGGGATGCCGGCCGGAGTGCGCCGGAGCCGGGCTCGGATGCGGGCGAGCAGCAGGTCAAGGTCGAAGGGCTTGGTGATGTAGTCGTCCGCTCCCAACCCAAATCCCTCGAGGATGGTCTCCCGCTCGCTTCTGGCGCTCAGCATGATGATCGGTAGAGCCGGCTTGCGCCGGACTATCTCCTTGCTGGCCGTCATCCCGTCCAGGCCGGGAAGCATCAGATCCATCAACACCAGGTCGACCTCGGCGCCGAGGGCCGTCTCGAGGCCGGCACGGCCGCTGTATTCCTGCAGGACATCGTAGCCGGCCCGCCGCAGGTTGTAGGCGACCAGCTCGGAGATGGTGACGTCGTCTTCCACCAGAAGGATGCGCTTCGTAGCCTTATCGGTCGCCTGCATCGGTCACCCGCTCTCCCTGCATGAGAGAACCACATCGACCGCCTCACTCCACAATTAACGCGGCCGTAACTGAATGTTAACACCGGTCGTCTCTGGGACGGCTAGAGTCGTAGAGAAGTTAAGAGTGGGGGAATGGGATGATGCAAAAGAGGAAAGCGAGGAAGACAGGGATGATAGTGAAGAACACACGCGGACGTTTCAGGGTTTTCGTGGCGGTCGCGTTTTTGGTGGTCTTGTCCGCGAGCCTGGTGGTGGGCGGATGCGGCGGGGAAAGCGATCTCCCGGCGGCGGGCAGCGATACCACTGCAGCCACGGGCTCCGACACCACCGCTGGTGCCGGCGGCGGCGCCTCTCTGGCCGCCGGCCTCAACGGTGCCGGCGCTACCTTCCCTGAGCCTCTCTACGTGGAGTGGATCGGGGAGTTCCAGGCCGCCAATCCCGGTGCGACTATCAACTATCAGGGCATCGGCTCAGGGGGCGGCATCGAGCAGTTCACTAAGATGACGGTTGACTTTGGCGCGTCCGATGCCCCCATGAAGGACGAGGAACTCGCCGCGGCGGAGGCTGCCGGCGGCGCAAGTGTTCTCCATATTCCCACCGTATTCGGTGCTGTTGTGCCGGCGTATAACCTTGAAGGTGTCGAGGAACTCAAGCTCGACCCTGAGACTCTGGCCGGCATTTTTCTAGGATCCATCGGCACCTGGAACGATCCGGCCCTGGTTGCTCTTAACCCGGACGTGGAGCTCCCCGACCAGGCCATCCAGGTGGTCCATCGGTCCGACTCCTCCGGTACCACCAGTATCTTCACCGGCTACCTGGACCAGGCGTCGGCCGAGTGGGCCGAGGAAGTGGGCAAGGGCAAGGAGGTGACGTGGCCGGTGGGCATCGGCGGTCAAGGCAACGACGGAGTGGCCGCGGTGGTGCAGCAGCAGGCGGGCAGCATCGGGTACGTTGAACTCTCCTATGCCACCGAGTCTGGTCTTCCCATGGTCACCCTCAAGAACCAGGCCGGCAACTTCGTCGCCCCCAGCCTTGATTCCACCTCGGCTGCGGCCGTGGGCGTAGAGTTCCCGGAGGATCTGCGCTTCTCTGCCTCCAACAGTACTGGGACTGAGGCGTATCCCATTGTCGGCGCCACTTGGATCCTCGTGTTCGACAAGATGAAGGATGCGGCGAAGGTGGAGGTCCTCAAGGCCTGGCTCACTTGGTCCCTGAACGACGGGACCTGGTTGGCTGAAGAACTCGGTTACGCACCTCTGTCCGACGAACTGAAGGCCCTGTCTCTTGAGAAGATCGGTTCGATCAGCACCTTCTGATATGGCCACAGCCACGACTCTGTCCGCGGGTCGTCGGGGGCGAAAGGGAGCCGGCCGCAAGGGCGACTCCCTCTTCGCCATCTTTGCGGCCCTCTCGGGAGTGCTGATACTGCTGGTCCTCGCCTGGATGGTGGTCTCGACCACCGGGACGGCGCTCCCGGTGTTCAGCTCACAGGGGATCTCGTTCATTACCAGCAGCGAATGGCGCCCGGGCGACGGGCAGTTCGGAGCTTTAGCTTTCATTTATGGCACCATCGTCACTTCGGTGATCGCGCTGGTGATCGCGGTCCCGCTCAGTCTGGGCGTGTCCCTCTTCCTGACCGAGTACTCACCCAAGCGGGTGAAAGGCCCGATCGGGTACTGCGTGGACCTGCTCGCTGCGGTCCCGAGTGTCATCTACGGTCTATGGGGAGTGTTCGTGTTGCTGCCGATCTTCCTCCAACCGGTAGCCGACTTCCTGGCCAAATATCTCGGCTTTATTCCCATCTTCAAGGGACCGGCGTCCGGACTGTCCTACTTCGGCGCGGGGGTGATACTGGCAGTCATGGTCACGCCTATCATCACCTCCCTCTGTCGGGAAGTGTTCGCGACCGTTCCCGATTCCGACCGGCATGCAGCCTACGCCCTGGGGGCCACCAAGTGGGAGATGATCCGGCAGGCGGTATTACCTCGGGGCAGAGCGGGGATCGTGGGGGCGACCATGCTGGGTCTCGGCCGGGCTCTCGGAGAGACCATCGCAGTCGCACTGCTCATCGGCTCGGCGGTCAGACTTGACACGTCCATCCTCAGGCCCGGCTATTCGATGGCTGCCGTGATAGCCAACCAATTCCAGGAAGCCACCGGCGACCACATAAGGGCTCTGGTCGGCGTGGGAGTCGTTCTGTTCGTGATGACGATCATCATCAATATGGGCGCCCGTGCCCTGGTATGGAGGTTCAACCGGGTGTGAGCAAGAGACGGACACCGGCCCTGGGCACAGATAGAGACGCAGTCCCCCCGACCGGGGAAGACTCGGGTCACTGGGCGGGCGGCAGAATGGCTCCCGGCTTGTCGCTCGCGGAATGCCGTCCCACCCGGAGACGGGTCTGGCGCAACCGCCGGAACAGCACCCTCGTGCTTCTAGCGGTTGGTCTTACCATGATACCAGTGGTCCTGATCCTCTATCAGATCACCGCGAAAGGCATCGCCACCATGGACTGGGAGTTCCTGACCAGCTCGATGCCCTTCAGCTTCCGGCGCGAGGGTGGGGGCTTTCTCAACGGCCTGGTGGGCACTCTGATCATGGTCGGCCTGGCGAGCGTAGTGTCCATCCCTCTGGGGGTACTGGCAGCAGTCTATCTGGTGGAATACGGCAAGAAGAACTGGTTGGCCAACCTCATCCGTTTCTTTTCCGATGTGATGACCGGCGTGCCCTCGGTGTTCGTGGGCTTGTTCGTCTACACGGCGCTGGTGGTTCAGTTCGGTTTTGGGGCTCTGATGGGCGCTGCCGCCCTGGCCATAATCATGATGCCCATCATCGTAAGGTCGACGGAGGAGATGCTGAAACTGGTCCCGAATGAGTTGAAGGACGCCAGTTACGCACTGGGCGCAGCCAAGTGGCAGACGATCCTGCGGGTCATCTTGCCGTCGGCTGCCCCGGGCATCGTCACCGGGGTCATGCTGGCTGTGGCCCGGGCTGCCGGAGAGACGGCTCCGCTGATCCTCACTGCGCTGGGGTCGTACCAGTTGACCGCGAAACTCTGGGGGGCGCCCATATCCTCACTCACCTTGGCGATCTTCGACGGAGCGAGGAACCCGTTCGCGGCGGGACAGGCCAGGGCCTGGGCAGGAGCTCTTGAATTGCTCATCATCGTACTGGTATTTACCATCGTGGCCCGAGTGGTGGCCTCAAGGAGCCGCATATCTCGATGAACGACGAAATCACCCATCTTGAACAAGAGGAAGCGGGTGTGTCCTCCCTTGCGGCGGTGGCCGCACGTCACGGCTCAGAGGAACGATGGGGCTTCGCCGCCGAGCAGCAGGGTTTCGCGGAGCAGCCGGTCTTCACCGTCCGTGATCTGAGCGTGCATTACGGCAAGAACGTCGCCTTGAAGGGCGTCAGTATGGACATCCGCCCTCGTCGGATCACAGCCATCATCGGGCCGTCGGGATGTGGCAAGAGCACGCTCATCCGCTGTTTCAATCGCATGAACGAGCTCATCCCCGGGGCGCGGGTGGACGGGGAGATCCTCTATCACGGGGAGAACATCTATGCTCCGGGAGTCGACCCGGTGGTGGTGCGGCGTCATATCGGCATGGTCTTTCAGCGTCCCAACCCTTTTCCCAAGTCCATATACGACAACATAGCCTTCGGCGCCAAGATCAACGGGTACAAGGGAGATATGGACGAACTGGTGGAGAAGTCGTTGCGGCGTGCGGCGCTCTGGGATGAGGTCAAGACCCAGCTCAAGAAGAGCGCCCTCGACCTCTCGGGTGGGCAACAGCAGCGCCTCTGCATCGCCCGGGCCATCGCGGTGGAGCCGGATGTGATACTCATGGACGAGCCTGCCTCCGCTCTGGACCCCATCGCTACCGTGCGGATCGAAGACCTCATGCAGGAGCTCAAGCAGGATTACTCCATCGTCATTGTTACTCACAATATGCAGCAGGCTGCGCGTGTCTCCGACGAGACCGCCTTTCTCTACACCGAAGTGGACGAAGCCACATCAGCCCGCTGGGGGATACTCGTGGAGTTCGGCGATACCGGCCAAATCTTCACGAAGCCAAGGGACAAGCGGACGGAAGACTACGTGTCGGGTCGCTTTGGATAAGCGGCGCCGAAGGGAAGGCAAGGAGACATGCGAGACGCATTCCACAAGGAACTGGAGAGCCTCGACCAGGGGATAGTGCGCATGGGGGCGCTGGTCGAGCAGAGCACCCAGAGGGCGACCACGGCGCTGATCGAGTGCGATAGGGAACTGGCGCAGAAGGTCCGTGACGGTGACGATGAGATCGACGCACTGTTCTTGGACATCGAGAAGCGTTCGCTAACGTTGCTCGCCCAGCAGGCTCCGGTGGCGGGAGATCTACGACTGATCGTGGCCATCCTCAGAATCGTCAACGATCTGGAGAGGGCGGGCGATCTCTGCTACAACATCGCGAAACTGGCGCAGGTTGAGGACTTCTGCCAGCCGGAACTGAAGCCGGTGAGGGCTCTGGTGGCGGAGATGGGTCAGACGGCGGCTGCCGTCATGGCCGCGGCCATCGACGCCTGGGCGGCCAAAGACGATGGACAGGCGGCCGACATCGCCGCGCGAGACGACGTGCTGGACGAGCTGCACACGCGGCTCATCGAGAAGCTGGTGGAACTGAAGGGCGAAGACAGCCTTGCTTCCGCCATACGGCTGGCTATGGTGGGTCGCTACCTGGAGCGAATCGGGGATCACGCGGTGAATCTGAGTGAGAGACTCCGGTATTTTCTCACTGGAGAGGAAGTCCACCTGGGATAGGGCGCGGTTTCTGGGGTCGCCAAACAGGCCTGCTGTCCTCACGCGGGAGCGCGGTCTCGCCTGGAGTGGCGCGCCGCCCATCTGGGCCGACTACCGGTCCGCGCCACGGACAACTCCCGCGCTTCAGGTCTTCAAGGTACTGGGTAAGTACGACCGGCTCCATCGGACCGCCGGCGTAGTACCCTTGACCACAGTCGCAGCCTATCTCCTGCAACAAGAGCCACTGCCCGATGTTCTCAATGCCCTCGGCTGTGACCTGCAGGCCGAGGGTGTGGGCCAGGGCGATCAGCGACCGGACCACCTCGAAATCGGTGTTCCCTCGGGCGATCTTGGAGATGAAGACGTTGTCGATCTTCAACTCCTGCACGGGGAACGTGGTGAGATGCTGGAGTGACGACCAGCCGGTGCCGAAATCGTCCAGGCACAGCCGTATTCCCATGTCTCGCAGATCCTGCATGATCCTTCTGGACTTCAGCGGGTCGCGGATGAGAGCCGTCTCTGTGATTTCGAGCGTGAGGTGGTCTGGTTGGATCTGCCATTCGGCCAGACGGTCCATCACCATCCCGACGAATCCCGGCTCTATCAACTGGCGAGGACTTAGATTCACGCTCACCGAAAAGTCCATCATGGGGTCGGTGTCCGATCGCCATCGGCTGATCTGGTCACAGACCTTCTCAAATGCCATCTCGCCCAAGGGCACAATCAGGCCGCTGCTCTCGGCCAGAGTCACGAAGTCTTCGGGGAGAACTATGCCGCGCTCGGGGTGATGCCAGCGCATGAGCGCCTCGAGGGAGCGGATCCTGCCCGTTTCCAGCTCGATGATCGGCTGATAGGCCAGCGAGAAGCTGTCGCGGCGGATGCCGGCCAGCAAATCGGCTTCGGCCTTGCGGGTGCGCATGACTGACTTGTGCATCTCCTCGTCGAAGATGCGGTAGCAACCTCGGCCTCCCTCCTTTGCTTGGTACATAGCCGCGTCGGCGGCCCGCAACAGGCTCTCCGGGTCATCATAAGAAGGATTCCACATGACTACGCCCATGCTGCAGGCCGCAGCCATCTCGTGCTGTTTGAAGTAGACAGGTGAGCGTAGCTCCTCTTGTATGCGGTCTAGGATGGGCAGCACATCGCGCGCGCTCGTGATGGAGTTCAACAGGATCATGAACTCGTCGCCTCCCATGCGAGCCACGGTGTCCACTTCTCGGATACAGTCCTTCAACTTGACGGCTACGCTCCGTAGGAGGGCGTCCCCGGCCAGATGGCCGATAGTGTCGTTGATCAGCTTGAACCAGTCCAAGTCTAGGATCATGACGGCGAAGACGGCACCCTCGTGGCGCCGGGCCAGCCGGATGGCGTCTTCCAATCTGGCCATGAAAAGGGCTCTGTTCGGAAGGCCGGTGAGGCCGTCGGTCAGGGTCTGATGTCGCAGATTCTCCTCCATGAGGACACGTTCGGTCACATCGCGGAGCACTACGACACGTCCTGCCGGGCGTCTATGGCGGATGAGCGGAGACCACTTCACCTCGTAGTGGCGCCTGCCGCCTCCGCTACCCAGTTGCAGCTCGGCTTGGCCGGTGTTTGCGGCTTGGGGGACGGCAATCTCCGACCATGGCTCCCAGGATAGTGAGATCGGCCGGGCCAGGGTGGAAGAGACGGGCCGGCCGATCAGCTCCTGCGCTGATCTGTTGAGGTCGATGACGCGATCGTCTTGATCCAGCACCAGCACCCCGTCGGGCATGTTCTCCACCAGTGTGTGTCTGGCCACGGGCCCCAGGCTGAAGACATGGATCTGGAACATGCTCCAGGCGATGATGACGCCTCCCAAGGAGATGGCCGCCGGTGTGTAGTCGAAGCCGGGCGCTATCTCGGGGAAGAACACGAAGACGACGTTCACTGCCAGGGGGATCAGAGAACCCACGAGAAGTGCCAGTGGCTGACGGCGGTAGAAGCAGGGAGTGGTGATGGCGGCGGCGATGATGATGGTGATGGCCAAACCCATGAGGGCGTAACTGTATGTGCAGTGGACCCAGAACCAGGGACCGAAAGTGCGACCCACAACGGGATAGGCGCCCGAGGTCTCCAGCCAGACGGTTGCTCTCATGAGGTGGTGATAGCTGTCGGTCCACAGGATCACCTGGGTCGTCAGCGGGATGACGCAGAGCGCCATGACCCGCGCCCGCGTGAGCCACGCGCGTCGTCCGGTGTGGTCGAGGGCCAGGGTCAACCAGGCCACCGGGAACAGGGCTATCGATATGTACTGGACGTTGGCCCAGATGAGTTTGGCTTCGAGGGTCTCCGCCACCAACTCGCCCACGCCGGCCAGGGCCCACAACGCCGCCAGGGGGACCATGACGGCGAAGGTGAGCGCTCCCGGAAGCTCACGGGAGCGCCAGGCAAACACGCCTAGTCCCAGGGCTACGGGGACGGTGATGATAAGTAATGCAAGACCCAGCGTCAGTCCGATATCCACGATTCTCCGGTCATTTCAGGGGCTTCAGACCCTCCCTCTGCATAAGGATTGTGTCGGCATCGAGGGCTCCAGGCTAAAGGGACAAGACTGCAGGGACAACCAACCGGGCAGTCAAAATGGAAGACGTAGTGGAGAGCGGCGGCGGAAGGCGAACAGTGGGCTAGGAAAGGATGTCCTTGCGCCGGAATATCAACCAGGCGACGGTGGTCAGCCCCACGATCCAGACGGCGAAGTTAAGGAGCGCTTCGCCGATGGGAGCCCATTCTATGGGGCTCTGGAAGAAGTTGACCCATGCGTCGAAGTGGCTGGTGAAGAGATAGGGCTCCAAGAAGTCGAAGACGCTGAAGCCCCCCAGCACCAGCATGACGATGACGAGCACCAGGGCCGCGGCGACGGCTGTGAGGCCCGAATTGGTCAGCGTGGAGAACGTCACTGCCAGCGATACCACGGTGGCCATGGCCAGGAAGGCGAACAAGTAGGCGACGCAGATCAGGCCGATCCCGTGGCCCACGCTTACCGTCTGTCCGCTGAACAGCATCATGCGGTCGAAGCCGAAGAAGGCGCCCCCGGCGGCGAGCGCACTCACCAAGAGGATGATCAGGCCTATGGCGATATACACGTTCGCGATGAACCATTTGGCCATGAGGAGGGCCCCTCGCCGTACCGGCTGCATCAGTACCGTCCTCAAGGTGCCGTTCTCCGCTTCGCCGGCTATGGTCTGACTGCCCGACATGGAGGCGAGGAGAGGGAGCAGGAAATTGACAAGGGCGAACAACGAGGCCAGTGCGACGTAGAGGCCGTTGCTGGTGATGAGGAAGACGAACTCAGGACCGCCCTGGTCGGGAGGAGGAGGCCCTTCGTTGGACAGTCGCATGGCGATGGTAATCAGCCAGGGGATGAGGAACAGGCCTGCCCAGCCGAAATACGTCCGTTTCTGAAAGAGTATCTTTACGAACTCACGGCGGAGGTGGCTCACGCTCGGCCCCTCTCTTCCTCGCGGGCCGTCAGCTCGAGGAACATGTCCTCCAGGCCCTGCTCGATGGCGGGCACCACGGCCAGCACGTCGATCCGGTCGGCAACAAGGCGACGCACCGCCTCGGGAACCAACTCCTCGTCGCCTTGGATGACCAGATACTCCTCGTCCTCGCGCACGCCGCCGGTCCCTACCAAGCCGCGCAACACCTCCAGGGCTCGTCCCTGGTCGCCGGTGAGGACCTTGACGGCATTGGCTGAAGGGCGGAGCTCGGATACCGGCCCCTGCACAACGACTCTGCCCTTACGCATGATGGCCGCCCGGTTACACACCAGCTCCACCTCGTGGAGGAGGTGAGACGACAAGAAGACGGTCGTTCCCTGTCTTCCCAACTGACGGATGAGCTCGCGCACGTCCTTCATGCCTTGAGGGTCGAGCCCACTGGTCGGCTCGTCGAGGACCACCAGGTCGGGGTTGTGGATAAGGGCGAGAGCGATACCTAACCGCTGGCGCATTCCGTGGGAGTAGCTGCCGACTTTCGACCTGCCTCTGTCGGACAGGCCGACCATCTCCAACACCTCGGTGATGCGCTCCTCACTGACTTCTCCGTTCATGCGGCCCAGCATGCGCAGATTGCGGCGGGCGGTCATGTTGCCGTAGAACATGGGATCGTCTACGAATCCGCCCACGTGCCGAAGGGCCTCCTGGCGGCGTTCAGGTAACCGATAGTCGAGAATCTGAGCATACCCGGTAGTCGGGTAGGTGAGTCCGAAGATCAGGCGGATAGTGGTGGTCTTACCCGCTCCATTAGGGCCAAGGAAGCCGTAGATGTCTCCACGGCACACAGAGAGATCGAGGCTGTCGACGGCCCGGAGGTTCTTGAAGTCCTTGGTGAGGGCGTGGGTGGAGAGGACGATCGTCTGATCGCCACAGGAGTCGAAGATGCGTCTAGGGACATCACGGCTGTCGATCTCATCAGGCACGTCCCGCAATGTATCACGTATACGTGTTCAGGATGAGTTCAGGAAAGGCGTGCAAACATACGGTCATGGAGTCACACAGCATTGCTCAACCCCCCTCCTGAG
>ENA-UOUL01001104-UOUL01001104.1-bioreactor-metagenome-genome-assembly--contig:-NODE-1104-length-41127-cov-5.683873_pt1 | contig 41127 bp, 41 predicted proteins | sample MGYA00249838_ERZ747220 | MGnify/ENA primary metagenome ERZ747220 (study PRJEB28778, sample SAMN05720191) | bioreactor metagenome | isolation source: Anaerobic biogas reactor | place: USA:Washington... | reverse complement strand
CCGATGGGGCCCGCGTCATGGGTTTAGGGGAGGATTTAGCCTGTTTCTATCTACGTAAAAATTGTGAATTCAGTGTTTAAGGCAGACCTTGCCATAACCGTGCGCCTCATTACTTGCATACCCACCTGTAAAAATTGAGTACAAATTGAGTACAGTACTGAAATCATGGTTGGAATTGATGGGGGAGAGTGGGCCAAAAAAAGCAAACCATCTACAATTCTTGCTTGTATAACGGTTTGCCTTTGTTGCCCAGAACAGGATTTGAACCTGCACAGTGTTGCCACCACTAGGACCTGAACCTAGCGCGTCTACCAATTCCGCCACCTGGGCCTCGGCGCAACTATAGAGTATTTGTTTTGAGTGTGTCAACCAGAAATCAGTAGGGCGACTTGGGCGATGATGGCATCGCCCTCCCCGAGTTCGCCCAGGGTCTCTTCGGCGGTCTTCGCCTTTATTGAGATGGCCTCGATGGGGAGCGAGAGAGCCGTGGATACATGCTCCCTGATGGCATCGATATGCTCCCTGAGCTTCGGCCTCTGGAGGATGAGGGTGGCATCGACGTTGACGATGGAGTAGGGGGGCAGCTCGTGTTGGAGCACACTCTTGAGCAGCTCCATCGAGTCGATGTCCTGGTAGGCGGGATCGGTGTCGGGGAAGTGGGAGCCGATGTCCCCCTTGGCCAAGGCGCCGAGGAGGGCGTCGATGAGGGCGTGGATGAGCACATCGCCATCGCTGTGGGCAAGCGGTCCCTTTTCACTGGGGATTTCTACGCCTCCGATGATGAGCGGTTTGCCGGAGGGGGAGAGGCGATGGAGATCCCAGCCGCTTCCGATCCTGATCATAGGCTTCTCTCCCGCTGGTATTCGGCGACGGACTCTTTGAAGAGCCGGGTTGCCTCTCCCGCTCTCTCGGCCTCCTCGAGGTTCTGCTGGTAGGCTTCGATCTGCTCTTCGGCGTTCGGGATATCCTCGAGGTAGGTGATCTTGCGATTCTCCCTCCTCCCCTCGCAGATCCCCACCATCATGCCGTAGTCGGTGAAGACCTGGGTGTCGTCGGTGTAGGTGGCCTGTTGCTCTCTGGCTTGCTGGTGCGCCTCCCAGATGGCGGGCCAGCGGAAGATCTGGGGGGTTTGTACCCCCACGCCGTGGTTGCGCTCAATGTGGCCCGTGATGATCCCGTTGTCGTCGATGATCTTCACCGTATCGGTGGTGGGAAGGGCCGGCACCGCCGCGCCGAAGACCGTGGCGGTGGCCAGGGTGCTGATGATGAGGTCGCTGTGGATGAAACAGCGCGCCCCGTCATGGATGGCGACATAGTCGATGTCGAGGGCGAGCTTTGAGAGCATCGTGAGGGCGTTGAATACCGACTCTTGGCGGCTCGAACCTCCTTCGACGAGGATGACCGGCACCATGTTCTGCTCCAGGAGGTCCTCCAGGGCGAGGGCGCACTCGCCGGCCAGGTTTTTGGGGTGGGTGACGAGGATCGCCTCGCAGCCGGGGACCTCCAGAAAGGGGGCGGTGGCTCCATACAAGACGGTGTGTCCCTCGATGGTGAGGTACTCCTTCTTGACCTTGGTGTCACGGTTGTTGAAGCGATCACTGTTGCCGGCGGCCGTGATGACCACGGCATGGCGGGGGAAGGCCATCTTACTTCTCCAGGCGGGAGAAGACGATCATCTCGATCTCTTTCTTCTCTTTTCCGAGCGAGATGGCCGTCTCATCGATGAGGAGGCGCAGGGCGCTGTCGTAGAGCTTGCGCTCCTGGACGGGGAGCTCCTTGATCTTGCTGCGGTGGTAGAGGGCCTGTACGACCTTTGCGATTGAGGCGATCGACCCCTCCTTGAGGAGGTCTACGTTCATCTGGTAGCGGGCCTTCCAATCGACGGGCATCGGCTCATACTTGCTGGAGATCGAATCGATCGCCTTCTGTGCCTCACCCTTGGCCACGATGCCCCGAATGCCCAGCTCTTTGGATTTTCCAACAGGAATCATGACCGTCATGTCCGAGATATCCAGGTAGATGACGTAGTACATGGTGTCAACACCACGAAAATCTTGCTCTTCGATGCGTGTGATGACGCCGACTCCTTGAAGCGGATAGACGACGTGTTCCCCGACGGCAAATTGCATAGTGTCCTCTGTTGAATCCATAGCACAAGTATACCCTATTTTTAGATTGTCAACAAGGAGACACAAGGGAGGCTGAGCAACAGGAGACACAAGGGAGGCTGAGCAACTATGATAGCCAACATCGCCGTCAATGCGGTATAGTGGGTGCATGATTGCAAAACCTCGACGCTGCGGTGTGCTGTTGCACCCCACATCACTTCCCTCGAATGATGGTATCGGCTCCTTGGGAGAGGAACTCTTTGAGTTCATCGACTTGCTCCACCGTGCGCGTGTCCGCCTCTGGCAGATCCTGCCGCTCGGTCCGACCGGCTGGGGGGACTCCCCGTACGCGGCCCGCTCCTCCTTTGCCGGCAATGAGCTGCTCATCGACCTCAAGGCGCTCGCCTTCGACGGCTTTTTGGAGGTCGAGGATGTGCTCACCCCTCCCGCCTTTTCCACCGACCGGGTCGACTACGGGCGGGTGCGCGCCTACAAGGAGCCGCTTCTGGAGAAGGCGGCCCACATGTTCCTCAACGAGGCCGATGATGAGGAGCGAGCCGCCTACGACTCGTTCGTGGCTGAGAACAGCCGCTGGTTGGAGGATTGGGCCCTCTATGCGGTCCTGGTGAAGGAGTTCAACGACTCCCGGTGGTTTTCCGCCTGGCCCAAGGCGCTGCGCCTGCGCTCTGAGGCGGCCATCGCCCGTGCCATCGAGGAGCATCGCGACGCCATCGAGGTGGTGAAGGTCATCCAGTACTTCTTCTCAAGTCAATGGAAGAAGGCCAAGGCCTATGCCAATGCACGCGGGATCTCGATCATCGGGGACATCCCGATCTTCGTTGCCCCCGACAGCTGCGATGCCTGGGTGAATCGTCACCTCCTGAAGATGGACGAGGCGGGCAGGCAGAGCGCCCAGAGCGGTGTCCCGCCGGATGCGTTCAGCGACACCGGGCAGCTGTGGGGCAACCCCGTCTACGACTGGAAAGCGCACCAGAAGGAGGGCTTCGCCTGGTGGATCGAGCGCATCGAAGAGACGCTCAAGCGCTGTGATTTGATCCGCATCGACCACTTCAGGGGCTTTTCCGCCTACTGGGAGGTCCCGGAAGGGGAGGAGAACGCCATCAACGGCACGTGGGTGGAGGCCCCGGGAGCTGAGTTCTTCAGCGCCCTGCGGGCCAAGCTCGGCGACGACCTTCCCATCATCGCCGAGGATCTGGGGGTCATCACGGCGGATGTGGAGGAGCTGAGGGACTCCAATCACTTCCCCGGCATGAAGATCCTCCAGTTCGCCTTCAACCTCAAGGACGGCGCGTTGGACACCACCAACGCCTACCTGCCGCACAACGTCATCTACGATTCGATCATCTATACCGGGACGCACGACAACAATACCACCCGTGGCTGGTACGAGGGGCTCGATCCGGCCACCAAGGACATTGTGCGCCGCTACCTCGAGTGCCCCGATGAGGCGGTGGTCTGGCAGTTGATCCGCCAGATGTTGCTCTCGGTGAGCAAGGATGCGATCCTGCCGATGCAGGATTGGCTCGAGCTCGGATCTGACGGGCGGATGAACATCCCCTCGACGGTGGGCAGCAGCAATTGGAGCTGGCGGATGGAGAGCCTGGCCGTGGAGCCGTGGCGTATCGATCGCCTCCGCTCCTTGATCGAGATCACCGGCCGCCTGGGTTAGATCTGCTCTCCACAGAGGGTGAACAGCGCTGCCAGCGGTGTGCCGCCGTGCGCCCGGGCCCGATGCTCGAGCGCCTCCTTGGTGTACTCGGTTCCGATGAGCGCCGTCGCCGCCTCCTCGGAGAGCGTGGTGTCCAGTGCATCGGTGTAGAGCTGGACATCAACGATGACCGACTGCTCGACGCGGAGGCGGAGGTTCGCTTCCCCCCACTCGAAGCGGTGGTGGATCTCATGGGTGAAGGGGGGGCTCTTTGCCAGGATCTGGGAGTAGTCGCCGAAGCGTCGGTAGTTGGCCGCAGCTTCCGGGACGGTCGTGAAGTCGAGCTCGATGGGCTCACTGGGGCCGTAACGCCGGTTGAACTCGGCGATGATCGCATCCTTGACCATCCCGTTCGTGATGTCCCCTCTCCCCTCAGCGAGGTTGCCCACTCGGCTTGCCACCGACTTGACCGCCTTGGAGGAGAGCTTGGTCTCGCTGGGGGTGAGGTAGTCGCCCATGACAGCCAGGTTGCCGCGCACCAGGAGGGTGCCGTGGTGACAGAACTTGGTGGCGGTGGTCTGGAAGGCGTTGCCGCTGACCTTCTTGCCGCCGAGGGTGATGTCGTTGCGCCCGGAGAGCTCACACTCCAAGCCGAGGGAGGAGAGGGCGGAGAGCAAGAGGTCGAAGTTCTGCTCCCGCGTCGCGGTCGCTTTGTCTCCGATGAAGGTGAAGATGAGGTTGCCGCGGTCGTGGTAGACCGCTCCACCGCCGCTCTGGCGACGCACGAGGCGCACGCCGTCCTCCTCCATCCGCTTCAGGTTGCACTCCGCCCACGGGTTTTGGTAGCGCCCGATGACGATGCACGGGTCGTTCTCCCAGAGGTAGAGGATCCGGTCGTGGTCGAGGCCCATCAGGTAGGCCTCCCCGGCGAGGTTCGCCGCACAGTCGTGGGACTGGGCCAAGTATATCGCGCGTTTCATGTCCCCACTCTACCGCCTTTGTTCCCCCTCATGCTATACTCGGGCGGTGAACATTATCCTCTTTGACGATCTGTATGCAGAGAATTCGCTCCCCGCGGACGACTACCGCGCCCTGCATATCAAAAAGGTGTTGCGCCTCAAGGCGGGCGACCGCTTTACGGCGGGCGTCATCAACGCTCAGAAAGGGGAGGCGACCCTCCTCTCCATGACGGCAGAAGAAATCGTCTTTTCCTTCCAGGCGAACGGCGATGAGAGAGCGGGACTCTATCCGGTCACCCTGCTCGTCGCCCAGGTACGCCCCATCTCGATGCGGCGCATCCTGCGTGAAGCGGTGAGCCTGGGGGTTGGCCGCCTGGTGCTGGTCTCTACCGACACCGGTGAGAAGTCCTACGCCCAGGCGAAGCTCTATGAGGAGGGGGAGTACCGCTCGATCCTCATCGACGGGGCGATGCAGAGCGGCTGTACCGGCGTCAGTGAGGTATCTTTTTGTGCATCGGTGGGGGAAGCCATCGCGGCCCTCTCTCCTGAGGGTGAGCGCATCGTGTTGGACAACAAACGGGTCGGAGAGCCGCTCTCGACGATGACCATCGCCGGTCGTCCGGTGGTGTTGGCCATCGGGGGGGAGCGCGGGTTCAGCGATCGAGAACGTGATCTCTTCGAGGAGCACGGCTTCCGCTTCGCTACCTTGGGAAGAAGGATTCTCCGCACCGAGACGGCGGTGAGCGCCGGCCTCGCCGTGCTGTTGGGCCGGATGGGCTTGCTCTAGGGGCTTGCTGTGGCCATAATGGATTGCATGTACAAGGAGAGGAACTATGGCACATTGCATCGTGGAAGCCGCTGAGGCAATCTTGGATAAGGAGTACCCGGTCCTCGACCATGGGTTCGTCCGTCTGGTCGACTACCTGGGAAGCGATGAGCGGATCGTGCAGAGCGCCAGGGTATCCTATGGGGCGGGGACGAAGAGCTACCGCCAAGACAAGGGCTTGATCGCCTACCTGCTCAGAAACGACCACACCTCTCCCTTCGAGCAGGTGAACTTCACCTTCCACATCAAGATGCCGATCTTCGTGGCCCGCCAGTGGATCCGTCACCGGACCGCCCGGGTCAATGAGATCAGCGGACGCTACAGCGTGATGGAGAGCGAGCACTACCTGCCCGCCCGTGACCAGATCAATCTGCAGAGTGAGGACAACAAGCAGGGACGGGCAGCGGAGGCGGTCAGCGACGAAGTCGCGGACACGGTCCTCTCAATCCTTGCGGCGGACCAGAAGCGCAGCTACGAGAGCTACGAGGCGCTCTTGGAGATGGGCATCGCCCGGGAGCTGAGCCGGATCAACCTGCCGCTCTCGCTCTACACCGAGTGGTACTGGCAGATGGATCTGCACAACCTCTTCCACTTCCTGCGCCTCCGCCTCGATGCGCACGCCCAGTATGAGATCCGGGTCTATGCCCAGGTCATCCTGGACATCATCCGTGTGGTCTGCCCGATGGCTGTCGAGGCCTTCGAGCAGTACAAGCTCGGAGCGGAGACGTTCAGCAAGAGTGAGCTCGAGGCGCTGAAGGCGGTGCTCCGCGGAGAGGAGAACCCTCTCTCAGGGCGGGCCCTCGCCCTCTTCGAGGAGAAGCTCAGCGACGAGCCTTGAGTGCCCTTCGATATTCGCGCTTGGTGAGGGGAGGCGGGGGGAGCGTCGGTCGCTCCATCAGTTTTTCCGGGTTGTTCAACAACTCTTGGAAGAGCTTGATCGACTGGGCGAAGTAAAAGCCGTCGGTGATCCGTTCATCGACGGTGAAGCCGACTTCCATCGTGTCCTTGGTGAAATGCACCCCATCCTCATAGACACGCTGGCGCTTCAGCTGCCCCATCGTCATGAAGATGCTTGTGGTCCCCCATTCGTAGAGGTGGTGGTGGGGGCTTGTCCCGCCCATGCCGATCGATCCCAAATTGGAGACGAAGATCGAGGTATGGAGCCCATCGGCGTCACGTAGCGCCTTGGGCGCCTTGCCGTAGCGGTCGAGCAGGCGGGCGATGGCGACGACGAAGCGGATGACGGGGCGGGGAAAGCGCAGGAAGAAGAGGATGGCCCGGTCGGTGAAGTTTGAGGACGCAGGCATCCGTTGCTCCTCGATGGCTGCGTTCACGATGTCGGCGATCTGGGGCAGGATCATGTCCGGTTCAAAGATGAGGGGCATCGAGTGCTCCGGCGCATCGTCGGCGTACGACTCCTTGACGACGAAGTTCAGCGAGAGCTCGTTGCGTTGCCAGTATCGATGGTTGGCCACGAAGCGGTTGAGTTGTGGCCTGAGGGCGATGGTGCGCAGGATGGCTGCCAAGAAGACCTCGAAGACGCGGTAGGAACGACCGCTCTCGATCTTCTGGTCTTTGATGAAGGCCACTGTCCGCGTCAGGTCGAAGACCATGTTCTGGTAGACCAATGCATCGCTGCGCCGACTCATGATGTAGGGGAAGATTTGTTTGTACGGGTCGATATCAAAGACGCGTACGGCATCGTTGCGTTTACTCATGGGCCTCTCCGTGTTGTAGACAGTTGGTGTTCGCATGCTACTATATCGTAGGAGGAACCAACGCTCAAGGTAAGCGTGTTCCCCGTTGCCCTTCCATTGCGTAAATGTGGGGAGATTACTATCATTTCAGGTGTATGAAGAAGAATAGCGATCCAATGCGCTACCCCAGCCAGAGCGAGGTGGAGAGCCTGGGCAGCGTGGTGGCGGAGCCGATCTCCGCCCACGAGCAAGCCCAGGAGTTGCCCCACAGCCCCGGCGTCTACCTGATGAAGGATGCCAAGGATACCATCATCTATGTCGGGAAGGCGAAGGACCTGAAGAAGCGGGTGGCCAACTATTTCCTCTCCAACCGGAGCGCAAAGACCGCCGCCTTGGTGCGCAAGATCGCACGCATCGAGTTCATCATCACCGGGAACGAGTACGAGGCCCTGGTGCTGGAGAACAACCTCATCAAGAAGTACTCGCCGCACTACAACATCTCACTGAAGGATGGCAAGAGCTATCCGATGATCCGCATCACGGCCGAGCCGTTCCCCAAGGTCTTCAAGACCCGGCGGATGATCGACGACGGATCGCTCTACTACGGCCCGTACCCCGATGCCGGCAAGCTGGACCGCTACCTTGATTTGATCAACCGCCTCTTCCCGCTGCGCCGCTGCTCGACGCCGCTGAAGAAGCGCGACCGTCCCTGCCTCTACTACCACATCGGCCTCTGCAGCGGCCCCTGCGCCGGCTTGATCGGACAGGAGGAGTACAACAAGTCGATCCAGGCGGTGAAGAACCTCCTGGAGGGGAGGACCGAGGCCCTTCTTTCCCGCCTCGAGGAGGAGATGCAGGAAGCGAGTCGGAATCTGAACTTCGAGGAGGCCGCCACCAAGCGCGACCAGATCGCCGCGGTCGAGAGTGTGGGGACCGAGCAGCAGGTACAGGACTTCACCCAGGAGAGCCGTGACTACGCGGCCATCGAGATGCGTGGGCCGCTCTGCACCATCAGCCTGATGCAGATGCGCTCCGGCCAGCTCATCGGGCGCGCCCTCTACCGCGGTGAGACGCTTGCTGATGAGACCGAGACGCTGCTCAACTTCCTGGTGCAGTACTACGGCGACGGGCTGAAGCTGCCCCAGTTCCTCTACGTCTCCCACGAGATCGACATCGCCCTCATCAGGCGGTACTTCACCGAGCAGCTCGGTGGACGGCTCGAGGTGTCGCTGCCGCTCGATGGCAAGCACTATCGGATCCTCCGCATGGCACGGGAGAATGCGATGCGTGACGTCGAGAAACGGCTGCGGAGCCGGGACAACAGCAAGGCGCTGGAGGAGCTTGCCCAGGTGGTGGGCCTCACTGAGGCGCCGGCTCTGATCGAGGGCTTCGACATCTCCCACCTGGAGGGGAAGTACACCGTCGCCTCCTTGATCAGCTTCCGCGATGGGAAGGCGGACAAGCCGAACTACCGCCGGTACAACATCAAGAGCCTGGGGGGAAAGATCGACGACTATGAGTCGATCCGGGAGGCGGTGGCGCGCCGGTATACCAAGATCCTCAACGAGAACCTCGAACGGCCCGGTCTCCTGATCATCGATGGCGGGAAGGGACAGGTCAACGCGGCCCGCTCCATTCTCGATGACCTGGGCATGTTCGACATCCCGGTCATCGGCATCGCCGAAGAGCGGGAGACCATCGTCTTCGATGATGGGAGGGAGGATCTGCAGCTGGGGCTCGACAGCGAGGCGCTCCGCCTCGTCATCGCGGTGCGCGACGAGTGCCACCGCTTCGCCACCGGGGCAAACCAACAGCTGCGCAGCAAGGAGGCGTCCTTCCGTCTCTTGGAGTCGGTGCCCGGCATCGGGCACAAGCGCAGCGAAGCCCTGCTCTCCCAGTACGGCAGCTTGGAGGCGATGTTGGAGAAGAGCGCTTCTGAGCTGAGCAGGGAATCTTCAATCCCGTTGACGGTGGCCGAGCGGCTCCTCAAGCAGCTCTCGCTCTAGATGACGGCGAACTGCGCCTCGGCAAGCGGAGCGCCCCTGTGGGCGATGATCTGGTAGAGGAGGCGTTCGAAGATGGTCTTCATCAGATCGGTTCCCGCCTCCTTGACGGCGAGGTCGGCCGTGATGAGGGCGGCGATGATCGCCTGGGTCTGATCCAGGTCGTAACGGGCGGTGGCATTGCGGTAGCTCGTCTTATCCTTGGGTTTCTTGATGGCCGAACCCTTCCCCATCACGGTGGCTTGGGCGAAGGCGTCGCCCTCGCTTGCGCCGCCTGCCCGCAGCTCTTGGACGGAGAGCAACCGTCGAAACTGCCAGAGCAGGCCACGGAGCAGCAGGATCGGGGTCTGGCTCTCACCGCTGCCGAGGATCACCGACAGGGATTTGAGGCTGGAGCGCAGGTCTCCACGGGCGATGAGGGGGAAGAGGGTGAAGGCATCCTCTTGGCGGCTGTGGAAGACGTAGTGGTCGACGTCCTCCTCCTCGATGGGCCGCCCCTTGTCGGCGATTTGCCAGAAGAGGCCCACCTGGCTGCAGATCGTCCGCAGCTCCTGGGTGTTGTCCTCGCTGATGTCGATCAGGGAATCGACGGCGTCGCCGCTGATCATGATGCCCATTTTTCGAAAGAAGGAGCGGATCCAATCCCCCTTCTCCCGCTCCAAGAGGTCGTAGAAGGTCTGGGTATTCGCCTTGCTCACCAGCTTCGAGATCTTGGGGGAGACGTACAGTTCGCTTGAGATGATGATGAGCGTCGCCCCCTCCACGGGATGTTGGAGGTATGCGGCCAGCTCGTCGACCAAGGCGGCCGGAGCCGTTTCGGCTTGGCTGAGGATGACGAGGCGGTGCTCGCTGAAGAGGGAGGTGTTGATCAAGGCGGCGGTCAGCTCGCCCCCCTCGCACTCGAAGGGGTAGAAGCGGATGATCTCCAACTCCCCGCCGTGCTCCGTGCGCAGCGCGTCGCGGATCTGGCGCAGCGCCCCCTCCTTCGCCCCGGCCTCGGGGCCGAGCAAGAGATGGACGCTCATGCGTAGTTCCTGATCAGGAGGTGGAGCTTGCCGTGGATGGTGCAGGAGCGGGTGATGATCGAGCCCATCGAGGCGTTGGCCGGCCTCAGCTCGATGTTGTCGCCGCTGGGGTAGAAGCCTTTGAGCGTGATGCCGTCGTCCGCTTCTCCGACGGTGGCGGCGACCACATCCCCGGTCTCGGCGACCTCACACTTCTTCATGATGGCGATGTCCCCATCGAAGATCCCGTCCTCGATCATCGACTCCCCGCGTACCTTCAGGGCGAAGTACGTGTTGCGCCCACCGCTGAGCATCGTCGAGGGGAGCGAGAGGAAGTACTCGGTGTTCTCCTCGCTCATCAGGGGAGTGCCGGCGGCGATGGAGCCGATGACCGGCACCTGAATCATCTCGTCGTACGGGGAGAACTCCTCGCCGATGATCTCGATCGACCGGGAGATGCCATCGGTGGTTCGGATGACCTGCTTCGCCTCCAGGGCGCGCAGGTGGTCATGGGCGGCTTTCACCGAGAAGTTGAAGTGTGTGGCGATATCCCGCACCGCCGGTGCATAGTTGTTCTTCTGGATGTAGGAGCTGATGAATTGTGCTACATCCCTCTGTCTGTCCGTTAGTTCTCGCATGTGGTCACTCCTCGAACCTGTTCTCGAACAGGGCGGTGATGGCGTCAGCCAGCTCCTGCTCGTCGGGGCCTTCGCAGACCATGGTGACCGTACTCTGGTGGGTGGCCCCCAGCGTGATGATCCCCATGATCGACTTGCCGTTGATCTTCATCGTATCTTTCTCCAAATAGAAATCGCTCTTGAACTTGTTGGCGGTCTTTACAATGGACGCTGCGGGGCGGGCATGGATCCCGGCTCGGTTTGCGACTGTCAGTGTTCTGGTGACCATCACGGCACCTCCGTCTCTTCGATGTATGCATGGCGCACCGCTTCACTCTCCAGCCACCTGAGCACCGATTGGTCGAATTGCTTTGCCGAGTAGTACCCCATCTGCTTCAGGCGCTCGTTGCGCGCAGCCGTCTCGATGATGATCGGGATGTTCCGCCCCGGCTTGACCGGAATGATGACCTTGGGCACCGTGATTCCCAGGTAGGTGTCCGAGAGCTTCTCATCGCCGATGCGGTCGTAGCTCTTGGAGGCGTCCCACGGCTCCAGGTGGACGGCAAGCTGTACCTGCTTGCGCTCTCTGATCGAGCCGACCCCGTAGATTGAGGCGAGGTTGATGATCCCGAGGCCACGGATTTCCATGTGGTGGGCCAAGAGTGGGTTCTGTCCCATGCCGATGAGGTAGTTGTCACTGATGCACCGCAACCGCACCGTGTCGTCGCTGATGAGCCGGTGGCCACGCTCGACGAGCTCGAGGGCGGTCTCGCTCTTCCCCACGCCGCTCTCGCCGGTGATGAGGACGCCGATGCCGTAGACCTCGACGAACACGGCGTGGATCGTCTCGGTCGGGGCGAACACCTCGTCGAGGGATTGGATGAGGCGTCGGGTGAAGTCGCTGGAAGCGAGGGCGGTGACCAAGAGCGGGGTGGAGCGCGCATCGGAGAGCTCGATGAACGTGGGGGAGGGCGTCCCCCCGTCGCTGAAGATGCAACACGGCAGCTCATAGTCGAAGAAGTGCTCGATGCTCGCCAGATTGCCCTCCCTCTCCAGCGTCTCGACGTACGCCTGCTCACCCCTGCCGAAGACTTGGATGGCGAAGGCGGAGAACTGCTCGAAGAAGCCGGAGAGCGGGAGCCCCGGACGACTGATCTTGCTGGTCGTGATGGCCCGTGAAAGGCCGCTTCTGCCGGCGATGCACGAGAGGCCGAGGTGGTTCTGTTCCTTGAGGTCGAGGTCCAAAAGGTCCAAGACGGTGAAGTTGCTCATGAGCCGACTCCTTTTTCTTATTCCACTATACAATTGTTGGTCCTCCTTTTGCAAGTGAGAAAAATCAATTGGAGGTGCCCAGGGTGTTTTTTGTCCATTGACGATTGGCGTTGCAAGCCGTATCCTTAAGGTACGACTACAGTCGAAGGAGGGCTTATGAATTTGACAGTCAGAGGCATCCGGTATAACCCAAGTGATGAGACGCGGGCATTCCTGGATAAAAAGCTCCAGAAACTCCAGTTTGCCGAAGGGTACCTACACGATCTGGACATCGTGATCACCCGTGAAACAACGGGGCAAGGCTTTCATTTGGATGGGAAGATCCACTTCTCTTGGGGGACCATCAAGATGGTCAGCTATGATTGTTATGAATTATATGAGGGCATCGAGCTCTTGGTCGACAAGATCGAGGCGACGGCCCGCAAGGAAAAGGGAAAGATCCAGGAGCGATGACTGGCTGAAATGGGAATGGGGAAGGGGTGCGGAAGCGCCCCTTCTTCTAGTTGGTGCCCCGGATGAACGACGGGTCGATGTTCAGCTCGTTGCGGTACTTGGCCACGGTTCTCCGCGCCACCTGGACCCCCTCCTCCTGCAGGATGTCGCTGATCTTCTGGTCGCTGAGCGCCTTCGCCCCCTGGTGCTCCTCCAGGATCCTTCGGATCATCTCCTTGACCGCCTCCTTGGAGTAGCGTGCCCCCTCCTCGCCGACGGCCGAGCTGAAGAGTCCCTTGATGGGGATGAGGCCCCAGTCGGTATCGACCCACTTCGCCGTGCTGATCCTGCTGACCGTCGTCTCGTGCACCCCGAGCTCGGACGCGACCTCCTTCTGCGTCAGCGGCTTGATGTAGAGGGGACCGGCGAGGAAGAACTCGCGCTGACGCTTCATCAGGACTTGCCCAAGGCGGTAGAGGGTCTGGTTGCGCACCTGGACCTGGAAGAGGAGGCTCTCGGCGCGCTTGATCTGTTCGTTGATGTACGCCGTCGCCTTCTTGGATTCCTCTTCGTTGCCGATCTGGTCTCCCAGGTGCTCGAACGATGCCTGGATCCGCAGGTCGGGGAGGGCGTAGTCATTCATCTGCATCACCAGATCCTCCCCATCGCGCCGGATGGAGAGCTCCGGGATGACGAACTGCTCCGGCCCGCTTGAGAAGCTCTGGCCGGGGAAGGGGGTCAGCGTCTTGAGGAAGGTGTAGAGGACCTCCAAGTCATAGGCATCGATGCCCAGCTCCTTTGCCACCTGCTCACTCTTGCCTGAGCGCATCAGTTCGAGTTTTTCGCATACCAAGCGTGAGAAGGTCTCCAGCTCCTCGCCCTCCATCCCCTGTATCTCGGCTTGGGCGATCAGTGATTCGCGCCAGGATCGTACGGCGATGCCCGCAGGATCGAGGCGGCGGAGGAGGGCGAGCATCTTGGGGAGGTGGGAGCGCTGGCGCTCGTTGAGCAGCGTCTCCGGGTCGTCTGTGAAGAAGCCATTGGCATCGAGGCCGGTGATGAGGATCTCGCCGACCTCGTACTCCTCGTCGCTGAGCTGTTCACAGCCGAGCTGGCTGAGCAGGTGCTCGCCCAAGCTCTCCCGCTCTGAGAGTGCTCCCTCCAAGAAGCGGCTCTGCCGTTCGGTCGCCTCACTGTCGTATCCGCTGCGGTCGCTGCCGTAGGCGGAGGAGTCGGAGTAGCTGTCATCGACCCGGCTCGCTTCGCTCTGCTGCTTCTCTCGGGCAAAGCGGTCGTAGGAGATCTCCCAACTGGCGGGCAGTTCCAAGGCGGGGTTCGTCTCGATCTCCGCCTTGATGCGCTGCTGGAGCTCTGAGAGCGGCATGGCCATGAGCTCGAAGGATTGGATCAACTGCGGGCTGAGCTTGAGTTGCTGTTTCTGGGTCACGGAAAGACTTGGCCTGAGATCCATCACACCCGCTCCCCGAATTCGCTGCCGAAATAAATCTCCCGAGCCTCCTTGTTCGCGAGCAACTCCTCGCGCGTTCCGGACACGAGGATCGAACCGGCGTTGATGATGTGGCTGGTGGTGGTGATGGAGAGGGTGTCGACGACGTTGTGGTCGGTCAAGAGGATGCCGATGCCCGCCTTCGCCATTGACCTGATGAGGCTCTTGATCTCAAAGACCGCCTTCGGGTCGATGCCGGCGAACGGCTCGTCCAAGAGGAGGAACTTGGGGTTTGCCGCGAGGCAGCGGGCGATTTCACATCTCCTCCGCTCCCCGCCGCTGAGGGTATACCCCTTCTGTCGGCGGACCTCCTGGATGCCGAATTCGGTCAGCAGCTGCTCCACCCGCTCGTGTTGCTGCCTCCGGTTGAGGTCCGGGCGGCTCTCCGCCACCAGGCGGATGTTCTCCTCGACGGTGAGCTTGCGGAAGATCGAGGGCTCCTGGGGGAGGTAGGAGAGCCCCTTCTGGCTTCGCTGGTGCATGGGAAGGCCACTGAGCTCCTCACCGTTGAGGGCGATCGATCCCCCCTTGCTCTTCAAAAAGCCGACGATCATGTAGAAGCTCGTCGTCTTGCCGGCCCCGTTGGGACCGAGCAGGCCGATGATCTGGCCGCTCGTCATGGAGAAGGAGACGTCCTTGACCACCTGCTTGCGGCCGTAGAATTTGACCAGGTTGCGTACCTCGAGGATGTTCTCAGCCACCGATCACCCCCTTGATCGCCCCCTTCATGACGATCTCCTCGCTCTTGAGGTCGACCTCGATGCGCTGTGCCTCGTAGCGGTCCCCATCCCACTGCACCCGGGCATTGCCCCACATGTTCAATTTCTCCTCGTCGCGGTCGAAGGAGAGGGTGTCGCTTTGGCAGACCATCGCCCCGCTGTCGGTGTGGCGCAGGAGGAGGACCGAGACCTCCAGCTCCATGCGTGCACCCTGGATGTCGTATGCGAGGCGGAACGATGAAGCCTGCACTTGGTTTTTCTTGTCGTCGATCTCCACGTAGCCGGGGACCGACACCGTCTCCTCCTCGCGGTCATAAAAGAGCGTGTGGGTGGTCAGCGTGATGCCCCGCTCCTCATCCGCGAGGATGACCGAGCCGCGGCAGGTGACGTAGCGATACTCCTCACCGGAGAGCTCGATAGTGTCGGCGCTCACGATCATCGAGCCGCTCTCGATCTGGGCCCCTCCGGTCAGCGAGACGCTCTCTCGTCCCTCCTTCATCACCAGTTTGGTCGCCCCCCCGCTGAAGGTGACCGTCTCGGCGGCGGGGAGGGAGAGGGGGAGGAGGAGCAGGCAGAGGAGGAGGCGTGTTCTCATAGGGAAAACGCTCCGGATACGATGCGGTCGAAGGTGAAGGTGGAGTTCTTCAGATTGCCGTCCAGGCCGTAGCCTTCGACCCGTTTGTCGTTGGTGTAGACGATGGTGACCAGCTGGTTGGCGGGGGCGGTGATCAACTGCTGCGTGTGGAGCCAAGAGAGTTCGTCCGCCGTGATGACGAAGTCGTTGCGGTAGTCGGTGATCTCGACATTGCCCGAGAGTTGGGCATCCCACTCCTTGGTGTTCGCCACCGCTGCATCGGCTCTCCCGCTGACCAGGATCGTCCCCTCCCCGTCACGTTGGGTGAAGGTGAGGCGGGAGAGGTTGGCGGTGTTCGTCTTGTCGAAGAGGGAGATCTCGGCGGCCTGGATGGCGATGGGCTCGCTCTCCTCATCCTTGAGCACGTACTCGGCGTTGACCAGGGTGAGGTCGGGCAGGACGAGGGTGCATCTGGCCAGCTCGGCCTCGGTGGAGAGGGAGCAGGAGATCATCAACAATGATGCAATAACCATGCCAATAGATGCTCTGATGGACATGATTCGAGTATACCTGCCCTTTTGTCTTTGGGCAATCTCAATCTTGGTCGAGTTTGTTCATCACGATGGGCATGTAGCGCCGCTGTTGTTTCCTGAAGTACGCCCAGACAGCGAGGAACCCGACAGCGATGCCGCCGATGGAGATCAGGAAGGTGGTCCCCTCTCCCAAGCCGGCGCCCTGAGAGAGGTAGTAGCAGATGGGGAAGAGGAGCAACGGGAGGATGAAGGTGATCAAGGTCGCGACGATGGTGCGGGCTGGGGGGAGAAAGAGGTTGATGGAGTCTCCGCTCGCGAGATCCAGCTTGTTCTTGTTCCAGGCCTTGAAGGTCCGCCCCTTGTTGTTGCAGAACATCGCCCCCTTGCACATGGTGCAGGCGCTGGAGGAGCAACTGACCTCCACCAAGTCTGCGGGGAGGAGCTTGGTTATGGTGACTCGTTCGTACATGGTGTGTGTTCCTCTTTTCCTTCGACGGGAATGCGGATCGTCTCGATCGCCACGGCCTTGCCCTCATCGTCGATGTCGACGAGGACACCGACGAGCTCAAGGCTGTCCCAGCACTCCAGGCTGCGCCTCGGCACAGCGGTGATCTGTTTATCAATCTCCGAGGGCGGGTCGAACCCGCCGACACTCATCTGGCTTCCACAGCGCCCGTTGTCGGTGATGTAGGCGGTCCCGCCCTCAAGGATGGTGGCGTCCGCGCTGAGCACCTTGGAGTGGGTCCCGATGACGGCCGCCGCCTTGCCCTTGAGCATATGTCCCATGGTGAGCTTTTCGGCGGTGGGGGAGGCGTGGAACTGCACAAGCGGGATGGCCCCCTCCGCACGTGCTTGGTCGACCAGGTGTTGGGCGAGGATGAAGGCGTTCGTGAGGTGGGTGCGGGGGAAGTCCGCATTGCCCAGGATGTTGATGACACACACCTTCTGCTCGCCTACGGTGAGATAGCGTACCCCGCGCCCGGGGTTCTGCTGGGGGTAGTTGGCGGGTCTGAGGATCGAGGGATTCTTGTCGATGAACTCGACCATGTCGAGCTTGTAGTAGATCTTCTCACCGCCGGTGATGACATCGATGCCCAGCTTCAAGAGCTGCATCGAGTGGGCCTTGCCGAGACCGAAGCCTCCGGTTGCGCCCTCCCCGTTGGCGATGACCAGATCGATGGACCGCGCTTGGCGCAGCGGTCGCAGGGCGTCCTTGACGCTCGTGATGCCGCCTCGTCCGACGATCTCACCTAAAAAGAGGACTCTGATGCTCATGGCTCTACAGTACCGACTTTCTCGGTCCAAAGGCAAGGCTTGGCGGAAGACGAAGACAAGCCATCATGGATGGCTTGTCACTGATGAGCCCGGCGAGACTCGAACTCACGGCCTTCTCCTCCGGAGGGAGACGCTCTATCCAGACTGAGCTACGGACCCAAAGCTCTGTCATCGTACACACCTCGCTTTGCTCTGTCAAGAGCGGACTCTGTAAAATCCTATGACAAAAGAATCTATGTTGATAAGTAGATATATTGCAACAAGTAATTTAGTAACATCTTGCAAGGAAAAGAAAAAGTAGAATCAACAATACCACAACTCTTGACACTTGTTGTTCCTGTTATTACACTACTTTCAGGGGAGTTTCCGAGATGAGCAGACGAACAAACGCATATAAAAGAGTGGTCACAACAACCTTGTTGCTCACCGTGGTCCTGGTGGCCCTTGCCGCATCGATGTCCCCGCTTCCCTTCACCCGGGTCGAAGTGAGGGGGCAGATGCCGATCACCGAGATTTTTCGCGTCGACCAGAACGAGGAAGCCCTTGATTTCAACTTGGTGGAGAGCCGCAACAGCATCGTGCAAGTCGGCTCCTATACCCTGATCTCCAACAGTGCCACCGGCCAATTCACGCTCACCATCAGGCCGGGGGAGCTGGGAACCCTCGACCACTTCGTCTTTGCGCTCGACCAGGGGGAGCCGCGCATCGAGGGGCAACTCTCCGAACTCCCCTTTGCCATCCGGGTCACCAGTGAGTCGAACCGCAGCCCCGCAGTCGGGGGCTCCCGGGCGATGGTCAAGGACTTGGGGGTGCGCGGCGGCTACTTAGGCAACAGCGCAATCCTCTACGAGAGTGGCGAGATACTCGCGGAGATCCCGGACTTCAATCCCGACCGCTACGCCACCGGGCGCTATAGCGCGGCTCTGCAGCTCGCCATCGAAGTCCTCTAGAAGAACTCCTCGTCGAGGAAGAGCTCATCTTCATCATCGTCGTCATGGAACTGCATCTTGATCAGGTCGCGCAGCCATTGGTTGTCGTCACCATCGACCGAATCGGTGTGGATTGTTCCCTCGACGGGCTGGTCGAGCCAGCCGCTCAGTGCCAGAAGCGCCTCTGAGGAGGCGAAGCAGGGGCGTCGGTCGTGTTCCCCCGCTTCTTGGTTCTGGCCCAGAAGATGGTAGGGGCAGCATGCACAGCTCTCCGACAACCTGCAGAAGCGAATCACTTCGCTGTACCATTCTCGATTGTTCATGCGACCAGCATACCCCACGTCGTCTCTTTTTTCCACCCAAAGCGTTGGATAGATTGCCAGTCTCATGGTAGAATGCCAACCAATGAGGCAAGGAGAGAGCAGATGAAACCAACTCTACTGGTATTGGCTGCCGGCATGGGAAGCCGGTATGGCGGAATCAAACAGATCGATGGCGTGGGCGCACATGACGAGACCCTGCTCGATTATGGGGTATACGATGCCAAGGAGAGTGGATTCGGCCGCGTCGTCTTCATCATCCGCAAGGATATCGAGAAGGATTTCCGCGAGCGGGTCTTCGACCGCATCGCCCGCAACTTCGATGCTTCCTATGTCTTCCAAGGGATGGACGACCTGCTCACCGTCGAACAAAAACGTCTCTCCGCGGGCCGGACCAAGCCGTGGGGAACGGTGCATGCCCTCCTCTGTGCCCGTGATGTGATCGCCGAGCCGTTCGCCGTCATCAATGCTGACGACTACTACGGGCGCGAGGCCTTCCAAATCCTGGGTACGCACCTCAGTGGCATTGAGACGGAGAGCGTCGAGCATGCGATGGTCGGCTATGTGCTGCGCAATACGATGAGCCGCAGTGGGACGGTCAGCCGGGCGATCTGCTCAGTCAACGACGGATATTTGGTCAGCATGAAGGAGCATACCAAGATCGGCTACGAGGAGGAGCGGATCATCAGCCGAAGCGAGGATGGGCCGGTGCAACTCTCCGGCAGCGAGCCGGTGTCGATGAACTTCTTCGGCTTCGCCCCCACCGCCTTCGAGAGCTTCACCTCCTACTGGGAGGCGTTCATCAACGCCAACGTCACCTCGGCCAAGAACGAATGCTACCTGCCCAACGGGGCGAGTGCCATCGTCACCCGGGGGGAGGGACGATTGCGCTTCTACACCACCGATGCCACTTGGTTCGGCATGACGTACAGCGAGGACCGCCCGATCGTCAAGGCTGAGCTGGCCAAGAAGGTCGCCTCCGGCGTCTACCCTGAGAAGCTCTGGAGTAAGTGATCACCGCATTTGTGTGGTATCGGAGCGCCCCCGCCAGGCGGCGCTCTCCAGTGATTTGAAGCCTTCGCCGATGACCTCATACGCCTCTCCGATGACCATGAACGCCTTCTTGTCGTGACGATGGACGATGGAGGTGAGCAACGCCAGCTTGTTGTTGGCGATGACGCTCATCAACATCGGCCGTTCCTGTTTGCTGTACATCCCCTGCGCCTCGATGAGGGTGACCCCGTGGCCGAGCTCGGCCATGATGGCATCGGCGATCTCCAGATGGTGGTCGCTGATGATCCACACCGTCTTGGCCGAGCGCGTGCCGAAGGAGAGGAGCACGGCATCGATGGTCACACTGGTGATGTAGACGGTGATGGCGGCATAGAGGGCCATCTCGAAGCCGAAGATGAAGGCGCTGGAGGCGATGACCAGTGCATCGACGATGAAGAGAGAGGTCCCGAGCGAGAGCGGGGTGTACCGCGAGAGGATCTGGGCGAGGATGTCGGTGCCCCCGGTGTTTGCCCCACTGCGCATCACGAGGCCGACCCCGATGCCCATCAACGCCCCACCCGATATCGCGCTGAGGAGGACCGAGAGCTCCTTGGTGTAGTCCAAGAGGCCACCGCCGGCCGTTGCCTCGACCAAGGAGGTGAAGGCGCTGAGGAGCAGCGTGCCGAGCAGCGATTTGAAGCCGTACTGGGCACCGAAGATGACGACGCCGAGGATAAAGAGCGGCACCGAGAGGATGAGGATCATCAAGCCGGTGTCGAGGCCGATGGTGTGGTGGATGATGATGGCGATGCCGCTCACCCCACCGGAGGCGATGCGTGCGGGGCCGCAGAAGAGGGCGATGCCCAATGCGGTGAAGAGTGAGCCCACCACGATGTAGGCGAACTCTTGGATCTTGAAACGCCAGCTGTCCATGTCCACAGCATACGAGCTCTAGCTGAGTTTGTCACCAAGATGAGGCGAGAATACAGCGATGCGGCTGAGGAGACGGGCGGGGTCGTCGTCGACGATGAGCGCGTCGAGCAGCTCCTGTTTGATGAACCCCTCTCCTCCTGCGTGGTGGAGGAAGGTGAGGAGAGGGTCGTAGAAGCCCGCGGTGTTGAGCAAGGCCACCGCCTTGGTGTGGAGGCCCAGCTGCAGCCAGGTGAAGACCTCCAGGATCTCCTCGAAGGTACCCACACCGCCGGCCATGGCGACAAATGCGTCACTCATCTCATACATGCGCGCCTTTCTCTCATGCATCGTGTCGGTGACGATCATCTTCGCCTCGACGCTCTTGATGCGTACGTCACTGCGGTCGAAGAGCCGTGGCATCACGGCGATGACCTCTCCCCCCTGGCTATAGAGCCGCTCTGCGGCGATGCCCATCAAGCCGCGGTTGCCCCCGCCGTAGATCATCGTCACCTTGTGGTGATACAAGAGGTCGGCCATCTCTTCGGCCGCGCTTCGGTAGCGGATATCCCTGCCCTCGCTGCTGCCACAGAAGAGGGCGATGCTCTTGATCGTCTTCATGTCACAAAAGCCTACCGAAGCGCATCTCTTTGGGCAAGGGCAGGGGGGGGCCACCATCACCGATTGAAGCCAACCGGGTGGGTTTCGGCCTGCGATTGGATGTTGGAGGCCCACGACGGTCTTATTTGGCGGGAGTTGAGGAAGATCGAGTTACCTTTATTCGAATTACTTGTTATATTACAATGGAGCGTGTATTATGGTATCACTGAGCCCGTCTACATTCATCGTTGCCTGCCAAAGCGTGGCTACAAATAGGAGTTATGTACTATGAGAGTGAAATTCATCGCATTATTGACCGCCTTGGTCGTGGTACCAGCCATTGTCTTCGCCGCCCCCGTGGTCGTCACCTGGGAGTGGATGTTGGAAGATCCGATGGTAACCACTTTCCGTTATCAGCTCGACGGAGAGGATGAGGCCAACTGGACGGTGGTGGACTCCTTCGTCACCTCGTATACCGAGGTGGGATTGGATGGGGATGTGCCGCATACCTTGTATTTGCAACAGTCTTATGATGGGATCAACTTCAGTGGCAGCGCGATTTCCGTGGCCGAACCGTTGCTCGACGCCGAATACGAATCGTTTGCAGAAGAGGTGTTCGACGAGGCACCTGAGGCGGTGGTCGATGAGGCGCCTGAGGCAGTGGCCGAGGAGGCACCGGAGACCATACCGGTTCCCGTTGCGAAACCTGCCAAGGTCAAGCCGGAGAGCCGCTACTACACGACCATCACCCTCGGGGGTACCTTCGACTACCAATTGGCCAATGAGATGGCTGCCTACTCCCCGTACAACATCAAAGCCGGCCTCGGATTGAACCTCAACAACCTCGTCACCTTCAACAAGGTGATGGGCCTGGGCGTTAACCTCGATGTGGCGTATAGCCCGTACATGAAAGCAAGCGAGGGGTGGGGTACTGCATGGGAGCATGCCAAGAAATTGAAGTTCCCCGATCTCTTTGATACCTTCGACCATGCCCTCGACGCTTCACTGGCCGTCATGCTGAACATGCACTCCACAAAGGTTGCCTTCGACCTCGGAGTCGGCGGCTTCTTCATCTGGGGACCGGAGTTTGCCAACGATGCGGGCGACAACATGCTCTTCGGCCCACTGGCCAAAGCATCGCTTGCCTACCGCTTCAACGAGACCGTCAGCCTCGGAGTCAGCGGGAAATTCGGCATTGCTTTCAGCGCGAACAACTACAAGCCCCTCGAGGATCTGCCGATGTTCGTGGAAGGCAATCTCTTTGTTGGATTCTCCTTCTAACCGAAGGCACGAGAACAACCGTATGCAGAGCCCGCGATTGCGGGCTCTGTTCAGTCAGAGGAGCCCCTGTCATGACCACCATCGCATTCTTCGACACCAAGGCATACGATCGGCCGCACTTTGATGCGTTGGCCCCGCAGATGGGGGTCTCCATCACCTACTTTGAGTCCAAGCTCAACGAGAAGACCGCTTCGCTTGCCCAAGGCTTCGATGTGGTCTGTGCGTTCGTCAATGATACGATCAGCGAACGTGTGATCGATACCCTCTATGAGGGCGGTGTACGCCTCATCGCCATGCGCTGCGCCGGCTACAACAACATCGACTTCAAGGCGGCGTTTGGGAAGATTCATATCGTTCGGGTCCCCGCATACTCTCCCCATGCGGTGGCCGAGCATGCCGTGGCGCTCCTGCTCAGTGCGGTGCGCCATATCCACAAGAGCTATGCACGCACCCGGGAGTTCAACTTCAGCCTCACCGGGTTGGTGGGCTTCGACCTCTCCGGCAAGACCGTCGGGGTGGTGGGCACCGGCAAGATCGGGCGGGTCTTCTGTGACATCTGCCGCGGGTTCGGCATGAGGATCTTGGCCTATGATCCCTACCCGGCCACGGACTTGGATGTGGAGTACTGCAGCTTTGAGGTGCTCTGCCGGGAGAGTGACATCATCAGCCTCCACTGCCCACTCACCGAGGAGAGCCTCCACCTCATCGACCGGGAGAGCATCGCATGGATGAAGGATGGGGTGGTGATCATCAACACCTCACGCGGCGCCTTGATCGACAGCCACGCGCTCTTGGAGGGGATCCGGAGCAAGAAGATCGGCTCGGCGGCCCTTGATGTCTATGAGGAGGAGGCCGAGCTCTTCTACGAGGACCAGAGCAGCACGATCCTCAGCGACGATGTCCTCATGCTCCTCATCTCGATGCCCAACGTGCTGGTGACCAGCCACCAGGCCTTCCTCACCGAGGAAGCCCTCTCCAACATCGCCGCGACGACGATGGGTTCCATCGATGCGTTCGCCAAGGGCGCCGTCATGGATCATGAGATCTGCTATCGCTGTGACAGCTGCCACAAGAGCGAGGGAAAGCGCTGCTTCTAGTCCTCGGTCTCTTTCCATACCACCTTGGGCCGCTTGGGGGCGGCGACCTTGATGACCTGACGGTGGGTGATGAGGTAGGCGCTGTGGATGTTCCCGCTGCCCCTGAAGTCGTCGCCGATGGTCTCGTCGCTGATCTCCTGGACATGGTACTGCTCTCCCACCCAATCATCGAGGTTGAAGCGACGGTAGTTGGTGGAGAAGATCAGGGTGCCCTGCCAGTCGAGGTGGTCCATGCACTTCCTGATGAGCTTGGCGTGGTCGCGCCCGACATCGAAGTGTTCGCGCCCGGTGCCGTTTGAGAAGGTGGGCGGGTCGCAGAAGATCACATCGTAGCGATCAAAGGTCTGATAGAGGAAGTCCATCACATCGCTCTGGTAGTAGAAGTGGTTCATGCCGCCGAAGCCGTTGAGGCGCATGTTCTTCTCGGCCCAGTTGAGGTAGGTGGACGAGGTGTCGACGCTTGCCGTTGAGATGGCTCCGCCCTTGGCCGCTTGGACGGTGGCGGTGCCGGTGTAGCAGAAGAGGTTCAAGAAGCGCTTGCCCTCGCTCATCGTGGCGATCAAGGAGCGGACGGGGCGGTGGTCGAGGAAGATGCCGGTATCGAGGTAGTCGACGAAGTTCACCAGATAGCGCGCCCCGTTCTCATCGATGATGAAGAAGCGGTCGCTGTTGGCAAGCTTCTCGTACTGGTCGAGCCCTTTCTGCCGGCGCCGAATCTTGACGAAGATCCGCTCACGGTCCACCCCGGTGGCCCGCTCGGTGGCATCGAGCATCTCCTCGCGGTGCAGCTCGATGAGCTGGTCGCTGACCGACTCAGGCGCCTCATACTCATAGATGACCACCCATCGATCCCCATAGAGGTCGATGGAGGCGTTGTATTGGCCGAGTTCGCGGTCATAGAGGCGCCAGTTGGTCACCCCCTGCCGTTCCATCTCGCCTCCGAGCCCCTCAAGGTTCTTCATCAAGCGGTTGTAGAGCCCCTGGGCATCTTCGCTCAGCGGTTGGGCCAAGCGGGCAGCGCGTGCCTCTTGGGCGCGGAGGGTGAGCAAGGCCCGCTCCTCCTCGGTGAAGACACGGTAGTGGGCGACCTGGCAGGCGATGCCTCCGCTGTTGAGCGTATTGGTCCGGTCGCTCTTCATGTCGATGTACTCCAAGAGCTCGGGGTTCCCGCACATCACGGTGATGTGCCACCCACCGAAGTACTGCTGCCAGATGTCGCTCATCGTGCGATAGAGGTCGATGAGATTGCCCTCGAGGCGGATGCCGTAGGGGGGATCGGTGATGATGTAGCCCGCCTCAAGCGGGACATCATCCTCGCCGATCTCCCTGAACTCCTTGACCCTGAAGTCGATCAGGTCTTCGACGCCGGCCTCCTCGGCGGCCCGCTTTGCGATGGCGATGGCCTTGGGGTCGTTGTCCCAACCGTAGATGCTGATCGTCCGATCCTTGGCCGCCGCCTCACGCTCCATTGCTTCCTGGACCACTTGTTCGTAGAGATCCGGGTCGTGGATCGGGAGGAAGAGGAAGGCGAAGTTCCTCGCCTTGACGAGGCCGGGGGCACGGTCAGCGGCCCAGAGCGCCGCCTCGATGGCGATGGTGCCCGAGCCACAGAAGGGATCGATGAGGACACCGGCCCTCCCGTCCCTCACCATCGCCTTGTACCACTCGCTGCGGTAGATCAGGGCGCTGGCCACATATTCGCTCATCACCGCTTCGGTCTGCTCGTCGCGGTAGCCGCGCCGGTGGAGGGCACGTCCGGAGAAGTCGACGAACCAACTGACCCGATCCTCCTCGATGTGGAGGTGGAAGATGATGTCGCTCTCCTCGGTGTCGACCTCGGGGCGCGCTCCGTCGAAGTGCGCTCGACAGCGATCGACGATGGCGTCCTTGAGGCGGATGGCGCCGAACTTGCTGTTGCGCAGGTAGGGGCAGTTCTTCACCGTATGGGTGATGGAGAAGCTTACGTCGGGGTTGACCCACTCCTCCCACGGCAGCACCACCGAGGCCTCGTAGAGCTCGTCAGCGCTCTGGATGTCATCATCCTGCCAGAGGCCGAGGAGGAGGCGGGTGGAGGTACGGCTGGAGAGGCAGAAGCGGTAGGCGGCCGCGAGGTCGGCTTCGAACTCGACCCCGCCGCTTACCGCCTTGATGGCGGAGGCTCCTGCTTGGCGGGCCTCTTCTTCGATGATGTCGGTCATGTGCAGGGCGCTGGTGGCAAAGAAGATCATGGCTCGTTACTCTCCACGCTCGAAGAGCGTCTTCAGCGCATCTTCGCTGAAGTGGTAGTGGGTGTTGCAGTTCAGGCAGACCAGCTCGAGGGGAAAGGGGCCATGGGCGAGGATGTCGTCCTGTTCAGCCTCATCCAATTGGGCAAGGTAGGTCTCGTACTGCCCTCGTGAACAGGGGCACGAGAAGGTCACCTCCTGCCGCTCCAGATACTGTACACCGAAGGGGGCGTAGTGCGCCTCGACGAAGTGTTTGACGCTCTCTCCCGAGGCAAGGGAGGAGCCGAGGGAGGGGAGGGTGGCGCTGAGATCTTCGAGCTGGGCGAGGGTCTCCTCATCACAGCCGGGCATCGCCTGGATGAAGATCGCCCCGCTGCCATCGACGTTGCCCTGTTGGTCGAAGTGGATCGAGAGGATGATGAGCGTCGGTGTCTGCTCGGACTGGCTGAAGTAGAAGGCCAGGTCCTTGGCCAGGTCCCCGTACTGCATCATCACCTGGCCGCTGAACGGCTGTTTGCGCCCCTCGAGGATCCGGGTGATGGTCAAAAAACCGGGGCCGTAGAGCTCATTGAGGTCCAGGCTCTCCAACGGCTTCTCCAGCGGGATGGGGTTGTGCTTCAGATAGCCGCGCACCGCCCCGTTCGCCCACGCCTCAGTGTAGACGCCGGCGATGGGGCCACCGCACTCGATGTTCAGCTGGACGCGGTCACGTTCCTTCACCGTGCTGGCCAAGATGCCGGCACTCAGGTACGCCTGACCAAGGACATAGGTCTCCAGGAGGCCGAGATCGTGGTTGGCGCGCATCTGGTTGATCAGCGTCGTCGCCGCGATGGCGGTGAGCCTGACCTGCCCATCATGGAGGAGAAATACCTCCCTTCCGTCATCGGGAAGGGAGGCAAGGTGTTGTATGAGTTCCGCTTTGGAAATTTCGGTGATGATCATAGGGGCTCAGATTAGCCAATGACCTCTTTTTTTGCAAGGGTGTGGAAGTCGTCTCCGCTGATGACCTCGTGCTCGAGCAGGTGCTCGGCGATGGTGGTCAGCGCCTTCTCATTCTTCTTCAGGTTCCCCTTGACCAGGTCGTAGCGCTCACCGACGATTCGAGCGGTCTCGCAGTCGATGTACTCCTGGGCTTTCTCCGAGTATTCACGGCCCCCGGCTATTCCGGCGATGCCGCTTTGCGTGGTCGGCAGGGTGATGTTGCGGTAGCGCTCGCTCATGCCGAACTCCGTGATCATCCGCCGCACCAGATCGCTTGCCCGACTGATGTCGTTGCCCGCCCCGGTGGAAATCTCGCCGAAGACCACCTCCTCTGCGGCCCGTCCTCCGAGCAGCGTGTCGATGTTGCCCAAGAGCTCGGCCTCACTGAGGAGGAAGCGGTCCTCGGTGGGGTACTGGAGCGTATAGCCCAGGGCCCCGAGGCCACGGGGGATGATGGAGATCTTGCTCACCGGCTCGGCGCCTTCTGTGAGGTAGGCGGTCAGGGCGTGCCCGGTCTCGTGGTAGGCGACGCGGGTCCGCTCCTTCTCGTTGAGGATCCGGCTCTTGCGCTCAAGGCCCGCCACCGACTTCTCGATGGCCTCCTCGAAGTCCACCTGGCTGACGGTCTTGCGCTCAGCGCGCACCGCCATGAGGGCGGCTTCGTTGGCGATGTTGGCCAAGTCGGCTCCGGCGAGGCCGGCGGCTCCCTGGGCGATCTTCTTCAGATCCACGTCGTCACCGAGCTTGATGTTGCGGGTATGGATCTTGAGGATCTCGTACCTGCCTTCGAGGTCGGGCTTGTCGATGAGGACCTGGCGGTCGAAGCGACCGGGGCGCAGGAGCGCCGGGTCGAGGATCTCGGGGCGGTTGGTCGCCGCGAGGATGATGACCCCCGTCCGTGAATCGAAGCCGTCCATCTCGACGAGGAGCTGGTTGAGGGTCTGTTCACGCTCATCATTGCCCCCGATGCCGGCGGCGACGCGCGAACGCCCGATGGCGTCGATCTCATCGATGAAGATGATGCAGGGGGAGTTCTCCCGCGCCTGGCGGAAGAGGTCGCGGACCCTCGCCGCCCCGACACCGACGAACATCTCGACGAAGTCGGCGCCGCTCATCTTGAAGAAGGGGACCCCGCTCTCACCGGCGACCGCCTTCGCCAGCAGGGTCTTACCGGTTCCCGGAGGTCCGACGAGGAGGACGCCCTTGGGGATCTTGCCGCCGATCTCGGTGTACTTGGTCGGATTCTTCAAGAAGTCGACGACCTCCTCGAGCTCGTACTTCGATTCATCGGCGCCGGCGACGTCGGCGAAGCGGATGCCGGTATCCCCTTCGGCGACGATCTTCGCCTTGTTCTGGTTGAAGGAGAGCACCCCTTGGCCGCCTCCGCCCATCTTGGAGAAGACGAAGCGCCAGATGAGGATGATGAAGATGAAGGGGAGGGCGTAGCCGAGCAGCGTCGACAGCAGGCTCGGCTTGGCCGGCGCGGTGGCATAGTACTCCACCCCACTCGAGTCCATCAGGGGGATGAGGGAGGGGTCGTCCACCTTATAGGTGGTGTAGGACTGCAGCCCCAATGCATCGTCCGAGGTGATGGAACGGGCGTCGCTGGAGAGGCTCTCTCGGCTGAAGGAGTAGCCGATCAGCTTCTCCTCCTCGATGGCCACCCGCTTGATGGCCCCCTTCTCGATCAACTGTTTGAATTGGGTATAATCGACGGAGTGAACGTTGCTCTGGTTCTTGCCCATGAATGAGTTCAACATCATGAAGAGAATGATGATGATGAAGAAGTACCAGAATGAGAAGGTGAAGCGCTTCTGGTTCTTGCCTCCACCCTCGTTGAGGTGGACGCCGGGCTCAACGTCCAGCTTCTTCTTGAAGGAGTCTTTCCAATCTTTATTGTCTTTTGCCATGTTGTATTCCTTGGGATCAGGGTGAGCATGTGATATCCATGCACCCCCAATATACCCTCTCAATTGTCATTCGGCAACACGCACGATATCATGTACCCTATGGAGCAGCAGACTGAAGTCGTCATGATCACCGGTGCCTCACAGCGCCTTGGAGCCCACATCGCCCGCTTCTTGGCCACAGAAGGGTATGCCGTCATCATCCATACGAAGCGAATGGGCGAAGGCTCAGAGGCGCTCATGCGCTCCCTCGAGGCACACCACCTCTTATGTAAGATAGTCGAAGGCGACCTGAGCGATGTGCGCGGCATTCCCGATCTCTTCGGCCGGGCGCTCGCCCTCTTCGGCCGCGTCGATCACCTGGTCAACAACGCCTCCTCATTCGATGCGCTTCCGATCGAGGAGATCACCATCGATGCCTTTGAGTCGGTGATGGCCCTCCACAACAGCGCCCCCTTCTTCCTCTCCCAGGCGCTGTACACACACCTGAGGGAAGAGGAGAGAAGCGGGACGATCATCAACATCTGTGATGCGACCCTGGCCTGCCCGAAGGCCTCACGGCCTGCCTATTACACCGCCAAGGGAGCGCTCTTGGCCCAGACGAGAGCCCTCGCCGTCGCCCTTGCCCCGACGGTGCGGGTCAACGCCATCTCCCCCGGTCCCGTGCTCTCCAATACAACCGATGGAGCATATTTTGCACGGATGCGGGAAGCGCTGCCGGTCTCCCATACCGGAGAACCCGCCGACATCGAGCGCACCATCAAGTTCCTGCTCGAATCCCCCTTTATCACCGGGGAAGAGCTGGTGGTGGACGGTGGGCTCAGACTTTTGTAGATTGTATGGAGTTACTCCGCCTTCCCTTGCTTCTTTTTACCCATTCATACGATAGTTGAGACGATATCAACGCCAAAATAGGAGTGTAGATGATGCACCATGTTCGGATACGGAGCCTTGCCGTGATACTACTGGCAAGCCTCATCATGTTCCCTCTCTCCGCCCTCCCGCTCTCTGTTGTCGTGGAGAAGGCTCTCACCGAGAGCCCGCGGATGCAGGATCTGGAACTCACCAAGCGAGATACCGTGCTGAAGATCGGCCTGAACCAGGCAGAGGATGGGGTGGGAGTCACGGTCAGTGGAGATCTGACAACCACCGTGGACTTCGACAAATCCTCGACGCTCCTCTCTTCCAGCGGGGTGGCTGCCACCATCTCCCTTCCCAATGATGGCAACACCGCCATCAAGATCTCAACTGGTGGAATCTCCTACAAGACATCAGACAATACCTATTCGGTCTCACCCTCGGTCGGGGCAAGCCACACCATCACCTACGGCCTGACCACCGACAACCGCAAGAGCTTGAGTAATCGGCAGACCGAGGTTTTGGCCACCTCCACCTATGAAACGAGCCGGGTGAACTTCACCACCAATCTGTACTCCCAAATCTCCACCATCTTGGACAACGAGAAGAGCATAAAGAAGACGGAGAAAGAGCTCGCCGACTTGAAGCGAACCCTCGAACAAAACCTCACCCTCAAGTTGGTCAAGGAGGGCAGTCTTGTCCACCGGGCCAGTGAACAAGCTATCCAGAGCAAGGAGACCACCCTCGAGGCGCTCAATGCAGCGCGCGACCTCTACCTCAGGCAGTTCAAGAACCTCGCTGGTTTCGACTGGGAGGGGGTGGACGAGATACCCGAGCCAAACCTCCTCTTCGAAGCCGATGCGAAGAAGAACAGCGCCCTCACGCTCAAGAGCCTGGCGCTCGACCTGGCAAAAGAAGATCTCGCCCTGGAGAAGGCAAAGTACACCAATACGAGCCTCGGCTTGGGGGGAAGCGTAGGGTATGCGTCATCAAAATCGATCAATCTGAAGAATGAGACGGTGTATGGAAACGACCTCACGGTAAAAGGTTCTGCCTCCTTCGGCCCCACCAGCAAGCGGTATTCAATCTCCGGCAGCGTGAGCGCATCCTATGATTTTGAAGATAATACCTTCTCCCCTTCGCTGACCATCGGTGGTTCCTGGTCGAACAACCCCAGCTCCTATAGCGACAGCTTGAAGTATCAACAGACGGAGAATGCGGTCTTGACCGCCGATCTGGCCTACCGAACCGCGCTCGATGAGTACAACCAGAGCGTGGTGAGCCTGCAGAACAGCATCGCCTCCTATCTGATGAACTACTCGCTGCTGCTCCAGACCATCGCCTATAACCAGGAGACCCTTCAGCAGCAGCAGGATCTCTTTGCGCGGGGCCTTGCCACCGCCCGACAGGTCGAAGACGCCCAGTTTGATGTCGACCTGGATGTGTATTCATTGAACTCCAGCTTGCTGGAAGGATTGAAACTGGAAAATCAAATCAAGAGCCTCCACCTATAAGGAAGAATTTTCATGAGCGAGAACAAGAGTGAAAACCAAGTACGGAATCAAATGAGAAAGAAGCTGCGCCGCCAGCGCATCAAGCGGGTCATCACCATCGTGGTGGTGGTCGCCCTCATCGGAGTGGGGCTCTTCCTCTACAACTTCTACAAGGAGAATGGACGCTTCCCCTGGGCTGAGAAGAAAACGCTCATCGGCGCAGTGAGGGAGGTCGAGGCGCAAGTCACCGAATCGATCTTCACCACCACCATCGACCTCTCCGGCTACGTCGAGCCCAACGATATCCAGAAGGTGATCCTCCGCGCCACCGGCACGGTCACCGACGTCTTCGTCAAGGAAGGGGACCGGGTACAGAAGGGCGATGTCCTCATCGCCATAGACAACGCCGACCAGCTCTACAACGTAGCCAGCCTGGAGGCCGATCTTGAGCGCATCATCCTCACCGGCAGTGAACGGGAGCGGGAGCTTACGGAGATGCGGCTCGAGTCGGCGCGCAAGAAGCTCGATTACACCAAGGCCTACGCCAACTTCGACGGGGTGGTCGCCGCCGTCAACGTCAACGTCGGCGATTACTTCGACGCCGGCTCCACGGCGATGACGATCATCGACCGCTCGACGCTGAAAGCCACCATCGAGATCGACGAGATCGACATGCAGTATGTTGAGCTTGGCCAGAAGGCCGTGCTCTACTTCGACTCCTTCCCTGAATCCTCCATCGATGCGGTGGTCGAATACATCCCCATGATCGGGCGCTACACCAACCAGGGCATCGGGGTCATGGACGTGGAGTTGAAGATTCCCGCTCCTCCGGCCACCGTCGCCCCCGGCTACACCTTCGAGGGCAGCATCACCAGTGAGGGAGAGACGAAGATCCTCCTCGTGCCCCAGAATGCGGTGACCAGCAGCCGGGGCAGCAGCAGCGTGACCAAGAAGCTTGCCGACGGGAGCACGATCCGGGTTCCGGTGACGGTGAAGTACCTCGGCGAGGGGATGAGCCAGGTGCTCAGCGGAGAGGTCAAGGCCGGTGATACCCTGATCGTCCGTCGCTCCGACTCAACCAACAGTGTCTTTTCTGCGATGACGAATGGTGGTGGACCGCAGATGAGGATGTTCTAAGATGGCAGAGAGTGTAATCAGGCTGGAGGATGTGACTCGCTACTACCTGATGGGTGAGTTCATCGTCAAGGCGCTGGACGGGGTCTCCATAGATATCAAGCGCGGTGAGTTCACCGCCATCATGGGACCGTCGGGCAGCGGCAAATCGACGATGATGAACCTCATCGGGTGTCTCGATACCCCTACCAGTGGCTATATCGACATCGATGGTGAGAATACCGCCGGTATGAACGAAGCCGAGCTCGCCTATATCCGGAACCAGAAGGTCGGCTTTGTCTTCCAGCAGTTCAACCTCCTCGGCAAGCTCACCGCGTTGGAAAACGTCATCACCCCACTGCTCTACGCAGGGGTTGTGAGTCGCGAACGCAAGCAAATGGCCATCCACGCCTTGGAGCGGGTCGGCCTCTCCGATCGGATGGACCACCGTCCCAATGAGCTCAGCGGTGGGCAGAAGCAACGCGTGGCCATCGCCCGGGCGCTGGTGAACAACCCGACGATTCTCCTCGCCGACGAACCCACCGGGGCGTTGGACACCAAGACCGGGAACCAGATCATGGAACTCTTCGAAGAGCTCAACAGTGAGGGGAGGACGGTGGTCCTCGTCACCCACGACCGCGACCTGGGGATGCGCTGCCACCGGCAGATCCATCTCCGGGACGGAAAGGTGGAGGCCTAGCATGCTCCTCGAAAACATCAAACTCGCCTTCAACGCCATGCGCGGATCGAAGATGCGCACCGCCCTCAGCCTCTTGGGCATCATCATCGGGGTCGCCTCTGTCGTCGCGATCCTCACCATCGGCGAAAGCGCCTCGAAGTCCATCACCGAATCGATCGCGATCGGGGGCCTCGACATGGTCTCCATCTACCCCGCATCAGGGCAGCGCTCGACCGGTATCTTCGATGAAGCGTTCTCCGACATGCTCAAGAGTGATGTCGAAGGCATTCAAGCCGTCTTGCCACAGAACAGCTCCAACGCCCGGATCCGCAATGGGAAGGAGTCCATGAACGCCTCGGTTGCGGGGGTGCTCAGCACCTACGGCTCGGCGCTGAACCTTGAATTCTCCGAGGGGGAGTTCTTCAGCGCGATCGACAACATCAACCGCAGGCAGGTCATCGTCCTTGGATCCTCCATCGCCGAGGAGCTCTTCCCCGACCAGGTGGTGGTGGGCCAATATGTGAGCCTCTTTCGAAACCAGGCGAAGAGCTATCTGGTCGTCGGGGTGCTGGAGAGCAAGGATGCCTCCTTGTCGCTCTCCTTCAACAATACCGTCTTCATCCCGTACAACACCTATAGCCAGCGCTTCATCCGCACCAGTGGGGTCGGCTCCTACACCGTCAAGGTCGCCGATGGGTACGACACCATCGCCGTCAGTGACGACATCACCGAATACCTGGACAACATCGTCGGTACCGATGGATACAGCATCTTCAGCCCCGCCTCGCTTGCCGAGATGGCCGAGCAGATCACCGGTACCTTCAGCTCCTTCCTTGCCCTCATCGCGGCCATCAGCCTCTTGGTCGGGGGCATCGGCATCATGAACATCATGCTGGTCTCGGTGGCCGAACGTACCAAGGAGATCGGGGTCCGCAAGGCGCTCGGGGCAAGCCCCAATGTCATCCGTGGCCAGTTCCTCGTGGAGGCGCTGACCCTGACGGTGCTCGGGGGGTTGTTGGGCATCGCCCTCGGGTCCCTGATCAGTTATGCGGCGACCAACATGCTCGACTGGTCGTTGCATTTATCGTATACCTCGTTCATACTTGCCATGGGTTTCTCGATGTTCGTCGGAATCTTCTTCGGCTGGTATCCCGCGATGAAAGCCTCCCGGCTTGACCCGATCGAGGCATTGAACTACGAGTAACTCAAACGGGGGATCGATCATTGGAGAAGAAGCGCAATCGATGGATGATCGGTGATGCAAGGGAACCGTACATTGTCATCACCAGCCTCGCTGTGGCCTTCCTCCTGCTCGTCTCCCTCGTGATCTTCCTCACCACCGCCCTCATCGAGCGGGAGCAGCTGCGGATGCAGAGCGAAGCCGAGCGGGCCTTCAACTCCGTCTTCCTCGCCTTGCAGGACTCCACCAACAAGGCGCAGAAGACGATGGCCGAGGAGAACGTGAGCGGCATCGGCGTGTACAGCTCGATGGGCAGGCGGGTGCTGAGCCTCGGCAACGTCCCGATGACCATCCCGCTCGACCGCTTCTCCTCCTCCATGGAGCTCATCAACAAGTCGAATCCAAACACCGGGGTGGCGACGTACAACCGTGCCACCAAGATGATCGAGTACATCCGCTTCAGCCGTCTGACGATCCTCTTGGACACCGGCCAGCTCACCCTCACCGAGAGTGGGCTCTTGCCCACTCCCATCGACTTTCCCGATGTCCTCTACCTCATCTTCGACGGCGAGGAGTACCACCAGCGCCTGGTGATCATCGGGGCCATCGGCATCAGCTCGTCCTTGGTCCTCATCGGCCTCTTCCTCTTGGTGCTGAACATCTACCGCTCCAACCGGCGCTACCGGGAGACCATCGCCAAACAGGAGAGCTTGGTCAATCTCGGCCAAGCGGCGCGGACGCTGACCCATGAGATCAAGAATCCGCTGAGCGCCATCACCATTCAGTTGGCCCTCCTGAAGAAGACGTTGCCCAGCGAGTATGACACTGACCTCATCGTCATCGACCAAGAGCTCAACCGTCTCACGCAACTGACCAACAAGGTGAGCGATTTTTTGCGCAATCCGCTGGGAAACCCCGTCCAGGTGGATCTCAACGAACTCTTGCTCTCCCTGATCAAGTGCTTCGACAAGCCCATCGCATTCTCCAGTGAGAAGCACTACACCATCACCTTCGATGAGGACCGGGCCCGGTCGGTCTTCGAGAACCTGTTGAAGAACGCCGTGGAGAGCGCCGGGGAGGGAGATCCCCAAGTGGAGGTGAAGATCACGAGCGGCAAGCGCAACCTCCTGCACGTCTTCATCATGGACCGAGGAGAGGGGATCCCGCCGACGGAGCTGCGCAAGATCTTCGACCCCTTCTTCACCACCAAGATCCACGGTTCGGGCATCGGGCTCTCCATCTCCCGTCAATTCGTCAAGGCCCGCGGCGGCAACCTGCGCCTCTACCGGCGCGAGGGTGGGGGGACGGTGGCCGAGGTGACGCTGAGTCGGAGCATCCATCCGGTGAAGAAGGGCGCAAAGGAGACACCATGAAAATTTTGATCGTCGACGATGAACCCAATATCCGTGAATTGATGCACCGCTACCTCAGCTTGGACGGCATCGACAGCGACTGCGCCGAGAACGGGCTCTCCGCCCAACGGATGCTCAGCGAGGACCACTACGACGCCTGCCTCGTAGACCTGAAGATGCCGGGCATGGACGGCCTGTCGCTCATCACCTGGATCCGCAGTGAGGGCTTCCGGATGCCGATCATCATGATCAGCGCCCACGGGGAGATCAACGACGCCGTCACCGCCCTCAAGGAGGGTGCACAGGACTACATCGTCAAGCCGTTCGACCCCGAGGAGCTGGTCATCCGCCTCAAGAAGCTCGTCGATGCCCAGCAGCTGCGCAACGTGGTGGAGAGCGAGAGCCGGCTCAGAACTGACGATGGGGGACCGGTCTTCGTCGGGGAGAGCCCCGCCATCAAGCGGATCAAGGAGATCATCAACCGGATCAGCGACACCTCCTCCATCGTCCTCATCACCGGGGAGAGCGGTACCGGCAAGGAGGTCGTCGCCCGGGAGATCCACCGCTCGAGCACCCAGAGCAGCGGCCCATTCGTCGCCATCAACATCGGCGGGGTGCCGGAAAACCTCTTGGAGAGCGAGCTCTTCGGCTACGAGAAGGGCGCCTTCACCGGTGCGGTGAGCCGAAAGACCGGGATGTTCGAACTGGCGAGCGGAGGCACGCTCTTTCTCGATGAAATCGGCGATATGCCGCTCTCCCTCCAGGTGAAGATCCTGCGCGTGTTGCAGGAGAAACGCATCACCCGCCTCGGGGGGACGACGGCGATGCCCATCAACGCCCGGATCATCGCCGCGACGAACAAGAACCTCGAGGAGCGGGTGCAGAGCGGAGCGTTCCGCGAGGATCTCTTCTATCGCCTCAACGTGGTGCGCATCGTCATCCCGCCGCTCAGGCAGCGACGGGAGGATATCCCCATCCTCGCCGCGGGGATCCTCAAACGCCTGCGCGCCGAGATGGGGCACCGGGTCGTCGGCCTCTCGCCGGAGGCGCTCGAGCTGCTCTGCCAGCACGACTTCTTCGGCAACGTACGGGAGCTGGAGAACATCCTCGAGCGAGCCGTGATCTTCGCCAACGGCGAGGTGATCCAAAGCGATGAGCTTGATCTGCGCGGCTCCGTCCCCCTTGCCGGCAGCGGTGAGAGGGAGGAGACGGTGAGAAGCGGTCAGCCGCACTCGCTCAAGGAGCTGGAGGCCGAGGCCATCGTACGGGCCCTCCACCGCTGGGAGGGAAACCGGACCCGGGCGGCCGAGGAGCTGGGCATCAGCAGACGGACATTGATCAACAAGATCGCTGAATATAATCTGGATCTATAGGAGTCATGAAGATGAAGATTCGATCAGAGTGGGATTTGAATCCCATCTATCCGGGCCTCGAGAGCAGTGAATTTGTCTCGGATCTGGCCACCGTCAGAAGAGAGGCCGAAGGCCTCGAGGCGTACCTGGGCCGGGAGGGGTGTGAGCTCAAAGAGGGCATCGACCGCTATGAGGCGGTCGTCGACCGGTACATCAACCTCTACGCATACGCCTCGGCGGTGTTGACCCTCAACACCGCAAATGAGGTCGCACTACGAGCGATCAGCCAGGCTGAGGAGGTCTCCCTCACGGTGGAGAAGGCCAACGTCACCTTGATGAATTTCCTTGCCACCCGAGCAGAGGAGATCGCTCGGCGCACCGCAGAGGGGTCGGACCTCGCAGCCTACCGGTTCCCCCTCAGCGAGCTCTTGGAGCAACAGCGCCATCTGATGAGCCCGGAGATGGAGGATCTGGCCGCCGACCTCGCACGCAGCGGCGGCGACGCCTTCAGCCGTCTGCAACAGGCAATGGGGTCGGCCATCAGCACCGAGTGGGGGGAGGAGGGGCCCAAGACCGTCGTGGAGCTGCGCAACATGGCCAGCGACAAGGATCGTGCAGTCCGCCGTCGCGCCTATGAGAGCGAGGTCCGCCTCTTCGAAGCCTACAAGATTCCCTTCGCCAGTGCCCTCAACGGGGTGACCGGCACCACCCTCACCCTCTCCAAGCGGAGGAAGTGGGACTCTCCGCTCGACCGCTCCCTCGCCTCTTCGCGCATGGACCGCGAGATTCTTTCGGCCCTCATCACCTCCATCGAGACGAACCTGCCCCAATTCCGGGCCTACCTGAAGGCGAAGGCCACCCACCTGGGCCTTGAGAGCCTCACCTTCTATGATCTCTTCGCCCCAGTGGGGGAGAGTGCGCGCACCTACTCCTACGAGGAGGCCCACGCCTTCATTGTCACGCAGTTCTCAACCTTCTCGCCGGCGATGGCCGCCTTTGCCGATCACGCCTTCAAGAACGGTTGGATCGATGCCTACAGCAAGCCGGGCAAGGTCGGGGGAGCCTACGATACCTCCTTCCCCCTGGCCAAGGAGAGCCGGGTCCTCTCCAACTTCGACGGCTCCTTCGGTGCGGTGTCGACCCTGGCGCACGAACTGGGGCACGCTTGGCACGATTCGGTGGTATTGGACAAACCGTTTTTACTGAGGAACTACCCGATGCCGCTGGCCGAGACCGCCTCGATCTTCAGCGAGCAGTTGATTTTCCAAGGGGCGCTCAAGGCGAGCGACAGAAAGGGGCGCATCACGCTCGTCGAGCACTTCCTGCAGGATTCCACCCAGGTCTGCGTGGACATCCTCAGCCGCTTCTACTTCGAGAGCGCCGTCTTCGAGAAACGAGGGGCGGGAGAGCTCAGCGCCGCTGAATTCTGCGCCCTGATGGAGGACGCCCAGAGGCGTACCTACGGCGATGGCTTGTCTCTCTACCATCCGTACATGTGGGCGGCCAAGAGCCACTACTACAGCTGTGGGTTCTCCTTCTACAACTACCCGTACGCCTTCGGCCTGCTCTTCGCCCTCGGCCTCTTCGCCCAGGCCCAGGAGCAGGGCCCCGCCTTCTTCGACCAGTACACGAAGATCCTCGAGGCCACGGGAAGTCTCAATGTGCGTGATGTGGCCGCCTTGGCCTCCATCGACCTGGCCGACCACCGCTTCTGGGATGGGGCGATGGGCATCGTCAATGGCTACATCAAGGAGTTCGTCGATGCCGCTCAGCATTGAGCGGCTCGTCTCCCAAGGCCGTGGTCTTGCCCTCACCCCTGAGGGCAAGCAGGCCTTGGTCTCGGAGGTCCTGCCCGGCGAGATCGTCGAGGTGGCCATCGAGCGGGAGCACGCCTCCTACCTCATGGCCCGGGCGACAAGGATAGTTGAGGCAAACCCGAGGCGCATCATCCCCCCCTGCCCCTATTGGGGCATCTGCGGTGGCTGTGACTTCCAGTATGCCGAAGACGCCTACCAAGCTCAGCTGAAGGAGGCGATCGTCGCAGACGCCCTCGAACGCACCGGAGGTGTCAAGCAAGGCTCCTATGACCTTGAGGAGCAGGCGACGCACAGCGGCTGGGGGTACCGCAGCCGCGCCCGCTTCTTCGTCGACCTGCGTGCCAAGCAGGTCGGCTTTTTGGGGCGGCTGAGCAACACCCTCGTGCCCATCGAGCACTGTCCGGTGTTGGTGGCCCCGCTCAATGATCTCTTGTCCGATCCCGCACGTCTCCTCGATGCAGCGAGGGGCGAGATGTTCGCCAACCGGATCTCCAAGAACGGCTTGGTCGAGGTCGCCGCGTTCGCCGACGGGGAGCAGGCCGTGCTCTTGGGCGAGGAGATCACGGTCGAGGTCGGAGCAAAGCGTTTTGTGCTCAGCCCCACCGTCTTCTTTCAATCCAACCTCTTTCTGCTGCCTGCCCTGGGCCAGCACGTGAGCTCACTGGTCGAGGGAGGGAGCGTGATGGACCTCTACAGCGGGGTGGGGACCTTCGCCTCCTTCGTCGAAGAGGCGGGACGAACCGTCGTGGCCGTCGAGCGACAGAAGCAATGTCTCGCCTTTGCCCGTCGTAATGCGCCGGGCGCCACCTTCTACACCGAAGCGGCCGAGACCTGGGCCACGCGACAGAAGATGGCGGTGGACACCGTCATCGTCGATCCCCCGAGAACCGGTCTCGAATCCTCCCTTCCCTCCTTGATGGCTTCCTGGAATCCTCGCCGCATCATCTACGTCAGCTGTGATGAGGCGAGCCTCGCACGCGATGTGAAGCGCTTTGGGATCGAGGGGTACACGGTGCGCTCCCTGCGTCTCTTCGATCTCTATCCGCAGACCTTCCATACCGAGAGCGTGGTGTTGCTGACCAGAGCGTGATACGATGTACATGAGAGATGTGGCCTGAGTACGGTCTCGTCGCTCTGAACGGAGTACCGCATGAAGAGAGATTTGATAGGAAAGGCAGTGGTGAAGTTCGCCTCTGCGTTCGCGCTCTCCGCCCTGTTGCTGTTCATCCCTGCCGGGACGGTGCACTACCCCAATGGGCATCTCTTCCTCGCCCTGCTCTTCATCCCGATGGCCATCACCGGCATTGTGCTGCTCCTCAAGAACCCAGCCCTCCTTGCGCGGCGCCTTGCGTCGAAGGAGGATCAAGAGGAGCAGAAGGCGGTGACCTGGCTGGGTAACGTAGTCTTCCTCTTGGGCTTTGTCAGCGCCGGCCTCGACTTCCGCTTTCAGTGGATAGGCGTGCCGTCCTGGGTGGTCTGGACCGCTTCGTGTTTCTTCCTTGCAGGATATGTCCTGTGGGCCGAAGTGCTGAGGGAGAATGAGTATCTATCGCGCACCGTCCAGGTGGAAAGCAGCCAGACGCTCATCGACAGCGGCGTATACAGTATCGTGCGCCACCCGATGTACAGCGCTTCCATCATCATCTTCCTCGCCATGCCGCTCATCTTGGGCTCGCTCATCTCCTTCGCTATCTTCCTCTGCTACCCGCTTCTCATGGTGAAGCGGATCGCAGGTGAAGAGGAGGTCTTGCGCCGAGAGCTTGCTGGCTACCAGGAGTACACAGAGCGCGTGCGCTATCGCCTCATCCCCTTTGTATGGTAGGCTGAAGAATGAAACTTACCGTCGCACTCCTGCAATTACTCCCGACCGGCTCCCTTGAGGGCAACCTTGAGAAGGGAATCGCGGCATGCACCGAAGCGAAGGCCATGGGCAGTGATATCGCCCTCTTTGGCGAGATGTGGAGCTGTGGGTATGCACTCAAGGAGAGCAGGGAGGCTATCAGAGAAGATGCCGTCGAGGCGGATTCGCCTTTCGTCACTTCCTTTGCCCGATTGGCCAAGGAGGTGAGGATGGCCATCGCCATCACCTACCTCGAAGCAGATGGGAATCGCCTCTTCAATACGATGAGCCTCTTCGACCGCAGCGGAAAAGAGGTGCTGCGCTACCGTAAGGTGCATACCTGCGACTTCGACACAGAGCAGTATCTTGACGCCGGTGACGACTTCTTTGTGGTCGACCTCGATACTGATGCCGGTGTGGTGAAGGTCGGCGCGATGATCTGCTATGACAGGGAGTTTCCCGAGAGCGCTCGGATCCTGATGCTCAAGGGAGCTGAACTCATCCTCGTTCCCAACGCCTGTCCGATGGAGATCAACCGCCTCTCTCAGCTGCGAGCTCGCTCGTTTGAGAACATGGTGGGCATTGCGACAGCCAACTATCCGGAAGGGAAAATTGACTGCAACGGGCACTCCTGCGCCTTCGATGGGGTGGCATACTGGGGCGAGAACCCTGAAAGCCGCGATACCTGCATCCTCGAGGCCCCCTCTGAAGAGGGGGTGTACATTGCACGCTTCGACCTTTCCATGATGCGGGAGTATCGAGCACGCGAGGTGCACGGCAACGCCTATCGAAGGCCGCGCTGTTATGGGATAATCGTCAGTGATGGGGTCAATGAGCCGTGTATTAGAAGTGATAGGGTAGAGCGATGAGCAGAGATGTGGATTGGGCGGCTATCAACGCAGAAGCGATCGACCGATGGGTCGAGGCGGGGTGGATGTGGGGTGTCCCCATCGATTCTACCACCTACCAAAACGCCCGTGATGGCGAATGGTCGGTGGTGCTGACA
>ENA-UOUL01001102-UOUL01001102.1-bioreactor-metagenome-genome-assembly--contig:-NODE-1102-length-41191-cov-4.535000_pt1 | contig 41191 bp, 36 predicted proteins | sample MGYA00249838_ERZ747220 | MGnify/ENA primary metagenome ERZ747220 (study PRJEB28778, sample SAMN05720191) | bioreactor metagenome | isolation source: Anaerobic biogas reactor | place: USA:Washington... | reverse complement strand
GCGCCGGTGATCGTCTGGGGTGGCTGGCCATTCCACCGAGCGACTTGGGCCAACCTCCGCCACGGCGCGGCGACGATGGACACGCTGATCTCGACGGGAACCGCGGCGGCGCTGATGTGGTCGCTGTACGCCTTGTTCTTCGGCACCGCCGGTGAACCGGGCATGAAGCACCCGTTCGAATTGACCGTCAGCCGCACCGACGGCGCCGGCAACATCTACCTCGAAGTCGGTGCTGGCGTCGTCACCTTCATCCTCCTCGGGCGCTACTTCGAGGCACGCTCGAAGCGCCGTGCCGGCGCCGCCCTGCGCGTTCGGGCTCGGCGGCTGGACGGCCGAGTTGAACATGCCGATATAGTCAAAGGCGTTGGACGGCGCCATGACGCGCCAGCCGGAGAACTGGGCAAAGAACGAGCCCGGATCCATAGAGTGCTGCCCACCGTAGCCAAAGCCGATGGCCACGCGCGTGCGCATGATCAGCGGGAAGCTGATGTTGCCGCCGTACATATGGCGCAGCTTGCCGATCTGGTTGAACAGCTGGTCCGACGCCATGAGGGCGAAATCGGGGAACATCACCTCCACCACGGGGCGCATCCCCACCGACGCCGCCCCGCCCGCCATGCCGATGAAGCCCGTCTCAGAGATGGGCGTGTTGATGAGGCGCTCGGGAAAGGCCTCCTTGATCCCTCGCGTCGCCTGGTAGGCGCCGCCCCGCAGGTTGGCCACCTCCTCGCCGAGCACGAGCACGCGCTCGTCGCGCTCCATGGAGCGCAGGGTCACCCCCGCAATCGCCTCGACGTACGTCATCGGCCGGGTGTTGGCCACGTCCTCGCGCTCAACGAACCGCACGCCCTGGAAGAGGTCCTTCTCGCAGCGCACGTCGCGCGTCAACGATTCCAACGGCGGCCACTTCGCTGCCGGTATGACGCGGGCGGTATCCCCGGCGCTGCCATCGCGCTCCTCGGTGCAGAACGCCAGCGCCGTGTCTATCGAGGCGCGCGCCATCTCGCGCATCCGCTGCACGTCCGCCTCGGCCAGCAGCCCCGCCTCGACGACGCGCCGGGGAAAGACCTCGACGGGATCGCGCTGCTGCCACTCGGCCTCTTCCTCCTTGGTGCGGTAGCCAAAGGCGCTGCCCGGAATGCGGCCGGCGTGATGGTAGTGGCGGTACGTCTTGGCCTCGATAAAGAAGGGGTGCGGATCGCGCCGCATCGCCTCGGCGGCGTCGCGGATCGCGATGTACATCGCCAGCGGGTCCATGCCGTCGACGATGACGCTGTCGATGCCGTACCCCAGGCTGCGCAACGCCAGGTCCTGCACGCACGACGACTCGGCGGTACCGGTGCCCACAGCGTAAAAGTTGTTCTCCACAAGATAGATGATGGGCACGTCCCACAGCGCCGCAATGTTGGCCACCTCGTGGAGGCAGCCCTGGTTGATGGCGCCGTCGCCGAACACCGACACCACCACGGTATCACGTTTGCGGAGCTTTTCCGCCCAGGCGGCGCCCGTCGCCAGCGGGATACCCCCACCCACGATGGCGTTGCTGCCCAGGTTGCCCGAGGTGCCGTCATAGAGGTGCATCGAGCCACCGCGACCCCGGCACCACCCCTCGTAGAGGCCCATGATCTCGGCCAGGGTGCGGTTCACCGCGTCCTGCACCGGCGCCGTGACGCCGTGCTGCAGGGGCAGATAGCCGTCCGGCGCATAGTACATCACCGCCTTGGAGACGAAATGGCCGTGGGCACGATGCGTCGAGCCCACCATGTCCGCCTTGCGCAGCGCCGCCGCCATGCCGACCGCCACCGCCTCTTGGCCGACGCTGGTGTGCGCGGGCCCGTGGATCAGGTCGGCGTCCTTCAGATCGAGCACCGCCGTCTCAAAGTCGCGCACCAGGTACAACAGAAACGTCATGCGCTCCAGTTCGGCGCGATCGATTCCCCTCAGATCGTTCTCATCGACCTCCAGCGCGTGACAGGCCGCCGGCGGCCGCTGTTCGATGCGTCTGCTCATGCCACACCCCTTCGTTGTTGTCCTTCTATCAGTGCGCATTGTGCCCACCCCAAGGGCGGGCGCGAGAGACGGCTATGGGAACCGTAGGTAGTGAGCCCCGCGGGCCGCACAGCGTGCGGCCCCTACACCAACATCGCGTTCGGCGCGACATGTTGCTACCCCCCGGGCCGCACGGCGTGCGGCCCCTACATCCGTGCGTTTCGGCGTGACGGGGCGTTGTGGCCCGCGCAGGCCGCGGCGTCAGCCCTGGGGCAGGATCTCGCGAATCTCGCACACCTCGTACTCGGCGCCGCGAAAGTAGGCCACCGTTACCCCCGGACGAATCTCTACCGCCTCGCCGAGGAACGTCACGCCGCGCGCCAGCAGGTCGCGGTAGGTGGCCCAGAAATCGTCCACCAGGAACCCGATGTGAATCAGGCCGTAATCGCTCTGTTGGCGATCGGCGCGCGGCTCCCGCCCGGGAGGATAGTGGTAATCGAACAGCTCCAGCACGTTGTCGTGGAACTTCATGTGCACGATGCGCACCCGCGTCCCCTCGACGCCGATGAGACGCGCCATGGGGGTATCGAACTCGCGATCGAACACCTTTTCCATGCCCACCACGTCTTGGTAAAAGGCGACCGCCTTTTCCATGTCCTTGACGCTCATGGCGACGTGGTCCATGCGCTCGAACATCGCTAGGCCTCCATGTCGACGAGAATCTTGACCGCCTCGCCGCGACGCATCATGCCAAACCCCTCCTCCCAAGAGTCCAGGGGGATGATGGCGCTCACGAGTTGCCGCAGCTTGTCGGCTTCCTCGCGCTCGGCCGCCAGCGCCTTCTCCCAGCTGCTGGGGGGCGAGCTGAAGCAGCCGGCCAGGTCGATCTCTTTGTACAGGATGGTGTTCCACGGGATGGGGATCGTCTCCGGCCCCACCAGGCCGATGAGGATGGCGCGTCCTGTCTTTTTCACCAGGTCGAGCCCCTGGGCGATGGCCGCCCCCGACCCTGAGCACTCGATCCAGGTATCGACCCCCGCGCCGTCGGTGAGCGCCATCACGGCGTCGCGCAGCGACTCGCGCTGCACGTTGACGGTGTGGCTGGCGCCCATGGCGTGAGCCAGGGGAAAACGCTTCTCTGCATCCATGTTCGTGCCCGAGACGATGATGGGGCCCGCCCCGAGGCGGCTCGACCACACGGTGGCCATCAGCCCCATGGTCGCCGCACCCGAGATGAGCACGCTCTGCCCGGCCGTCAGGCGGCCGCGCTCCACGAGGCAGTGCGCCGTGATGGCGAACGGCTCGGTGACGCCCGCCACCTCCCAGGGGATGCCGTCGGGCAGCGGATGCGCCAGCCATGCCGGCAGGGTCAGGTACTCGGCAAAGGCGCCGTTGTACTTGCTCCCCAGGGCCAGCTTCTGGTCGCAGATGTGGGGCTTGCCCGCCAGGCACAGGGCACACACACCGCAGGCGCCGGTGTGCAGTTCGCCCACCACCTTGTCGCCCACCGACCAGCGGTCGCGCACCCCCTCGCCCACCTCGGCGATGATGCCGCAGTACTCGTGGCCCATCACCACCGGCGGCGCGTTGGGGAACTCGTCCGCCTCGATGTGCAGGTCGGTCCCACAGATGCCGCAGTACTTGACCTTGATGAGAATCTCGTCGGCGTCGGGCTTTCGCACGGGGACGTCGCGCACCCCCACGTTACCCTTGCCGGCCGCGTACTTGACGAGTGCCCTCATGCGCCGCACCTTTCGTGTTGCTGCTTGGTACACAGACTTTGAACGCGGATCAAACGGATTCACACGGATCAGTAACGAATATCACACAGAGCAAGATGGACTATAATACTCAATAGATCAGCGCCAATCCGTCCAATCCGCGTTCATCCGCGTTCTATTAGTCCCTCATCCGGGAAAGGGCACGTTGAAGCGCTGCCCAAGCTCGGCGAGTTCCTGGTACAGCCCCGGATCGATGGGGATACCCTCCGCCCGACGCCGGGCGCGACGCTCACCCTCTACCTCGCCGGGGTAATAGACCTGGGAGAACCCCTCCACCGGCGGGACCTGGTGCAGCTCGGCGATCATCTCGCCGAGGCGTTGCCTGAAGGCGTCGAGCGGCATGAGGCGTTTCAGGTCCAGCGCCAGGATAAAGTGCCCCAGCTCGCGTCGCCCCTCCATCTCGCCGTACATCTTGTTGATGTGCGGCCCCCACGGCATCGCCGTGAGCACGCTGCAAAAGATGCCGATGACCATCGCCAGGCCGCTCCCCTTGGGGCCGGCGATGGGATGCAGCCCCGCGATGGCGTTCGGGTCGGTGGTCGGGTTCCCCTCGGCGTCGAGGCCCCAATCGGGAGGGATTTCGCGCCCCTCGCGCTTCGCCAGCTCGATCCTGCCATACGGGATCGAGGTGGTGGCCATGTCGAGGATGAGGGGGATGCCGTCGGTGGGAAAGCCGATGGCGATGGGGTTCGTGCCAAAGAACGCCTTGCGTCCGCCAAAGGGAATCAGGAAGGCGTCGGTGTCGGTCATCGCCATACCGATGTAGCCGTTGGACACCAGGCGGTTGATGTAGAACGCCGCCATGCCAAAGTGGCTGGAGTTGCGGATGCCGATGACGCCGCTGCCGCTCTCCTCCGCTAGGCGCATCGCCTCGTCGCAGGCGCGCCACGTCACCACATGCCCCAGGCCGTCGCCCCCGTCGACGATCCCCAGGGAGGGCGCGCGCTTCTCAAAGGTGATCGTTGGCCGGGCCTTGATGGTGCCGTTGTGAAGGCGCCGCACATAGTGCGCCAGGCGCACCACGCCATGGCTGTCGACGCCCGACAGGTTGGCCATGGTGAGGCAGTCCGCCACCACCGCCGCATCCTCGGGCGGCACGCCGGCGGCGCCGAGCACGCCCTGCACATAGGCCACGAGTTGCTCGTAAGGAACCAGTTGCGTCGATGCCTGTGTTGTTGTCACCAGCCTCACCCCATGTAGAGTCCGCCGTTGATGTCGAGCACGATGCCCGTTATGTACGCGGCCAGCGGCGACGCCAGGAACAGCACGGCGTTGGCCACGTCCTCCGGCTTGCCAAGGCGTTGCAGGGGAATGCCGGTGACGTACGAGTCCTCGTGTCCCGAGATCTGCTTGCGCACCGGATCCGTCTCAATGATGCCCGGGGCGATGGCGTTCGCCGTGATCCCGAACGGCCCGCCCTCCTTGGCGAGGGTGCGGGTCAGTCCGAGGAGGCCCGCCTTGGAGGCGGAATAGTGGATGCCCGCCTCGATGCCGCCAACGCGCGCCGCCAGCGACGAGGAGTTGATGATGCGGCCGCCGCGACGACGCTTCATCCCCTCCATGAGGCCCTGGCAGAGGAGGAATGGGCCGCGGAGGTTCACGTCCACCACCAGGTCCCACTCTTCCGTCGTCACCGCCCCGATCCCCTGCCGGTAGGCGATGATGCCGGCGTTGTTGAATACGATGTCCGCTCCACCATAGTCAGCCTCGATCCGGGCGCACGTCTCGGCCACGCTGGACGGGTCGGCTAGGTCGCAGCGCAGCGCGCTCGCGTCGCGCAGGTCGGCGGCCGCCGCCTCCGCGCCGGGGAGGTTGATGTCAGCGATGATGACGCGCGCGCCCGCCTCCGCGAGGAACGCGGCGGTAACCCTGCCTATCCCGCCTGCCCCGCCCGTGACGAGCGCCGTCCTGCCCGAGAGATCGATGCGCATGTTCCACTCCTTCTGAGGATGCGTGCCGCAACGATACCCGCTCTACCCGCACCATGTCAAGTGCCGAACCGGCGAAGAGCCACGGAGACACGGAGGGATGCACCGCAGAGAGCGCAGAGATCACAGAGGAGAAACCATGAGGAATTCGGGTGTGCGCAGGGAGCCGATCGGCAGGACTACCGCTGTAGCGCGTTCATGGAGCGCGAGGGCGCCTACAGGCCACTTGCTGGGCCACGATCCTGTAGATTCTCTGCGCTCTCTGCGGACTCTGCGGTAGGTCCCTCCGTGTCTCCGTGGCTCCGTGGTTGCTCTTGCCGCAACGTTGACACGACGGGCGTCGGGGGTAGAATGGCGGGCACCCGCATGCGTTGCACCAGGAGGCGCCCATTGTCCCCAGCGGACCTCACGCACGACCAGCTTCAGGCCCTGTCAGCCGGGGCCGCCTATCTGGCGGCCTTTCTCCTGACATCCATTGGAGTGTGGCTCGCGGCTCGGGGCCTGCGCTCCCGCCACACCCCCTTCTCGGTGGGCGTGCGCCATTGGCCCCACTGGCCGACCGTCGGCCGAGCCGCCAGCCTCCTCGCGTCCGTCGGGTACCCGTACATGATGGTGCTCACCGCCGCGTTCTCCGCCGGCGATGTCGGCCTGACGCCGGTGGATTGGGCCGCCTCGCTGCCTTGGGCAGTGACCCTCGTGGCGGGCGGCGCCGTATGGGTCGGCGCGCTCTGGGGCTCGCACCTGCGCCGCGCGGGCGTGGCGCGCACCCACGGGTCGTGGCTCAGCGTGGCGGTGGACATCCTCGCCAACGAAGGTACAGCCGCCATCGCCCGGGGCACACTGATCCCCTTTGCCGGCCCGTACTGGGGCATCTGGCTCGCGCCCCTAGCCAAGATGCTCGCCGCTCGCGCCAACCCGCACCTGAACGCCCGCCTGAACCGCGCCGGCGAGCGCGAATCGGTGTACCTAGGCTGGGCGCTGGATTGGCTCGCCGCCGTGGTGTTTGCTTTCGGGGCGGGTATTTGGGGCGCCCTGGCGGCCCGTCTCGTCGGGTCGGTGGCCGCCGAGGTGGCGGCGCGTGTGGCCGTGCCGCGCGCGCCGGCCGTATCGTCCGAGGAGGCCGCTCCCTCCCTGTGAGGGCGCCCGGCATCCAGAAAGCAAAGGGCGCCACCCGATAGGTGGCGCCCTTTTCGTGCGCTCGTTCGTGCCACGGGTCGCGGCCGCCGCCCTCAGCGGATGACGAGGGCCAGCACGACCAGGGTGGCAAACATCGCGGCGGCCAGCATGCCGATGCGCTTCAGATCACCGAGCACATAGCGGTACTCGCTCGCAAAGTCGGTCTCTTTGCCGGTGGCTCGTTCAGCGGCGCGAGGCGCCGCACTCACCGGCTGCGCCGCGGATGCTCCCTGCAGAGTCTCTGCCGCACGCGACGCACCTGTCGCTTGCGACACGGTCGCCCGTGAGGCTCTGCTCTGCGCGCCACTTCGACGCGCCGAGGAAGGCCGGCGCCCTCGTTTCTTGGCCATGTCGTTCACTCTCTTCCGCAAAATCGCGCGGTCGCGCTGCTCATCAGACGACCGCCCCATTATAGTGTCGCCCGCCGAGGGGTCAAAAGCCGACGCGACTACCCCTTCATGACGCCCAGCGGCCGCGTGCGCGCAACTCTGCGGGCGAGGCCCGCCTCGTGTACCACTTGGACCACGCGGTCCAGATCCTTGTACGCCGCGGGCGCCTCCTCGGCCAGGCCCGCCATGCTGCCGGCGCGCACGACGATGCCGCTCGCCTCCAACTCGGCGCGCAGCTGCTGGCCGCGCACCGCGCGCTTGGCCTCGCCGCGACTCATGATGCGCCCCGCGCCGTGGCAGGTGCTGCCGAACGTCTCCGCCATGGCGCGCTCCGCGCCCACCAGGACGTAGGAGCCCGAGCCCATGTCGCCCGGGATCAACACCGGCTGCCCGAGATGGCGCCAGCGCGCCGGGACCTCCATTCGCCCCGGACCAAAGGCGCGCGTGGCGCCCTTGCGGTGCACGCACAGGCGCATGGCGCGGCCGCCCACGGTGTGCTCCTCGAGCTTGGCGATGTTGTGGCACACGTCGTAGAGCACCTCAAGATTCGCGGGCGGCAGCTTGCCGGCCAGCACGCGCTCGAATGCCCCCCGAACGAGGTGCGTGATAGCCTGCCGGTTGGCCCAGGCATAGTTGGCGGCGCACGCCATGGCGGCCAGGTACTGCCGCCCCTCGGGCGTGTCCAGCGGCGCGCACACCAACTCCCGGTCGGGCAGGGTGATGCCGTACTTGGCCGTGGCCTGTTGCATCAGCCGCACATAGTCGCTGCACACCTGGTGGCCAAGGCCACGCGACCCGCAGTGGATCCAGACGGTAACGCGCCCCGGCACCAGGCCAAAGGCGCCGGCCACCCCCTCGTCGTACACCTCGACGACCTCGTCCACCTCGAGAAAGTGGTTGCCCGACCCGAGGGTGCCGATCTGGTCGCGCCCGCGCTCCTGCGCCCGCGCGCTCACCGCCGAGGCGTCGGCCTGCGGCATGCGCCCCCCGTCTTCGGTGTGCTCCACGTCGCGCGCCGTGCCCTGGCCGGCGCGCACGGCCCATTCGGCGCCCTGCTCCAGCACGCGGCGCAGATCATTGTCCGACAGGCGTGCGCCTCGCGCCGCCCCGACCCCCGTGGGTACCGCGGCGTACAGGGCGCTCATCACGTCTTGCATGTGAGGGCGGATTGCCTCCGCCTCAATCGTCGAGGTCAACAGGCGCACGCCGCAGTTGATGTCGTACCCCACCCCGCCCGGCGAGATGACGCCGTCGGGGAGCGCCGTGGCGGCCACGCCACCGATGGGAAAGCCGTATCCCTGGTGCACGTCGGGCATCGCCATGGCATGGCCCACGATCCCCGGAAGCGTCGTGGTGTTGACGAGTTGCTCGATCGAGCGATCGGCCAGGGCCGCCTCGAGGATCCCCTCGTCGGCATAGATGCGCCCCGGCACGCGCATGTCCCCGCGCCACCCCTTGGGCACCTCCCAGAGGTAGGGCGATAGCCTGTTCAACTCCCGTTTGCCGACCATCTCACCCTTCTCCACCACTCGGTCGCCCCGAACGCAGTGAGGGGCCTCGTCTTGCTGTTCGAGGTCCCTCGCGCTGCTCGGGACGACGGCGGGGCGAACGTCGCCCCGAACGCAGTGAGGGGCCTTGTCTTGCTACACAAGGTCCCTCGCGCTGCTCGGGACGACGGCGGGGCGAACGTCACCCCGAACGCAGTGAGGGGCCTTGTCTTGCTGCTCGAGGTCCCTCGCGCTGCTCGGGACGACGGCGGGGCGAACGTCACCCCGAACGCAGTGAGGGGCCTTGTCTTGCTACTCGAGGTCCCTCGCGCTGCTCGGGACGAAAGCGACCGCTATCCGTCGGCCTCCGGCGCCCCCAGAATCTCTCGCGCCCGCTCTACGTCTTGGGCGATCTGGGCGGACAACTCGGCGGGGCTGTCGAAGCGCCGCTCCGGGCGCAGCCACTCCACGAACTCGACCGCCATGTGGCGGCCGTAGAGGTCGCCCTGGTAATCGAACACGTGCACCTCGAGGAGGCGCTCCCCGGCGTCAAAGCTCGGCCGCACGCCGATGTTGGCGACGCCGCCGCGGCGACCATCCTCGGTCACCGCCTGCACCACGTACACGCCGTCGCGCGGCGCTGCCCGCGTGGGGTCCACCGGCAGGTTCGCCGTGCGAAAGCCCAGCGACCGTCCGCGATGGGCGCCGGCGGCCACCATGCCGCTGAGGGTGTAGGGGCGCCCCAGGAGTCGCCCGGCCTCGCGCACGCGCCCGTCCATCAAGAGATTGCGGATGCGCGTGCTGCTGATCGGCTCGCCGTCGTCCAGCAGTGGCTCGATGATGCGCAGTTCGAACCCCTTTTCCGCGGACAGCGCTCGCAGCTGGTCCGTGGTCCCCTCACGGCGCCGCCCCATACTAAAGCCGGCGCCCACCCACAGTTCCTTCATGCGCAGCGCGCCCATCAGGTCGGCGACGAGGCCGGCGGCCGAGGTCGCGGCCAGTTCGGGGGTGAAGGGAAGCTGCACCAGCACGTCGACGCCCATCTCGTTCAGCAGGGCGGCGCGCTCCTCCGGCGAACTGAGGTAGCGGGGTGGGCTCTCGGGCTGCAGCACCGCCCGAGGATGCGGGTAGAACGTCAACGCCGCGCTGAGACGCCCGGTGTCACGGGCGCGCCGCACGAGCTGATGGATGAGGTGTTGATGCCCGCGGTGGATGCCGTCGAACGTCCCAACGGTCAGGACGGTCTCCTCCGCGAGCGGTGGTGCCGTCAGGCTATGTAGAATGCGCATCGCGTTGCCATACCGTCAAAGTGAGTAGGGGCATCACGCCCCCTGAAGCACCTTGTGTGGCCGCCACAGGCCGCTCTCCGGATCGTGGCGCACCAAGGCGAGGAGCCGGCCATCGGGGGTGAAAGCCGCGGCCTCAGCCCCCTCTCCCGTCACCGCCAGCGAGGCCGGTTGGCCGTGCGTCAGGCGGCGGACAGCCTCGTCGTCGGCCACCGCTCGGGGCAGGCGACGCACGGCGACGCTCGCGTCGAGCAGGTGTTCGCGCCAGGCGCCCGATTCGCGCCCCTCCAGTAACCGCTCCAGATCGACGGCGTCCTCGAGAGTGAACGCGCCCACCGCGGTACGCGTCAGCGCCGCCAGATGGGCTCCCACCCCGAGCGCCTCCCCAAGGTCGTGGGCCAGCGCCCGCACGTACGTGCCCTTGGAGCAGTGTACCTGCACGGTGAGGTCGGGGGGCTCCCACCCCTCCACATCGAGGCGATACACCTCGATCCGGCGCGCCTCGCGCTCCACGGTGACCCCCTGTCGCGCCAGGCGATACAGGGGCTGACCGTTGCGTTTCAGCGCCGAGTACATCGGCGGGATCTGGTCGATGGCGCCGATGAAGCGCGGCAGTTCCGCCTCGATTCGGGCAAAGTCGAGCCCATCGATGGGCCGCTCCCCCTCGACCTCCCCATCGGCGTCCCACGTCGTCGTCGTGACGCCAAAGCGGATGGTCGCCCGGTAGCGTTTGTCGGCGTCCGCCACGTACTCGATGAGCCGCGTGGCCTTGCCGAGGCAGACCACCAACACGCCGGTAGCCATGGGGTCCAACGTGCCGGCGTGCCCGACGCGCGTCTTGGGCGTCAACCGGCGCACCCTCGCTACGACGTCATGGGAGGTCATCCCCGCCGGCTTGTCGATGTTGAGGATACCAGCGTCCACGTCGCTCCCGAGATCTGATCGAACGCGGATGAACGCGGATCACACGGATTTCCGCCGATTACCACTACTAATCCGTGTCAATCCGCGCGATCCGCGTTCATCCGCGTTCCATTCCCCTCCGCCATCGCGAGGCGCAGGGCGCTGAGAACCATCTCGCGCGCCCGCGGCAAGGGGGCCTCCAGGAGGCATCCGGCCGCCTGCCGATGGCCGCCGCCGCCCAGTGACAGCGCCACAGCAGCCACATCGACCCGCGGCGTGGAGCGCAGGCTCACGTCCACGACGCCGGGACGTACCTCACGAAATACGGCCGCCACCTCGGCGTCGCGCACGGTGCTCAGCAGGTTGGAGAGGCCGTCGGCGGCGGACGGCTCCGCGCCGATGCGCCGCAGATCCTCCTGCGACACCTCCACCCAGATGACGCCGTCCTCCAGGCGCGCGTCCGAGAGGGCAGCGCCCCAGGTGCGCAGCATGGGGAGCGTCCGGCTGCGGAACACCGCCTCCATGATGTCGCCCAGCGATGCCCCCGCCTCCATGAGCGTCACCGCCGCCCGAAGGGCGTCCGCATTCGTGGAGCGGGTGCGAAAGCCACGCGTATCGGTGACCAGTCCGGTGAGCAGGCAGGTCGCGATGGTGGCGTCCAGCGGGATCCCCATGGCGGAGATGAGGTCGAGCACCAACTCGCACGTCGACGCCCTCTCGAGCACCCAGTTCACGTCGCCGTAGCGCAAGTTCGTGATGTGGTGGTCGATGACCACGAGGGGCGCGGCCCCCCGCCCGTCGTCGGGGTAGATGGCGCCGATGCGCGCCGTATCGCTGGTGTCCACCACCACCACCACATCCTCGTCCTGCCGCCAGCGCGCCACGAACGCGTCGCTGCCCGGCAGGAAGAGCAGGCTGGCCGGCACCGGATGCGCACAGGCCAGCGTGACACGGGTGCCGCGGCGCCGCAACGCCCACGCCAGGCCCAGGGCGGACCCGATGGCGTCGCCATCCGGCTCGATATGCGCGACGACGAGCACGCGTCCGGCGTTCTCAAGAAGCGTCTGAACCTGCTCCCTCGCCCCGCTGCTCATCGTCCGACTGCTCATTCTCGTTGATATCCTTCAAGATCGCGTCGATCCGTTCCCCGTACTGCCAGGAGTTGTCCACGCGAAACTCGATCTCCGGGGTAAAGCGCCAATGCAGCACTCGGCCCAGCCGCTGCCGCAGGAAGGGCTTGGCACTCTCCAGCCCCGCCAGTCCTTCCTGCAGCGCCTCTTCCCCATCATAGCACGCCACGTACACACGTGCGATGCGCCGGTCCGCCGTTAGCTCGACGTCGGTGATGGTGATCGGCACCACCCGCGGATCGCGTACGGCATTCCGCAAGAGCAGGGTGAGTTCCTCTAGGATGAACCCACCCGCTCGCTCACGGCGATATGGGTTTTTCATCACTATCCTCGTCGGTCGGATGGCGGGCTACTTGGCCTCTTCGCGCGTGTAGAACTCGAGGATGTCGTCGGCCTGCAGGTCGTTGAAGCCGTCGACCCCCACCCCACACTCCATGCCGGTCGAGACCTCGCGTACGTCCTCGGTGTAGCGCTTGAGCGAACTGACCCGCCCCTCATGGAGGACCTTGTCGCCACGCCGCACGCGCACCATAGCGTTGCGCAACGCCTTCCCCTCGGTGACCTGCACCCCCGCGATCTTGCCTACACGCGGGATGGAAAAGACCTCGCGCACGACCGCCTTGCCCTGATCCACGTTCACATACTCGGGCGCCAGCATGCCGGTCAACGCCAGCTGCACGTCCTCGATGATGCGATAGATCACGTCATACGACTTGATGCTGACGCTCTCCGCCTCGGCCAGTCGCTGGGCCGAGGGCTCGACCCCTACGTTGAACCCCAGGACGATGGCCTGCGAGGCCACCGCCAACATCACGTCCGACTCGCCCACGTTGCCGACGCCCTGATGGATGAACTTGACCTTCAGGTCGCCGACGTCGATCTTGTCCAGCGAGTTCTTGATCGGCTCAAGGCTCCCCTGCACGTCGGCCTTCAGGATGAGGTTCAGCGACTGAACCGCGCCCTCCTGGGCGCGCTCATAGATCTGCTCCAGGGTCAGGCCGCCCGTGGGCTGCGCCCCGACCTGCTGCACCGCCTGGGCGCGCTCCTCGGCGCGGGCACGCGCCTCGCGTTCGTTGGGAAGCACCTCGAACACGTCGCCCGCCTCGGCGACGTCGCGGAGCCCCATGACAACCACCGGCACCGACGGTCCGGCGCGGCGAATGTCGCGCCCCTGATAGTCAAACATGGCGCGGATCTTGCCATAGGTGTGGCCCACCAGCAGGGCGTCCCCCGTGTTCAGCACGCCGTCCTGCACCAGCAGCGTGGCCGTGGGCCCGCGTGAGCGGTCGAGGCGTCCTTCGATCACTACGCCCTGAGCGGGCCCCTTGGGTTTCGCCTTCAGCTCCGCCATCTCGGCCACCAGCAGAATCATGTCCAGCAGGGTGCTGATGCCCGTCTTTTGCTTTGCTGAGACCGGCACGCAGATGACCTCGCCGCCCCAGTCCTCGACCACCAGGCCCACATCGGCGAGTTGCTGCTTGACAAAGTCGGGGTTCGCCGTCGCCAGGTCGATCTTGTTGAGCGCCACGATGATGGGCACCTGCGCGGCGCGCGCGTGGTCGATTGCCTCGCGCGTCTGTGGCTGCACGCCGTCGTCCGCCGCCACCACCAGTACAGCAATGTCCGTCACGCCGGCGCCGCGCGCCCGCATGGCAGTGAATGCCTCGTGGCCCGGCGTGTCCAGGAACGTCACGAGCCGTTCGCCGGCCTCCACCTGGTAAGCGCCGATGTGCTGTGTGATCCCCCCCGCCTCCTGCGCCTGGACGTGCGTGGCGCGAATGGCGTCGAGCAGCGACGTCTTGCCATGGTCCACGTGGCCCAGCACCGTCACCACCGGCGGGCGCTCACGCAGTTCCTGCTGCTCCTCGGCGGTGTACTCACGCCGGTGCACGGTAGTGGGCGTCGCCACCACCTCGGGCTCCTCCGGCTCGGGAGCCTTTAGCTCCTTCACCTTGAAGCCCATGTCCTCCGCCACGATCGTTGCGGTGTCATAGTCGATGAGCTGGTTGATATTGGCCATAATGCCCGCGTTCATCAACTCTTTGATCAGGTCGATGGGGCTGCGATCCATGGCGTCGGCCAGGTCCCGCACGGTGATCGCCTGGGGTAGCTCCAGTTCCTTCGGTGCCGCGGGGGCCGCTTCGGCCTGGCGCTGCGCCGGGGCGGCGCGCCCCTGATCCCGAGACGGCGTCGCCGAGCCGCCGGAGGGGCGAGAACCGCGCTGCCCTCCACCGCCGCGCGACCGGTTGCCACCGGGGCGCGAGCCCGAGCGAGGACCACGCCCCCCGCCGGAGCGCGCAGAGACCGCACCCGAGGAGAATCCCTTGGCCACGTATGCGCCCTTGTTTTTGTTTGGTTCTTTTCGTATTGTCATATTGTGCCCCTCTCTACAGGACTTGCCGGCGCGACGAGCGCCGTCCAGAGCGCCCGCCGCTCCGGCGGGGGAAACGTCAATGCAGCCGCGGTCAGGCGCGTACCGTCGCGGGTACATGGGCCATGCGTACATGGGCCATGCGTACATGGGCCATGCGTACAAGGTCCATGCGTACATGGGGCCACGACGACGCTCGAGCCGTTCTAGCGATCGTATCCGAGTTGGCGGTAGGAACCGGGCCGAGTAGTAGCCAGACAGCCGTGAGGGGAGGCTATAGGGGAGTGACAGACACCATGCAATCTGGAACCTGCGACAGCATCAGTTCACAGAGCAGCCATGGTCGTCCTCCCCGACAAGCTCGATGACTCTACGTCTGTGGCATCCCATCCGACTGGTCAACACGATGGTCCTCTAATTCCGCTCGTGTCGCGCAGAGCGTCTAGTACTGCTCCTCAGTCGCCGTATCGGGCTCATCCGGCGTCATGTTCGACGCCGTCGCGCTCGACGCCGTGGTGTGCAGAGCCGCATACTCTTCGATCATGGCACGATCACCGTCGGACAACTCGACCTTCAGCGCACGCTCGAATCGCTTGCGGGCCAACGAGTCCAGCCAACACTGCCTGTTGTCGCACACGTAGGCGCCGCGCCCGGGCACTTTGCCCGTCGGGTCGATCACGATGCGGCCATCCACCGTACGCACAACCCGGTTGAGTTCGCGCTTGGTCAGGATGCGCCGACATCCGATGCAGGTGCGCTGGGGCTGCCGCTTCACACGTTTGGCTGGCATGGGTCCATATCACACTTCTGAGCAAGAGGTCCGGCACGCGACCAGCGCGATGGCTGGCTCCACGGCCGGACCCTTGTTGCTAACCCCAATCCTCTTCGTCTTGTTCCCAGGCGCCCCGGCGGCTCGGCTTGCGCTTCTTGCGGGCCACCACGCGGCCCAGGCGCTCGTCGTACTCGAGGACGCGCTGGCGCTCCTTCTTGTCGCGGGCCCGGCGCCGTTCCTCCTCGTCGCCCTCTTCCTCTTCCTCAAACGCCGGAGGGGGCGCCACCCACTCTGTCGCCGGCTCTTCGGGCTCGGGCGCTGCCGGCTCCTCTACCGCGGGGGCCTCCTCAGCCGCCGCGGCCTCTTCGGCCTCTTCGACTTCGGCCGCAGCCTCCAGCGGAGTCTCGACCTCGACCTCGGCCTCAACCTCGGCCGTGGCGACAGGCTCTTCCTCGGCGAGGGCGGGCTCCGCCTCCTCGACGGCCTCGGGCGCCTCACCCTCGACCACCGGCAGGGGTGCTAGCCCCGGCGCGAACTCGTCCTCGGCCAGCTCGGCCGTCTCGAGTTCCATCTCCTCGTCGTCGATGGCCGCTTCCGCCGCCGCCAGCAGTTCCGCCGCGGCGCGACGCGCCTCCTCGCGCGCCTCGGCGCGCTGAGCCGCCTCGAGGGCCTCCGCCGCGAGCCGCTCCGCCTCCTCGGCGGCCTCCGTCTCGCTGCGGATGTCGATCCGCCAGCCCGTCAGCTTGGCGGCCAGCCGGGCGTTCTGCCCCTCGCGGCCGATGGCCAGCGAGAGGGACCGGTCCGGCACCACCACCTTGGCCGTCTTGTCGTCCTCGTTCAGATAGACCGAGACGACCTTGGCCGGGCTGAGAGCGTTGGCGATGAACTCCTGGACGTCGGCCGCCCAGGGGACGACATCGATCTTTTCGCCGCTCAGCTCATTGACGATGTTCTGGATCCGCACGCCACGCATCCCGACGCACGACCCTACGGGGTCGACCCCAGGCTGCAGCGCGGCCACGGCCACCTTGGAACGTGAGCCCGCCTCGCGCGCGATCGCCTTGACCTCGACCGCCCCGTTAAAGATCTCGGGGACCTCCAGCTCCAGCAGACGTCGGAGCAGCCCGCGATGGGTGCGCGACACCGAGATCTGCGGTCCGTGGCCGGTCCGTTCGACCTCGACCACATAGACCCGCAAACGCTGGTTGAAGCGGTACTGCTCCCCCGGGATCTGCTCGCTGCGGGGCAGCAGCGCCTCGGCCTTGCCCAGGCTCAGCGTGACGTTCTGCGACCGCGAGTCGATGTTGCGGACCACGCCGTTCACGATCTCGCCGGAGCGGTCGGCATACTCGAGGTACACCGAGTCGCGCTCTGCTTCGCGGATGCGCTGCATGATGACCTGCTTGGCCGTCTGCGCAGCGATGCGGCCAAAGTTCCGCGGCTTGACCTCAATATCCACGAACTCGCCGATCTCGGCATCGGGCCGGATCTCGCGGGCCGCATCCAGGGTCATCTCGAGGCCGTCGTCCTCGACTTCCTCCACGACCTGCTTCTTGATGAACACGCGGGCCTGGCCCGTGTGCGCGTCGAGCGTCACGTCGATATTCTGGTTAGCGCCATAGTTGCGCTTGTATGCCGAAATAAGGGCCGCCTCGATCGCCTCGAGGATCACCTCGGGCGCGAGATTGCGGTCCGAACAGAGCTGAGTGATGGCGATCTCGAACTCACTCTTCATTGAACCCAGAAACCTCCTGAATGCAGCCAAGAGCGCCACAATAAGAAAAGTGGGGAGCGCCCACTTTTTCCACAAAACGATACTTCGCTGAGAGTATATCACGTCTACAGGCGAAACGCAAGTAAACGCGACCGGCGACCGGCGACGCCTCGGGCCTTGGTTGCAGTTGTGGGTTATGCGTTGTGAGTTGTGCGCCCACAGCGCGTTGCAGGTTCCAGGTCTCAGGTTACAGGCGAGAGATGGCCAGCCCCCTTGAGCCTGTAACCTGGAACCTGTGACCTGTCACCTTCGCGTGCTCGTAGCCCACAGCCGCTCCTTACGCCCCGACAGGCGCGGTCGGGTCCGATGCGAGCGTCGCGTCGATGGCCGCCTCGACCTCGTCGGCCGGCACCAGGCGGCGGTCCGCTTCCCAGCGCGCCTTGAGTTCGAACTGATGGTTGTCCAGCGTCCGGCGGCTGACCGTCAGGCGCACCGGCACGCCGATCAGGTCGGCGTCGTTGAACTTGACGCCGGCGCTCTCAGCCCGGTCGTCGTAGAGCACCTCGTAGCCGCGCCCCTTCAGCCGTCCGTACAACGCATCGGCCGCCGCCGTCACCTCGGCGTCCTTGCTGCCCAGCGATACGATGTGCACCTGGAACGGCGCCACATTCACGGGCCAGATGATCCCCTTGGCGTCGTGGTGCTGTTCGATGACGCACGCCAGCAGCCGCCCCGTGCCGATGCCGTAGGACCCCATCACGAGGGGCCGCGCCACGCCATCGCGGTCGAGGAAGGTGGCCCCCACCGCGGCGCTATACTTGGTTCCGAGCTTGAAGAGGTGGCCTACCTCGATGCCGCGCGACAGCGTCAACGCCTCGCCGCAGTTGGCGCAGCGGTCCCCCTCGCGCGCCAGGGCGATATCGCCCACCGCCTCGACCCGAAAGTCCCGGGGATAGTTGACGTTGCGGTAGTGGTAGCCCACCTCGTTTGCGCCCGCCACGGCGTTGTTCACCGTGGTGAGCGAGTCATCGGCGATGACGCGCACCCCCGAGAGGCCGATGGGCGAGGCGTACCCCGCCACAATGCCGGCCGCCTCCAGTTCTTCCGCCGTCGACGGGTGCAGCTCGGCGCCGCCCACCATGTTCGAGAGCTTGGTCGGGTTCACGTCCAGGTCGCCGCGGATCACGCCGAACACCACCTCGCCCGACGGGGTGCTATAGAACACTGCCTTGTAGGTCTGCCGCGTCTCAACGCCCAGCAGCTTGGCCACTCCCTCGATGGTGGTCGTGCCGGGCGTGGGGACCTTTTCCAGGGCCGCCTCAGGCGCGCGCGGCCCCTCGCCCTTCACAAAGACCGCCTTCTCGGCGTTGGCGGCATAGCGGCAGTGGGGGCAGAGCACCAGCGTGTCCTCGCCCGCATCGGTGAGCACCATGAACTCGTGCGACACCGATCCGCCCATGATGCCCGTGTCCGCCTCGACGGCGATCGCCTCCACACCGCAGCGCGCAAAGATGTTCTCGTACGCCCGGTAGATGCTCGGGTAGAAGGCGTCCAGGCCCTCATAGTCGGCGTCAAAGCTGTAGGCGTCCTTCATCGTGAACTCGCGGACGCGCACCAGCCCGCCGCGCGAGCGCGGCTCGTCGCGGAACTTGGTCTGGATCTGGTACACCATCTGAGGGAGCTGCCGGTACGAGCCGATCTCCTGCCGCGCCAGGTCGGTGGCCACCTCTTCGTGCGTCATCGCCAGCACCATGTCGTGGCCGCCGCGGTCCTGGAAGCGCAGCAGCGCCGGCCCCGGCGCGGGCGCGTCGTAGCGGCCCGTGGCGCGCCAGATGTCGGCGGGCTGCACCACCGGCATGACCAACTCCTGGCCGCCGATGGCGTCCATCTCCTCGCGCATGATCTGCTCGATCTTAAGCAGGACGCGCCACCCGATGGGCAGGTAACTATAGATGCCGGCCCCCAACTGGCGGATCAGCCCGGCGCGCAGCGACAACTGGTGACTGACCAACTCGGCGTCCGAGGGGTTCTCACGCAGCGTGCGGCCAAAGAGGGTCGAAAAGCGCATGAACGGCCTCCTCACTGGTGTGCGGTGTAACACGTGAGTATACGGGTTCCCGGCGCCGGCGCAACTTGACTGCGCCCATCAGGAACCCTACCATGCGCGTCAGTCATCGGCATCGGGAGGTTGTGATGATCGTCCGGACCCTCGAGGTGGGCATGTTGCGCACCAACTGCTACCTCGTCGCCTCAGAGTCCTCGCGCGAGGCCGCCGTCATCGACCCGGGCGGCGATCCCGCCCTGATCCTCGGTACGCTCGAGGAGCTGGAGGCGACGACGCGGTGGATCCTGCTCACCCACTTTCACTTTGACCACATCATGGCGACCCCCGAACTCGTTCGCGAGACGGGGGCGCCGCTGGCCATCCACGAGGCCGAGGCCCGCTTGCTGGCCAAGCCGCCCGCCCTGTTCCGCTTTGCCCGGCCCGATGTTCCCGGCCTCACGGCGGACAGGCTCCTGCGCCACGGTGATACGGTGACCGTCGGGGAAGTGACGCTGGAGGTGCTCCACACGCCGGGCCATTCGCCGGGCGGCGTCTCGTTCCACATTGCAAGCGCGGGGATCGTGTTCTGCGGGGATGCCCTCTTTGCCGAGGGCGTGGGGCGCACTGATTTTCCGGGGAGCAGTGCCGAGCAGCTGGTGCGCAGCATCCGCGAGCGGCTGTTCGCCCTGCCCGATGATACCGTGGTCTACCCGGGGCATGGCCCCTCCACCACCATCGGGCACGAGCGACGCGCCAACCCGTGGGTGGGCGAGGGACGGGGGCGTGGTTAGCGTGGTGCGGTGTAGCGCCGCTCGATCACCTGGCGGCCGCGATTCCCGAGCGCGTGGGCGATCCAGCGCTCCGCCTCGCGCGCGGCGTCGGAAGGGGTGAGCAGAACCAGCGGGTAGCCGAGAGGATAGCGGCCCGAGCGCACCTCTATCGCCGTGGGGCGGCGCCCGTCCACGGCTATCACACGCACGCGCTCGTCCACGTAGGCGCTCGAGACGTATCCGATGGCGCCGGGGTGGCCCGCCACGTACTCGATCACCGCGCGGTCGTGGGGCACGATGACGGCGAACGAAGACACCTCGGTATCGCCCATCACGACGCGGTCAAAGACGTCGCGCTCCATCGATCCCTGGGCGTGCACCAGCACCTCGACGGCCTCGGACGCTCCGTCGAGTTCGTCCCAGCGCAGGTACTCCCCGGCATAGAGCGCCTCCAGCTGCCCCGCCGTCAACTCCGAGATCCCCAGGGCGGGATGGGCGACCACCGCGACGGCATCGAGGGCCAGCGCCCGGGCAAGCAGGCCGTCGTCTCGCTCAGTACTCGTCGCAGGGTCCACCCCCACCACGGCGACATCGGCCTGGCCGGTGGCGAGGAGGTCGCACGCCACATCGGAATCCACCGACACTACGTCGAACGACGTCCGGGGGTTCAGCCGCCCATACTCTGCCACCAGCTCGGACACCAGCGGCAACGCCGCCCAGCAGGCCGCCACACGGACGAGGGCCGGCTCGTCGCCCGGGTCGTCCGCCTCCTCCCCCAGTCCAACCAGCGGACCCGAGACCCCCTGGCAGCCACCGATGAGCCCGGCGATGATGGCCGCCAGCACGAGGAGTCGGGCGGGACGCGCCCAGGGATGGGAGAGGCCGTTCATCGGCGCTCCTCAGCGGATGTAGGTTATTGCCAACGACAGGACTCCGAACCCCCAGCAGTAGAGGGCAAAGGGCCGCAGCGTGCGGGTTCGGAGATAGCCGAGCAGGAACCCGATGGCGGCGTATCCCACCACGAACGCCGCCACGAACCCCACCAGCAAGTTCGTGCTCTGGGACGCGTTGATGCCGGTGTTGACCAGCTTGGCAAGCTGCAGGCCCGCCGCTCCCGCGATGATGGGTATCACGATCAAGAAGGAGAACCGCGCGGCATCTTCACGCCGCAGCCCACGCAGCAGCCCGCCGGCGATGGTGGCGCCGGATCGCGAGATCCCTGGCGCGATGGCCAGGGCCTGCGCCAGGCCGATCCACACGGCATCGCGCAGCCCCGCCTGGTGGAGGCAGCGGTCGCGCCGCCCCAGCCTCTCGCTGGCCACCAGCAGCGCCCCGGTCACAAGGAGCAGCAGCGCCGCCGAGCGCGGCGAGGCAAAGAGCGCCTCGAAATAGTCCTCGAGGAAAAAGCCCAGGATCGCCCCGGGGATGGCGCTCACCACGATCAGCCAGCCCAGCCGCTCCTCGGGTGAATCGAGCGTGCGCCGCCGTACGCTCCTCCACCACCCCGCAATCACCACAACAATCTCGGCCCGCATGTAGGCAAGGACCGCCAGCAGTGTCCCGAGGTGCAACACCGAGTCGAACGCTAACCCAGGGTTCGGCCAACCCAACAGCCATGGCACGAGCACGAGGTGTCCGGAACTGCTCACCGGTAGGAACTCGGTGGCCCCTTGCAGGAGCCCCATCAATATCGCCTGGAGTATCGTCACGAGGCGGTCCCTTATGCGTCGAGTTAGCCGGCCGGCCGGCGCCAGGACGCGCGGTTCTTGACCCGCGCCCCGGCATCGGCGACGCGATAGCGCCGGTGAAAGGCCTCGCGAAAGGTGGCAAAGCGTCCCTCGCCGATGGCCTGGCGGATATCATTCATTAGCGTCAGCATGAAATGAACGTTGTGCACCGTGCCGAGGTGCAGCCCCAGGATCTCTCCGGCGACGATCAGATGGCGCAGGTACGCCCGTGAGAAGGTCTGGCAGGTAGTGCAGGTGCACCCCTCCTCGATGGGGCGCGGGTCCTCGGCAAAAGCGGCGTTGCGTATGTTCAGCCGCCCATCCCGCGTCAGCAGGGCGCCGTTGCGCGCCAGGCGCGTCGGGAGCACGCAGTCAAAGATGTCGATCCCCCGCGCCACCCCCTCGACGAGGTCTTCGGGCGACCCCACCCCCATGAGGTAGCGCGGCCGATCCGCCGGCAGCAGCGGCGTGAGCATGTCGAGGATGGCGTGCATCTCTTCCTTGGTCTCGCCCACGCTCAAGCCGCCGATGGCGTACCCCGGAAAGCCCATCGCCGTGAGGGTGCGAGCGCTCTCCGCCCGCAGGTCGGGAAAGACCCCGCCCTGTACGATGCCAAAGAGCGCCTGGTCGGGCCGCTGATGCGCCTCGAGGCTGCGCTCGGCCCACAGGTGGGTGCGGCGCAGTGCCTCCACGTTATAGGCATAATCATCGGGCACCGTGCACTCGTCCAGCACCATGGCGATGTCGGATCCCAACTGCTCCTGGAGCGCCACCACCTTTTCGGGCGTGAAGCGGTGCTGCGAGCCGTCGATGTGCGAGCGAAAGGTGACGCCGTCGTCGTCCACCCGCCGCAGGTCCTTCAGGCTGAACACCTGGAACCCGCCGCTGTCGGTCAGGATGGGGCGCTCCCATCCCATGAAGCGGTGCAGCCCGCCCAACCGCGCGATACGGTCCGCGCCGGGGCGCAGGTAGAGGTGATAGGTGTTCGAGAGGATCATCGACGCGCCGACCTCGCGGAGGTCGCGAGGCGCGAGGGCCTTGACGGTGGCTTGCGTCCCCACCGGGCAGTACACCGGGGTGGGCACGTCACCGTGGGGGGTGTGCAACACCCCGAGGCGAGCGCGCGTGGCGGCATCCTCGGCGAGTAGCGTGTATGAAACGGCGTCGTTAGCAGGACGAGGCGCTGCCTCGGAATGTGTCGCAGTCATAAAGAGATTATACCATGGCCGGCGGGGGCCCCGAAACGACCTGCTCCCCGACAGGTCCATCCACGACTGGGAGACCCGCCGGGGCCATGAGGGCGTGGCGTTCGATGCAGGCCGAGGCTAGTGGTGGTGCCCGCAGGTGGCGCAGCCGCCCGACGAGCAGCCGGCGCACCCGCCGCCGCCCACGCGCGACGTCGTGCCGTCGCTCCCCTTGCTCAAGCTGGCGAACGTCGACACCTTGCGCCGCGTGTCCAGCCCCTGACATTGGGGGCAGGGGGCGGGGTCATTCGCCCGCGAAAAGGGGCGCATGAGGTCGAACGTGACCTCGCAGTGCGGGCAGTTGTACTCGTATATAGGCATACGAACACCTCGTCGCGGAACCGGGATCACCACGCCCGATTGTACATTCGGCGCGGATGCCAGTCAAAGCCACCTACCCCATGTGCGCCCGGATCACCTCGCCGATCCGCTTGATCCCCTCGCGGATCGTGTCGGGCGGCACGCAGGCGAAGGAGAGGCGGAACGTGTTCTGACCGCTGCCATCGACGTAGAACGGCGCGCCCGGAACAAAGGCCACCTTGCGCTCGGCGGCGTCCCTCAGCAGCGCCACGGCGTCCATCCCCTCCGGCAGGGTCACCCACAGAAAGAGGCCCCCTTCGGGGTGAGTATGACGTACCCCCTCGGGAAAGTGCTCGGCGATCGCCTCGCACATGGCGTCGCGCCGCTCCCGATAGGTGTCGCGGATGCGCTGCACCTGCGCGGGCAGCCAGCCCCGCCGGATGAACTCACTGGCCATCGCCTGGCCCAGCGCGCTGGTGTGCAGGTCCGCCCCCTGCTTGGCCATGACGAACTGCTGCGCCAGGTCGCCCGGACACACCGCCCACGAGACGCGCAGCCCGGGCGCCAGCAGCTTGGAGAAGGAGCCCAGGTACACCACGTTGCCCTTGACGTAGGCTCCGGCGGCGGCGTTCTCGGGGTAACGCTCCGCGTCGAGGGCCGCCAGCGACGGCAGGGGGTCCCCCTGGAAGCGCAACGGACCGTACGGGTCATCCTCCAGGATCGGCACACCATACTGATCGGCGATCTCGACCACCCGGCGGCGCCGCTCCAGCGACATGGTCACGCCGGCGGGGTTGTGAAAGTTGGGCAACAGGTAGACGAACTTGGGCTTTGTCTCGCGCACCAGCCGCTCCAACGCGTCCACGCACACGCCCTCATCGTCGATGGGCACCCCCACCAGGTTCGCGCCGTAAGCCTTGAACGACTGCAGCGCCCCGAGGAAGGTGGGGCTCTCCACGAGCACCGTGTCACCTTCGTCGACAAAGATGCGGCCCATGAGGTCGAGCGCCTGCTGCGAGCCGCTGCTGATGGCGATGTTGTCCATGGTCGCCGGGATGCCCACCTCGCTCATCATGTCGGCGAGCTGGGCGCGCAGGGCGGGGAGGCCGTCGGTGAGGCCGTACTGCAGCGACTCCCGCGGTGCCTCGGTCAGGACGTGATGGGCCACCTGATCCAACTGATCGATGGGGAACAGCGCCGCCTCGGGCCACCCCCCTGCCATGGAGATGGTATCGGGCGACTGGGCTACCTTGAGGATCTCGCGGATCGCGGAGGTCGTCATCCACTCCAGGCGGCGCGCATACTGGGCCTTCCAATCGGTCGTCATGGGCGGGTTCTCCTTGCCGGTTTGGGTGATGGTTGCTGACGAACCGGCGGCGTTGCCGGCGGCGGGTGCGCCGAAATAGGTCCCTCCCACGAGGCGAGTACGAGGCCTGCGAGAAGGAGCGGCCCCCCCAACCAGAGCGTCGGCGGGGGCGCCTCTTTGAGCACCAGGAATGCGAGGGCGCTGGCGCCCACAGGCTCGCCGAGGATGGCCAAAGTCACCACCAGCGGTGAGACGCGGGCCAGCGCCCAGTTGAATATCGAGTGACCGAACACCTGCGGCACGAGCGCCAGGAGCGCCAGCGCGGCATAGGTGCGGCGATCATACCCCAAAAGGGGTTGCCGCGCAACCAAGCACCCCGCCATCAGTGCCAATGCAGCCACGCCATAGACCGGCCAGACGTACGCCGGCGTCGACAGCGTGCGGCGCAGCCTCCTCCCCAGCAGGAGGTGCGTCGCCATGGCCAGCGCCCCAACGAGCGCCAGGGCGTCGCCCAGCAACGCCGCGCCCGAGGCCTGCAGGTCGCCGTAACCGATGACCACGCCGCCGGCCACCGCCACGCCGATGGCCACCCAGCGTCGCCCGTCGACGCGCTCTCGCAGAAAAAAGTGGGATGCCAGCCCCACATAGATGGGCGTAGTCGTCACCAGCACCACCGAGCTGGCCACCGAGGTGTACGAGAGGGAGGCGATCCAGGCAGCAAAGTGGGCCGCCAGCGCCAGGCCCGACAGCGCCAGACGGACGGCGTCCCCCCGCCCGATGGATGGCACCGCCCGGAGGAAGCGGGGCAGCGCCCAGGGCGTGAGGATGAGGGTGGCCAGGCTCAGGCGCCAGGCCCCCACGACCAGCGACGGCGCATCGGTCAGCCGAATGAGCACCGACGCCGTAGATAGGGCCGCGATGCCGGCGACCAGGGCGCCCCAGGGCAGCCGATGCGGGGCGCCACCCGCCCCCGTCCGCTCCACCGACGCGCCTCAGCGATCCTGGAAGGTGGGCTGTCGCTTCTCGAGAAAGGCGCGCGTCCCCTCGCGCCAATCCTCGTTCTCGCACAGCAGCCCAAAGCTCTCCGCCTCGGCTTTGAGGCCCGCCTCCACCCCCAGGCGCTCGCCGGTGCGCACGGCGCGCAGCATCCCCGCCATCACGGGCGCGCTCTGCTGGGTCAGCGTTCGTGCCAGCGCCATCGCCTCTTGCAGTGCCTTGCCGTCGGGGACGACGCGATTTACCAGCCCCCACGCCTCGGCCTGTCGCGCGGTGATGCGCTCTCCCGTCAGGAGCATCTCCAGCGCCCTTCCCTGCCCCACGAGCCGCGGCAGGCGCTGCGTTGCCCCCCAGCCGACGGGAAGCCCGAGGAGGATCTCGGGGCTGCCCAGTTCCGTCATCTCCTCGGCCAGGCGGATGTGGCACGCCATGGCCAACTCACTCCCGCCCCCTAACACCAGGCGCCCGTTGATGGCGGCAATCACCGGCTTTTCCGCGTCGGCGATGGTGTTGCACAGCGCCTGGCCCTGGTCGGCAAAGGCGCGGGCGTTGTGGCAGTCGCGCAGTTCGGCGAGTTCCCTGATATCCGCGCCAGCGCAGAAAAAGCGTCCCGCGCCGGTCAGAATGATTACCTTGATCTCCGGATTCGCGATGGCGGCCAACACGGCGTCGCGCAGCGCCTCCAGCACCGCCAAGCTGAGGGCGTTCGCCGGGGGGTGATCGATCGTCAACACGGCGATCCGGTCATCGACATTGGTGTGGACCAGCGGTTGCTCGCTCATGGGATCCCTCCTCCGACGGTGAGATGTCTGCCCGTCGATGATAGCCCCGCCGGGCGGTGCGGTCAACCGGACGCCAACCACCAAGACACGAAGGCCACCAAGGGACACCAAGGTGGGGCGATTAGCTGTTGGCTGTTGGCCAAGGGCGACGCGCGCCGGCCCAGTAGCCAACAGCCAATAGCTAACAGCCGAGTCCTCGTGTCTTGGTGTTTGGGGCGGCGGTCGTGGTACAATCAGGCCCTACCGAACGCACACGGGAAGGCAAGAGCGCGCATGCCCATTCACCTGTTGCCGCCGGAGGTGGCCGACAAGATCGCCGCCGGCGAAGTGATCGAGCGCCCCGTCTCGGTGGCCAAGGAACTCATGGAGAACGCCATCGATGCCGGCGCGGACGATATCCGCATCGAGGTCGTCCAGGGGGGGCGACGCCTCATCCGCGTCAGCGACGACGGCTGCGGCATTCCAGCGGGCGAGGTCGAGTTGGCCTTTGCCCGGCACGCCACCAGCAAGCTCTCCACCGCCGACGACCTCTACCGCGTCCAGACACTGGGGTTCCGCGGCGAGGCGCTCGCCAGCATCGCCGCCGTCTCGCGCCTGACCCTCACCACGCGCACCGCTGACGAGGAGACGGGGTCGCTGGTGCGGGTGGAGGGGGGCGCCATCGTCCACCGCGAGCCCCTGGGCCGCCCCGTCGGCACCACCGTGCTGGTGGAGAACCTGTTCTACAACACGCCGGCGCGCCTCAAATTCCTGCGCGCCGACACCACCGAGGCGGGCCACATCGCGCGGCTCGCGAGCAGCTATGCCCTCGCCTACCCCGAGCGGCGCATCACCCTGCAGAACAACGACCGCCTCGTGCTGCGCACCACCGGCACCGGCGCCCTGCTGGACGCCATCATCGCCATCTATGGCCTCGACGTGGCTGAGAGAACCATCGTCGTGCCCCCTTCCGACGGCGCCAGCGGCATCCGCGTCTGGGGCATCATCGGCGCCCCGTCGGTGCATCGCCCCAACCGGCAGGACATCGTCCTCTTTGTGAACCGCCGTTGGGTGCAGGACACCTCGCTGAACGTGGCCGCCAGCGACGCCTACCGTACCCTCCTCCCCAGCGGCCGCTACCCGCTGGTGATCCTGAACATCGAGCTGCCGCCCGAGGATGTGGACGTCAACATCCACCCCACCAAGCGCGAGGTGCGCTTTCGCCACGCCCGCGACGTCTTTTCCGCCGTCCAGCGCGCCGTGCGCACCACCCTCATGGCCCACAACCCCATACCGGTGTCAGGGCCAGAGTACCAGGGCGCGGGAGCCCCTGGCGAGTGGCAGCGCCGCGAGGCGCTGGCCGACCTGCGACGCCCCACGACCGAGCAATCGCGTCTCGCCATGGACCTGTACCGCCCCGGCGATGCTCGCGGCGATGGCTCCTTTATCGTGCCGCAGAATGAAGCAGACTCTGAGGCATCGGCGCAGCGCCTCCCCATGCTGCGCGTCCTCGGCCAGGTGGCGCAGACCTACATCATCGCCGAGGGGCCGGGCGGTATGTACCTCATCGACCAGCACGCGGCCCACGAGCGCATCCGCTACGAGGAGCTGCGCGCCCAGCGCGACCGACAGGGAATCGTCACGCAAGAGCTGCTCGATCCTCTGCCCATCGAGCTGAGCCCGCAGCAGGCGACGCTGCTGGAGCCTCAGGCGGCCACCCTGGCCGCGTTCGGCCTCGAGGTGGCCCCCTTTGGGGCCAACACCTTTCTCATCAAGCGCGTGCCCGCCGGCCTGGCCGACGGCGACATCGTCGGCGCGGTGATGGAACTCTTGGACGCCGCCGCGAGCGGCGGCGAGGGGTTCTCCTGGGAGGATCAGATCCTCATCACCCTCTCCTGCCACACCGCCGTGCGGGCGGGTCGCACCCTGTCTCTGGAGGAACAGCGCGACCTCATCCGACAGCTCGAGCGCGCCGCCCTCCCCCATACCTGCCCCCACGGGCGCCCCACGATGATCCACCTCAGCCAGGCCCAACTCGAAAAAGAGTTCGGTCGCCGCTGAGCCTGTCCTGCAACTCCCTCCACGCATCTGCGTATAGAGGATGAATCGAGCCGGGAGCAGCTGGCATTGCGGCTGAGGGGGAGTTGCACCATGGAACGCTTGTTTCGCAGCGAGAGCAATCGCGTCATCGCGGGGGTGTGCGGCGGCCTCGGCGACTATTTGCGCGTCGACCCGCTCATCCTCCGCATCCTGTTCGTCGTCCTGGCGATGGTGAACGGCATCGGCCTGTTCGTCTACCTGGTCCTGTGGATCGTCGTGCCCACCGCCGGCGCCGAGGGGATGCAGCAAGATCAGGTCATCCGCCACAACGTGGACGAGATCGGGGTTCGCGCCCGCGAACTGGGACAGGAGGCACGCAGCGCCTTTGTATCGTATCGCGGACATCAGCAGGCCGACCGGCCGGATCAGCGCGCCGTGGTCGGTGGACTCATCCTCATCGGCGTCGGCCTACTGGTTCTGATGAACAACTTTGGGCTGCTCGGATGGGTGAGCTTGACCCGGCTGTGGCCCCTCGTCCTCATCGGCATCGGCCTCGTCATCCTGCTCAACAATATGAAGGATAGGCACTAACGATGGGAGAGCCGTATGGGCGCGGCCGAGAGCATAACCGCAGCATCGTGGGGCCTCTGCTCCTCATCCTCTTGGGCGTGGCCCTCTTGCTCGATAACCTGGGGATCATCTCCTTGAGCTGGGGCGACGTCTGGAGGCTGTGGCCTCTCCTGCTGGTGCTGGCGGGCCTGCAGATCATCTTTAGCCGGACCACGTGGGGTGGCCTGGCATCGCTGCTGGTAGTGATCGCCATCATCGCGGGGGTGCTCGTCCTCAGCCCACCCGAGGGAAGGGCGCGGTCGGTAGAGGAGGTGGTCGCCCACCCGGCGCGCGGCATAGCGTCCGCGGTGGTGCGCGCCGACCTGGGGATCGGCGCCCTGAACGTGGGCGCCCTCGAGGACTCGGACCAAGTATTCGAGCTGTTGGCGCGCTACGACAGCGGCCAGGTGGGCCTCACCCACGACGTCCGGGTGGAGGACGGCACGGCGCACGTCCGCCTGGGCACCACCAGCCGGCGCACCGACTGGTCGCCCCTGGGCGGCAGGTTCGAGAGCGAGTGGCGCCTGCTGCTGAACCCTTCCGTTGCGACGCAGCTTGACGTCAGCACGGGCGTGAGCCGGGCGGAGCTGGCGCTAGAGCGCCTGGACCTCACGCGCTTGACGGTGAACGCCGGCGTGGGCGAGGTTCGCATCATCCTGCCCGAAGTCGGGCGCTACGAGGTGTCGGTGGACGGCGGCGTGGGCGCCCTACGCATCGACGTGCCCGAGGAGTTGGAGGCGCGCGTGCGCGTCAATCGCGGGCTCGGCGCGCTGGACGTGGCCCGGCGCTTCCGGCCGCAGGGCAGCTACTATGTCACCTCCGAGTACGAGGGGGCCGACGCCCGCGCCGAGATCGACGTCGACGGCGGGGTGGGGTCGATCACCATTCGCTGATACGTCCCACCGCCCTACTCCACCGCCGTCAGTGCCTCCTCGAACCCCCTCAGCCCCTCGTCGAGCAGGTCGGCGGTGATGTTGAGTGCCGGCATAAAGCGCACCACGCTCGTGCCACACCCTAGTAGCAGCAGCCCGCGCCGGAACGCCTCGGCCACCACGGCGTTGCGCAGGTCGACCGCCGGCTCGCGCGTGGCGCGGTCGCGCACCAACTCGACCCCTACCATGAGCCCGAGGCCGCGGATGTCGCCCATGGAGGAGTGTCGCGGCATCATCGCCTCCAGCCGCCCTCGCAGGCGCTCGCCCAGGCACCGGGCGTTCTCCAGCAGCCCCTCGCCGAGAAGGTCGAGGGTCACCAGCGCCGCGGCGCACGAGAGGGGGTTGCCGCCAAAGGTGCTGGCGTGGGCGCCTGGCGGCCACTGCATCAGCCGCGCCGGCGCAATGATGGCGCCCAAGGGCAGCCCGGAGGCGATCCCCTTGGCCACCGTCACGATATCGGGCCGCACGCCCCAGTGCTCGCAAGCGAACATATGTCCGGTGCGCCCCATACCCGACTGGACCTCGTCCGCCACGAACAGCATCCCGTGTCGCTCGGCCAGCGCCTTTAGCGCCGGAAGATAGTCGGGCGGCGGCACGACATAGCCCCCCTCGCCCTGGATCGGCTCCACAAAGATGGCGGCCACGTCTGTGGGCGGCACGAGGTGGCCGAGGATCTCCCTCTCCACGTAGCGCAGGCAGAACAAGCCACACGATGGGTGGGTAAGGTGGAAGGGGCAGCGATAGCAGTAGGGATAGGGGATGTGGGTCACCCCGGGAACGAGGGGGGAGAACCCCTCGCTGTGCACCGGCTTGGAGGCGCTCAGCGAGATGGCGCCCATGGTGCGCCCGTGAAAGGCGCCCAGGAAGGCCAGCGTTCGCGGTCGGCGCGTCACCCAGCGCGCCAGCTTGAGCGCCGCCTCGATCGCCTCGGCCCCCGAGTTGATGAAAAAGACGCGCGCCGGCTCGTCCATTGGCGCCAGCGCCGCCAGCCTCTCCCCCAGGCGAATCTGCTCGGGATAGTAGAAATCGGTGCCCGACATGTGCAGGAAGCGGCCAGCCTGCTCCTGCACCGCGCGGACGACCCGCGGATGGCAGTGGCCTGTGGCCGTGACGGCGATCCCCGCCGTGAGGTCGATGTAGCGCCGCCCATCGACGTCCCACACCTCGCTGCCCGCCCCGCGCGCCATCACAAAGGGGTACGAGCGGGTGTACGAAGGAGAGATCACGACCTCGTCGCGCGCGAGCCAATCCGCCGCCATGGGGCCGATGCCGGACTCCACGTCTGCCATCGCTGAGCACCTCCACGTGCTGCCAGGCTCCGTGCCTAGACGGGTGTGGCCGCTGCCATGAGGCGCCGCGGCTGTCGGGCACCGCCTGAGGGACTCGGGTCGGCCACGGCTCTGCGCGTCGCGCGCAGCCTCGCTTGTGTGGTGACACGGCGGAAGGGTGACGGGAGCCCGGGTCGCCACCTTCCGCGTCGCAACGGAGGGGTGTCCGTTGACGGGACGCCCGCCATTCTACGCCCGATGCCGTCGGCGGTCAACGTCCTTGACGGGGCTCGGTGCCGTGCTATACTCGGTGCGTCATAGTATGTACAAGGTGGTAACCGTGACCGAACAGCAACTGGCAGACAGGGAAGAGATACTCGCCAGGCTGCGCAGGGTAGAGGGGCAGATACGCGGCATCCAGCGCATGATCGTGGATGAGCGCGATTGCGAAGCGATCGTGACGCAACTCTTGGCAGCGCGGGCTGCTCTGGATCGGGCCAGCATGGTGATCCTCACGCATCACTTGCAGCAGTGTTTGGCGGATCCCAGCGGGCGCCCAGGCCAGCGACAGCTCGAGCGCATCATCGAGTTCTTTGTCAAGTTCGCCGGCCCCGTCTCTGAGGGGCAGCCCGTTATCGAAGAGTGAGCCGCGCGGCTCGCCGAGATCGGAGGTTCGATGGCGCCACTCACCGAAGTCGATGACGCCAGCTTTGGCGTCGAGGTTCTCCAGGCGGATCGGCCGACGCTGGTCGATTTCTGGGCGGAGTGGTGCGGCCCCTGCCGCATGATGTCGCCCATCCTGGAAAAGCTGGCCGACGAGAACGCCGAGCAGTTCAGGATCGTCAAGCTGGACGTGCAAGCTAATCCCGATGTGGCCATCCGCTATGCGGTGACCAGCATCCCCACCATGCTGCTGTTCGTCGGCGGCGAGGTGAAGGAGCGCCTCGTAGGGTACATGCCCGCGCCCAAGATCGTGGAGCAGGTCTCGCCCTACCTCCACTGAGCCCGGATACTGCGGGCCCCTCTCCTCAAGGCCTTCCCTGTGGGGAGACCTTGGGGAGGCGATGGTTTTTGACGACCCGCCACCAGCCGTTGACACGTCGACGTGCTTGTGCTATACTCGCGCCAAAGACTGTGATCAGGAAGAGTACCTGCCAGAGCGGGGTCCAGAGAGCCGGGGTAAGGTGAGAGCCCGGCACCAGCGCGGGCAGCGAATGGGCCTGGGAGTTGCGTGGCCGAACGGCGTCCCAAGGGGATGGCCCAGTAGGCTACGACGGGATCGCCGCCGTTATCAGGGCTGAGGGTATCGGATGTCACCGAGGTGGATCTCGGGCGTCCCGTACCTGCAAGAGTGAGGCTGGCTCCGAACCGTCCCCCGCCATCACGGCGGGGTGTTTTATTCTTCGGGGTCAGGCTAACAAGGGTGGTACCGCGGGCGCGCAGGCTCTCGTCCCTTTGTGGACGAGGGCTTTTTTTGTTTTCCGCCGTCGGCCGGGGCACGTCCTTCAGCCGGCGGCAGCACCGCCGCGAACCGTCCCTCGTCGCAGATGCCTGCGTCGATGGAAAGGAGGAGCAGTCGCAACACCAAGCGCGATGCGTCGCACCGAGGCGGCATGTCCCAGCGGCCCGAAGAACGTCAGGCCGGGCCTTGGCCCCGACAGACCGGCAGAGCAGTTCTGCCCACATTGAGGAGGGTGAGGAGAACCATGGAAACGCGTTTTATGCTCTCAGAGAATGACCTGCCTACGCGGTGGTACAACGCTCAGGCGGACCTGTCCGAACCGCTGCCCCCCCCGCTGCACCCCGCCACGCTGCAGCCCGTCGGGCCGGCCGACCTGGAGCCCCTCTTCCCGATGGACATCATCATGCAGGAGGTCAGCACCGAGCGGTACATTGATATCCCGACCGATATCCAGGATATCCTCAAGCTCTGGCGACCCACGCCGCTGGTGCGCGCCGTCCGCCTGGAAAAAGCCCTGGGCACCCCCGCCAAGATCTTTTACAAGCACGAGGGGGTGAGCCCCGTCGGCAGCCACAAGCCGAACACCGCCGTCGCCCAGGCCTACTATAACAAGATCTCGGGCATCAACAGCGTGACCACCGAGACCGGCGCCGGCCAGTGGGGCTCGGCGTTGGCCATGGCGTGCAACTTTTTCGACATGGCCTGCAAGGTCTACATGGTCAGGGTCAGCTACCAGCAAAAGCCGTACCGCCGCTCCCTCATGCGCCTCTTTGGCGCCGAGGTGACCGCCAGCCCCAGCACCGAGACCGAGGCGGGCCGCGCCATCCTGGCGCAGGACCCCGAATCCACCGGCTCCCTGGGCATCGCCATCAGCGAGGCGGTGGAGGTAGCGCTGCAGGACCCCAAGGTCAAGTACTCCCTGGGGAGCGTGCTGAACCACGTGCTCATGCACCAGACCGTCATCGGCGAGGAGACGATCAAGCAGCTCGATATGGCGGGCGCCGAACCCGACGTGGTCATCGGCTGCGTGGGCGGCGGCTCGAACTTTGGCGGGCTGGCGCTCCCCTTCTTCCGTCAGAACGTCCAGGACGGCGCCAAGACGCGCTTGGTCGCGGTAGAGCCGATGGCCTGTCCCACCATGACCAAGGGGATCTATGCCTTTGACTATGGCGACACCGCCAAGATGGCGCCCGTGGTCAAGATGGACACGCTGGGCCACGACTTTATCCCGCCGGGAATCCACGCCGGCGGCCTGCGCTACCACGGCGTCTCGCCGCTGCTGGCGGCGCTCCATCGCCGGGGCTATGTCAACCCGATAGCCTACACCCAGATCCCCGTCTTTGAGGCGGCGAGGCTGTTCACCCAGTCCGAGGGGATCATCCCGGCGCCCGAGTCCGCGCACGCCATCCGCGCCGCCATCGACGAGGCTCTGGAGGCCAAGGAGCAGGGCGAGGAGCGCGTCATCGTCTTTGGGCTCTCGGGCCACGGCCACTTTGACCTGACCGCCTACGACGCCTTTATGGACGGCAAGCTGCAGGACTATGCCTACCCCGAGGAAAAGATCCAGGAGGCCCTGAAAAAGCTGCCGCAGGTCGCCGAGTAGCAGCCGGACATGCACGGCCGAGGGGCGAGGGACCCCCCTCCCTCGCCCCATACCCTGGGGCCGAACCTCAACACTCTGAGGCAGAACCTCAGTACCCTGAGGCGAGGGGTGGGGGTGATGCGTCTGACTCCCTCTCCCTGTACTCGGGGCCCCAGTACTCTGGGGAGAGGGCGGGGGTGAGGGGAGTCTCTTTGTTACTGTGAGGTGCCCATGCGAAACAAGGTCCTGATCACCGAGCCGCTGGCCGAGGCCGGAATCGACGTGCTGCGCGCCTGCTGCGACGTCGTCGTCCGACTCAAGCCGTCGCCTGAGGAGCTGTGCGCGCTGATCGCCGACGCCGACGCCCTCGTCGTGCGCTCGTCGACGCGCGTCGGCGCCGAGGCGCTGGGGGCGGCAAAGCGCCTGTCCGTCGTGGCGCGGGCCGGAGCCGGGGTGGACAACATCGACGTCGAGGCCGCCACGCGCCGGGGCATTCTGGTGGTCAACGCTCCCGACAGCAACACCATCGCCGTGGCCGAGCACACCATCGCCCTGATGCTCTGCCTGGCGCGCCCCATCTGCCAGGCCGATGCCGGCATGCACGCCGGCCGCTGGGAGAAGCAGAGGCTCGTGGGCCACGAGTTGCGCCACAAGGTGCTGGGGCTCGTCGGTCTGGGGCGGGTGGGTGCGGCGGTGGCCGAGCGCGCTCAGGCGTTCGACATGCGCATCGTCGCCTACGATCCCTTTGTCTCGCCGGAGCGGGCCGCCCAGCTCGACGTGGAGTTGCGGACGCTGGACGACCTCCTCGCGTGCGCCGACTATATCTCGCTCCACGCGCCGGCGACGGAGCGCACGCGCCACATGGTCGCGGCGCGCGAGTTGGCGCTCATGAAGCCGTCCGCCCGCCTCATCAACTGCGCCCGCGGGGACCTCATCGACGAGCAGGCCCTCGTCGAGGCCCTGACCGCGGGGCGCATCGCGGGCGCGGCGCTGGACGTCTACCCCAACGAGCCGGAAGTCAGCGTCGCGCTGCAGCGGTGCCCCAACCTGATCCTCACGCCTCACCTGGGCGCCTCCACTGCCGAGGCCCAGGACGTGGCCGCCGTGGAGGTCGCGCAGCAGGTGGTCGAGGTGCTCGAGGGGCGGCCGGCGCGCTATCCCGTGAACGTGCTGGCCCTCTCGGGCGAGGAGATGGCCTTCGCGCGCCCCTACGTCGATCTCGCCTACCGCATGGGACGCTTTTACGCCCAGTTCGCCCAGGAGAGCCTGGCGCGGGTCGACATTACCTACGCCGGCGAGGTCTCGCGCCACGACACGAGTCTGGTGACCGCCTCCGCCCTGGCCGGCCTCCTCTCGGAGGCCAGCGAGGAGCCGGTGAACGTCGTCAATGCGCCCCTCATCGCGCGGGAGCGCGGGCTGGTGGTCAACGAGGTGCGCACCAGCGAGGTACAGGACTTGGCGGGGCTCATCACCCTGCAGGCTCAGGCGAACGGGCGCACGCGCCTGCTCGCCGGAACCGTCCTGCGCGACCAGCCGCACATCGTGCGCATCGACGACTATTGGATCGACGTGACGGCCGCGGGGATACTGCTCGTGAGCGAGCACGTGGAGCAGCCGGGCGTCATCGGGCAGATGGGTACCCTCCTGGGGGAGGAGGGGATCAACATCTCGTTCGTGCAGGTGGGCCGCCAGGCGCGCGGCGGCCGCGGCATCATGGTGGTAGGGGTGGACGACGCCCTCTCGCCCCGCGCCATGGAACGCATCATGGCAATGCCCAGCATCATCGACGCCTGGCTCGTCAAGCTATAGTCGCACCAGACAAAGTGCCTTGCTCCGTTTGACCGATGGTACGCTGATCACGCAGATATCGCTGATCTTCCGCCGGTCTTTGGGAAAAACTAGAGATGCGTCGTTCCCCTATCACAGACGCAGAACGTCTGAGCATCGGCCCGGTACCCCAATCCGATCCGCGGATATCTGCGTAGAATCAGCGGAATCAGCGTACCAACGGCCCTTCTCCTCGCGAGACTCAGTACACGCCGGGCGGGTCGGAGGGGGGTGGGGGGAGGCCCTGCATAGCCGCCCACGCCTCGCGCGCCTCGGCCACGACAAAGAGCGAGCCGGTGGTGAGCACGAGATCGTCCGGCGTCGCCTCGGCCAACGCTGCGGGAAGGGCCTCGGCGACCGCGTGTGTCACCACGGCCTCGCGCCCCAGCTCCCGCGCCAGGCTGGCGAGTTCCTCCGGCGGGGTCGCTTTGGCATGGCGCGAGCGCGTCACGACCACCTTGGCGGCGGCGGGCAACAGCGTCGCTAGTAGGTCGCGCGGGCTATGCGTCACGCCAATCCCCACCACCAGGATGAGACGGCGATGCTCGATGAGCGCGCCCACGGCGCCCAGCAGCCGCTCCATGGAATAGACGTTATGGGCGCCGTCCACCACCACCCAGGGGCGCCGCCCCAGCACCTCGAGCCTGCCGGGCCATCGCACCGTCTCCAGCCCTCGGCGCACCGCCTCCTCGGGCACCGCCATGCCGCCCGCCCTGAGCACCTCCACCGCCGCCACTGCCGTGGCGGCGTTCTCGAGTTGGTGCATCCCCATCAGCGGAATGCGCAGGTCGGTGTACTCGGGCGTGCCCTCGCTGCCAGGCCGATAGATATCGAGCCGGTGCCCGTCGGCGTCCGCGCCGCGCGTGCGCCAGCGCCAGTCATGCCCCACCTCCACCAGTGGGGCGCCCCGCGCGACGGCGGTCTTGCGCACCACCTCCAGCGCCTCGTGGCTCTGCGGCGCCGTCACCACGGGCACCCCCGGCTTGATGATGCCCGCCTTTTCGCCGGCGATGGCCGCCAGCGTATCGCCCAGCACCTTGACGTGGTCCAGGCTGATGGACGTGATCACCGACACCAGGGGCTGCAGCACGTTCGTGGCGTCGAGGCGGCCGCCCATCCCCACCTCGAACACCCCCACCTGCACGCCGCGCTCGGCATAGTAGCACATCGCCAGCGCGGTGATGACCTCAAAGACCGTCACCTCGGGGCGCGCCTCCAGGACCGGCTCCATGCGCCCCACGAGCCGGGCCAGGTCCGCCTCGGAGATGAGTTGCCCCTCCGCCTGGATGCGCTCCCGAAAGGTGTGCAGGTGCGGGGAGGTGTACATGCCGGTGCGATAGCCCGCCGCCCGCAGGATCGCCTCGGTCATGGCGGTGACGGAGCCCTTGCCCTTGGTGCCGGCCACATGAACCGACGAAAAGGCATGGTGGGGGTTGCCGAACTGTGCCAGCAGCTCCTCCATGCGCGCCAGCCGGTAGACGCGCTCCGAGTAGGGTGGCTGGGGCTGCCGCTCAAAGTCGGTGCGTTTAAAGATGGTGCGCAGCGCTGCCTCATAGTCCATTGTGCGCGGCTCCTGGCTAGCGGGATAATGCCGCACATTGTACAGCACTCGCCCCGCCGCTCCAAGGTCATTTGACGAACCCCCACCCCTCGGCTACACTCCCTCGCACCGACTTGACCGCGCGGTCTGACCCCAGGAGGTACTCGACGCTCGTGACCAAGCGCCTCACCCTGCTCCTTTCTCTCCTCATCCTCATCGGCGCGACAGCCTCCGGTTGCCGACAGCGCCCGCTGCTCGAGGGTGTGGCCATCCGGCCGGCGACCATCTCGCCCAACGCCGACGGCCAGGAGGATGTGGCCGAGATCAAGTACACCGTCACGCGCCAGGCCAACGTAAGCATCTACCTCGTCGACGCCGAGGGTGGGCGTCACGATTTCCGCGTGAACAAGCGCCGCTCCAAGGGCGAGCGCACGGCCTACTTTGGCGGCGTGATCGACAGCCGACTCCTCCCCGACGGCGGCTATACGGTGGTCGTCGAGGCCACCGACGAGCGCGGCAGCACGGCGCGCGCCGAGGCCCCCATCACGCTGATCGATGGCGACAAGGAGGACCTCCGCATCGAGGGACTCAGTGTCTGGCCGCAAAAGTTCACGCCCAACCGCGACGGCATCACCGACCGCGTCACCATCGGCTACAACCTCAGCAAGGAGGCCGCCCGCGTCGAGGTCTATCTCCTGGGCCCTGACGGCGTCAAGCATCCCGTGGCCGAGGACAAGATTCGCGAGATGGGCGCCGCCGGCGTCCACGAGCACGACTATGACGGCGGCATCGACCTCGGCGCGACGCCACCCGACGACGGCGACTATACCGTGGTGGTCGAGGCCGAGGATTTCGTGGGCAACCGTCAGCAGGTCACCGGCACGCTGACCATCGAGGGGGGCGGCGTGCCACGCGTATCCATCGTGAACCGCGCCGCGGTGATCGAGCCGTCCGTCGTGCCCCTCGGCGAGACGCTCACCTTCACCTGCACCGTCAAGAACGAGGGCACCGTGCCGGTGCGCACCAAGGGGCCCGAGTCGGGCGCCGAGTACACCAGCCTGCAGAACTATAACACGCTGGGCGAGTTCGAGGAGCCGGGCCTGTTCCGCATCGGCCTGGACTATGAGGGGAACAGCGCCGGCCGCTCCTACCCGTTCCGCTGGCAGTTGGGCAAGGATGAGGAGCTGACCGTCATCGACACCGAGATCGGCCCGCAAAAGTACCTCATGCCGGGCCAGACCGTCACCGTCATCGGGCATCTGCGCATCCTGGAAGAGACCTACAAGACCGAGCCCTACTTTTGGGTGGGCCTGCTCCACGAGCACGTGATGATCGTCCAGGACCGCGTCGACCCTGTGCCGATCTCTATCGGGTTCTGACCCCACCATGGACCTCGGCGTCATCGTCGTTAGCTACAACACGCGCGCACTTACCTGCGATTGCCTGACGGCGGCGTACGCCTCCATCGAGGCCGCTGCTCTCGACGCCCACATCTGGGTAGTAGACAACGCCTCCTCCGACGGGAGCGCCGACGAGGTGCGCCGCCGCTTCCCGCAGGCGACGCTCATCGCCAGCGACGCCAACCTCGGGTTCGCGGGAGGCAACAACGCCGCCCTGCAGGCCATGGCCGCCCTGGACCAACCGCCCCGCCACGTGCTGCTGCTCAACTCGGACACGGTGACCCACCCCGATGCCCTGGGGCGCATGGTGTCCTTTCTGGATGCCTCGCCTCGCGTCGGCGTAGCGGGGGCGCAGCTCCTCTACGGTGACGGCTCCTTCCAGCACGGCGCCTTTCGCTTCCCCACCCTGTGGATGGCGCTCTTTGATTTCTGGCCCCCGCGCAACCGCCTGGCCGACTCGTGGCTCAACGGTCGCTACCCCCCGTCGCGCTATGCCGCCGGCGACCCGTTTCCCATCGACCATCCCCTGGGCGCCGCCTTGATGATGCGCTGGGAGACGTACCTGGACGTCGGCCCGCTGGACGAGGGGTATTTCATGTACTGCGAAGAGATCGACTGGTGTCTGCGGGCCAAGAGGGCCGGCTGGGGCATCTACTGCGTGCCGAGGGCGCGCGTGGTGCACTTGGCGGGCCAGAGCGCCCGCCAGTTCCGAGAGGCTATGACGCTGGCGCTGTGGCGCAGTCGCTACCGCCTCTATGAAAAGCACTACTCCCGCGCCTACCGCTGGGCGATGCGCCGCATCGTCCGGGCCGGCATGGCGGCGGAGGCGCGCCGCACCCGACGCGCGCTGTGCCGCGGCGAGCAGTCTGCCGATGAGGCGGAGCGACGTCTGGCCACCTACCGCGCCGTGAAGGCGATGTGACCATGCCGCCGCAGACGATGCCGCGCATCACCGCCGCCGTACTGGCCCGCGACAACCAGGACGACATCGGCCCCTGCCTCGAGAGCGTCGCCTGGGCCGACGAGCGCCTCGTCATCCTCGACGACCGCAGCGCCGACCGCACCGAGGAGATCGCGCGTACCATGGGCGCGCGCGTAGTCCACCACCCCTTTCGCAACTTTGCCGAGCAGCGCGACGTGGGCCTGCGACACGCCGGCGGCGACTGGCTGTTCTACATCGACACCGACGAGCGCGCCACGCCGGCGCTGGGCGAGGAGATCCGGCGCGTGGTGGCCGACGACGCCTACGCGGGGTGGTGGGTGCCCCGGCGCAACTGGATCTGGGGGCACGAGATCCGCCACGGTGGGTGGTTCCCCGACCACCAGCTGCGGCTGCTGCGGGTGGGATGCGCCCGCTATGATCCTGCCCGCCCGGTGCACGAGGTAGTCCTTCTCGACGGCGCCGCCGCCTTCCTCGCGCAGCCCCTGCTCCACGAGAACTATCGCACCCTGGGCCAGTACATCGCCAAGCAGCGGCACTATACCGACCTCGACGCCGCGCTCCTCCGCGACCGCGGCGTGCGCCCCAAGCCTTGGACGTACCTCGCCCAGCCCCTGCGCGAATTCTGGCGCCGTTATGTCGCTCTCCGCGGCTACCGTGACGGTCTCCCTGGCTTGGCGCTGTGTCTGTGGACCGCCTACTACTATGGCTTGGTGACGACGGTCAAGCTCGGCCGCCTCTGGCGGGAGCGGTAGGGGTCAGACGCCGCACCGGCGCGCATCGGCGTGCGCGCCCTACACGTCGTCCGACGTGGCCAACCATCACACCGGCCCGTATCGGCATGCGCGCCCTACACCACCACCCCCAACCCGTCCCGCCGCCACGGCGCGCATCGGCGTGCGCGCCCGACACCGCCGCTACCCACCCCGACCCGCAGTGGCGCGCACCGGCGTGCACGCCCTACACCGCCGCTACCCACCCCGACCCGCGGTGGCGCGCACCGGCGTGCACGCCCTACACCACCGCCCCCCAACCCGTCCCGCCGCCACGGCGCGCACCGGCGTGCACGCCCGACACCACCGCCCCCCAACCCGTCCCGCGGTGGCGCGCACCGGCGTGCACGCCCTACACCGCCGCTACCCACCCCGACCCGCGGTGGCGCGCACCGGCGTGCGCGCCCTACACCACCAACCCCAACCCGTCCCGCCGCCACGGCGCGCATCGGCGTGCGCGCCCTACACCACCGCCCCCCAACCCGTCCCGCCGCCACGGCGCGCATCGGCGTGCGCGCCCTACACCGCCACTCCCACCCCGACCCGCGGTGGCGCGCACCGGCGTGCACGCCCTACACCGCCACTCACTTGACGCATGAGGTGTAGGGGCCGGACGCTGTCCGGCCCGCCGCGCCGGCGAGACCGACATGCGCGCCCGACACCCTCATCGTATCCCGGCCCGCCGCGCCGGCGCGCACCGGCGTGCGCGCCCGACACCCTCATCGTATCCCGGCTCGCGGCGAC
>ENA-UOUL01001101-UOUL01001101.1-bioreactor-metagenome-genome-assembly--contig:-NODE-1101-length-41239-cov-23.749648_pt1 | contig 41239 bp, 34 predicted proteins | sample MGYA00249838_ERZ747220 | MGnify/ENA primary metagenome ERZ747220 (study PRJEB28778, sample SAMN05720191) | bioreactor metagenome | isolation source: Anaerobic biogas reactor | place: USA:Washington... | reverse complement strand
TCCGCTCTCGGTGTCGCCCTCCTCGGTGGCTTCCTCGTCGCCCAGCTGGGGCGGGCCACCCGCGACAACCTGGCCACACTCGGGCTGCCCGGTGAGGCAGTCGACGGCATCGCCAACGCAGTGCGCGAGTCGGCCGGCATCGCCATCGCAGGTTTCCAGGCCGACCCGGCCCAAGCCGCCGTCGCGCAGGCCGCCGGCGAGGCCATGATCACGGCGAGCCAGCTCACCACCGGCCTTGCCGCAGTGGCCCTCTTCATCGGTCTCATCGCAACCCTGGCTCTGCCGAAGGACGCCGCCGCGGTCGCGGCAGCCGAGGCCGAGCCGGAGGAGACCGTCGCAGACCACGCCTGAGGGACCCAGGCGTGCGAGCCTCGTCGGGACAGCGAATCCGCTGACTCGGCGGGGCTCGTCCCTTTTGTATGGGCCGGCTCCGTCAGCGCGGATGTGACGTTGGAGACGCAGGTGTCGCGGCCGGGCGACGCAGGAGCAGAATGGAGAAGGACGCCCCGGCGGTCCGACGGGTCAGTTCGCCTGCGGGAGAGCCTGATTCGACCGGCCGTGCGACCGCAGACCGGGTGCCGAGGCGGACCAGGTTAGACGTGTGATGCACCGGATCGCCTCGGGACTCAGCAGCGCGGAGGCCGCTCGGCGGCTGGCCCGCGACGGACCCAACGTTCTCCCTGAAGGCCGCCGCCGCTCGCTCGTGCAGCGGCTCGTGGGGGAGCTGGTGCACTTCTTCGCCCTCATGCTCTGGGTGGCGGCTGGGCTGGCCATCGTCGGTGGTCTCACCCAGCTCGGCGTCGCCATCCTGGCGGTCATCCTCATCAACGCGCTCTTCGCCCTCGCCCAGGAGGCCCGAGCCGACCGCGCCGCCTCAAGGCTGCGCTCGCTCATGCCCACCCGGGTGACCGTGCGCCGCGACGGGCGACGACAGACGATCGATGCGGCGCAGGTCGTCGTGGGCGACGTCCTGCTCCTCGAGAGCGGTGACCGGGTGCCGGCCGACGCGGAGCTCATCGCGGGCAACCGGCTCCTCATGGACACCTCGATGCTCACCGGCGAGAGCGTGACGACGACGGTCGAGGATGGCGAGACACTCTACGCCGGAACGTTCCTCGTCGAGGGCGAGGCCCGCTGCGTCGTCACCGCGACCGGCTCCCGCACCCGGGTCGCGGCGATCGCGAGGATGACGACGGAGGCGCCCAAGCCGGTCACGCCGCTCACCCGCGGGCTGCGGCAGGTCGTACGCATCATCGCCACGATCGCCGTCGCCATGGGCGTCCTCTTCCTCGCCGTCTCGCTCCTCATCGGTCGACCGCTCGAGGACGGCTTCATCTTCGCCATCGGCGTCACGGTCGCTCTCGTACCCGAGGCCCTCCTCCCGACCGTCACCCTCTCGCTCGCCTGGGGCGCCGAGCAGATGGCCCGCAAGCAGATCCTCGTGCGCAACCTCGAGGCGGTCGAGACGCTCGGCTCGACGACCTTCATCTGCACGGACAAGACCGGCACCCTCACCCGCAACGAGATGACGGCGGTCGAGGCCTGGACGCCGGCCGGCCGGCTCACCATCGAGGGCGCCGGCTACGGCCCGGTGGGCACGGTCCACGCCGAGTCCGAGTCGGCGAGGGATGGAGCGAGTGAGCTCGCCCTGGCCGGCACGCGCTGTTCGACCGGGTATGCGGTGCTCACCGGCGACGCCTGGCTCCCGCACGGCGACCCGACCGATGTGGCCATCGACGTCCTCGCCCGCCGGCTCGGCGTGGACACCGATGCCGACCGCCGCATACATCCTGCTGTCAGGCGCTTCCCCTTCGATCCCCGGACCCGGCGGATGGCCGTCATCGTCGACGGCCTCGCGATCGTCAAGGGATCGCCCGAGACCGTCATGCCGCTCTGTGTCGACCAGGACGGGGACGCTCTCCTTCAAGCGGCCACCACTGCGGCCGCGGAGCTCACCGAGCGGGGGCTCCGGGTGATCGCGGTCGCCGAGAGTGTGCCAGGTGCACCGGTTCCCGAGACCGTCGAGGCGACCGAGGGCGGGCTCCGCCTCCTCGGGCTCATCGCCCTGGCGGACCCACCGCGGGACGACGTGGCCGAAGCCCTCGCGACCTGCCGGAAGGCCGGCATCGCCGTGGCGATGGTGACCGGGGACCACCCCGCGACCGCGAAGGCGATCTCCGACGCGGTCGGCCTGCGGCGCCCCGAGTCCCCGGTGCTCACCGGCGCGGACCTGCCCGCGGACGACGCCGTGCTCGCGGCGGCCCTCGACCACGACGGTGTCGTCGTCGCGCGGGTGTCCCCTGAGGACAAGCTGCGCATCGCCCGGGCCCTGCGCTCTCGCGGTCACGTCGTCGCGATGACCGGCGACGGCGTCAACGACGCCCCCGCGCTGCACGAGGCGAACATCGGTGTCGCCATGGGTCGCGGCGGCACCGACGTCGCCCGTGAGGCAGCCGACCTCGTTCTCCTCGACGACGCGTTCTCGAGCATCGTCGTCGGCGTCGAGCAGGGACGGGCCACCTTCGTCAACATCCGGCGATTCCTCACCTACCACCTCACCGACAACGTGGCCGAGCTGACGCCCTTCGTCGTCTGGGCGCTCTCCGGCGGTCAGTTCCCGCTCGCCCTCGGCGTCCTGCAGATCCTGGCCCTCGACCTCGGGACGGACACCCTCTCGGCGGTCGCCCTCGGCGCCGAGCCCCCGGCGAAGCACCTGCTCGAGGGCCCACCCGTGCGCGGGCGCCTCCTCAACGGCACCGTCCTGCGTCGGGCGTTCGGGGTGCTCGGGCCGTTGATCGCGCTCCTGACGATGGCCGCCTTCGTCGTCTCGCTCATGGCGGCCGGATGGTCCCCGGGAATGGAGTTCCCGACCGGCGACGCCCTGCGGGCCGCCTCCGGCGCGGCGTTCATGACGGTCGCCTTCGCCCAGACCGCGAACGCGTTCGCCTGCCGCAGCTCGACCGTCTGGCCGGGCAAGCTCGGCTGGCTCACGAACCGCTTGCTCATCCCCGCCGCCTCGGTCGAGCTCCTCTTCTCGTTCGTCGTCCTGCTCGTCACCCCGATCGCGGTCGTCCTCGGACACGCGAGCCCGCCGCTTGCCGGGTGGGCTGTGGCGCTGGCCTCGGTACCGATCGTCTTCGCCGCCGACGCCCTCGAGAAGCGGGTCCGCGTCGCCCGCCGGGCTTCCGGTGCGGATCACAGTCGGCCGAGGCCCGGCGAGACCGTCGACGCCACCCGCGTCCGGCGCTGACGTCCCTACCGGTCGGGTCGACGGCGCACGATCTCCATGACCCGGGGGCCGTCGAGGGCCCGCAGGTGCGGCAGCGGGTCGAGATCGTTCGCGAGGACGAACTCGGTCAGCTGCTCCCGGACCGTGGCGACGAGCTCCTCGTGGGACCAGGGCTTGGCGATGTAGCGGTCGAGGCCGGCCTCGTTGACGGCCCGGATGGTGTCCTCGAGCCCGGCCTGGCCGGTGACGAGGACCGTGCGGACCGAGCTGTGCTCCGGCGACGAGGCGAGCTCGACGAGGAAGTCGACGCCGCTCTCGCCGGGGAGGCGGTGGTCGGCGAGGACGAGCGCGAGCAGGTCACCGTGGGCATCGATCTCCGCGACGACCTCCCGGGCGTCCGGGACGTCCTCGGCCGGCTCGATGCGCACCACGTCGGCGAACGTGTCGAGGTCGCGCTCGATGGCCTCGCGCACCGCTGGCTCGTCCTCGAGGACGACGATGGCCAGTCTCAAGAGAGGCCTCCTTCACTGGGGGGTGGGGGCTGGACTGGAAGGTCGATGGTGAAGACGGTCTCGCCGGGGTGGGACCGGACGGAGATGGTGCCACCATGCTCGGCGACGATACGGCGGGCAATCCCGAGGCCAAGTCCGAGTCCGAACCGGACGGCACCGGCCTTCGTCGTGAAGCGCGGCTCGAAGATCCGCTCCTGCAGCTCCTCCGGGATGCCGGGACCGTCGTCGCGGACCTCGACCCGGACCCCCTTGGCGCCCCGGGACCGCAGGGTGATCTCGATGGTGCCGGAGCCGGCGAGCGCGTCGGCGGCGTTGACGAGGAGGTTGGCCCACACCTGGGTCAGCTGGCCGGGATGGGCGAGCACCGGCTCGAGGTCGTCGTAGTCGCGCACGACCTCGATCCCGTCGAGCCGGTGCGCGGTGAGGCGCACGGCATCGTCGATGGTCTCCTGGACCGAGGTGGCGACCGGCTCGGTGTGCTCGGGTCGCATCACCGAGCGCAGGCTCTTCACGAGACCGACGATGTGCTCCTCGGCGAGTCGGGCGTTGCGCAGGGCCGCTCCGAGTCCCGCTGCCGCCTCGAGCTGGTCGTCGGCGATGCCGGACTGCTCGACCTCTCGCGCGGCCTCGACGGTGGACACCCCAGCCGAGACGAGGAGCCTCACCCGGCGGTCGGGCAGGCCGGCGGCGGCGAGCTCCCGGCGTATGCGTCGCTCGTCCCTGGCGCTGAGCAAGGGTCGGTCTCTGGCTGCGGTGATGATCTCGATGAGGGCCGCCGCGTCGGGATGGGTGGCCAGCATCGTCAGCACGTCACGCTCAGCGTGGTCGATGGCCCGGGTGAGGGCGGCGAGCGGGCTGTTGAGCTCATGCGTGATGCCGGCCGCCATGTCGCCGATGGTGGCGCTGCGCGACTGCGCGATGAGCGCGAGCCTCGCCTCCGACAGATCGGAGAGGGCCTCGGAGAGCCGGGCCCGCTCCTCGGCGAGCTCCGCGTTGAGACGTGCTTGCTCGACCTGCTGTAGCGCAGCCCGCCGGAGACGACGAGCCAGCGACCGCATAGAGACTGCGGTCATGAGGAGGCCGACCCGAGCGCTGCGCGAGAGGGCCTGGTCCAGCTGCTCGACGGTGAGGTGGATGAGCTCCACCTCTGTCGTCGCCTGCGCCGTCGCCTGCGCGGGCTGCCGCTCGAGGAGGGCGGGGAGACCGATGAGCGGGCCGGTGCTCGTGTGGTGGAGACGGATCTTGCCGGTCGGTGACGCCACCCCGAGGGCCACCTGTCCCCTGAGCACGATGAGCAGGCCGTCGATCTCCGAGTCCTCGTGGATGATGCGGGTCCCCTCCGGCATGACGAGCCGGGGCCGCGGCCCGAGGACACCTTCGATCGCCTCGACGAGCTCGTGGACGACCTCCGTGAGTGGCTGCTGCACCGACCGCAGGAGCTGGCTCTCCGGCTCGCCGCCCTCGTGCGTCGGGGGGCTCGCGGACGTCTCGCTCCACCGGGCCAGCTGTCCTTGCGCCTGCACCGCGAGGCGGCCCGGGGTCCACGGCGCCGCCACCACCCCGTGCAGCAGGTCCGCGTCGTAGAGGTGGAACAGGTCGTCGTGCATCGCCTGGTTCGTGATGAGCAGGACCCGAGGGTGGCGCTCGGTCCGCTGCACGATCGCGGTGATGACCTCGTGCGGGTGCGCGTCGTCGACGACGGCGAGCGCGACCCCGGACAGGTCAGTCGCCTCCCAGGCCGGATCGTCGAGGTCGTGGACGCGCACGACGATGCAGTCCCCGTCCAGCTCGGCCCTCAGCTCCCGCTCGGCGAGGTCGGCCGTCTCCGCGGCACCGATGACCAGCACCGCGAGGCGCGCGTCGGGGACCTGCTGCTGCTCCGTCATAGCAGTCCCAGCGCGTCCCACACCGGCGGCATGACGACCGTGAGGAGCACCAGACCGAGGACGCCGATGGTGACCCCCACGCTCGCCATCTGTCCCGTGGAGACCTCGCCCGTCGCATACGCAATCGCATTGGGAGGCGTGGAGATCGGCAGCGCCATCCCGAGCCCGCAGATCAGTGCGACCACGACCGCGACCAGGGGAGTGTCGAGGCCGACGGTGACGGCCAGGGTCAGCGCGATCGGGATGACGAGGTTGGCCGTGGCGCTGTTGGAGATCACCGTCCCGAGGACGAGGGCGACGAGCGCCAGGGTGAAGAGGATGAGCGGTCCGGGGAGCGACGACCAGGAGACGAGACCGATGAGCCACTCGTCCAGACCGCTCGCCGCGACGCCGCTGCCGAGGGCGATGCCGCCGGCGACGAGCCAGAGCACCGGCCACTGCAGGACCTTGAGGTCCTCGCCGGACATCACCTGGGTCAGGAGGAGCACCACGACCGGGAGGAAGCCGACGGTCGTCGAGGGGATGCCGTGGATCGGCTCGGTGAGCCAGAGCGCGATCGTGATCCCTGCGACGACGTAGAACAGTCGGGCCTTCCGGCTCGTGTCGAAGCGCGCGTCCAGATCCAGCTCGACGACGAGGTCGCGCGGCACGAACCGCCAGGTGAGGATCCAGTACGCCACCGCGAGAAGGACGATCGCCACCGGCAGGGTCGCGATCATCCAGCCCACGAAGGTCATCGTGTGGCCGCGCTCGGCGAGCGACGCCAGGGCAATCGCGTTCGGCGGGGAGCCGACGGGGGTGGCGAGGCCGCCGACGTTCGCGGCCACCGGGATGCACAGGGCGAAGCCGGCACGAGCGACCCCGGGAGGCAGGGCGAAGAGCACGGGCATGACGATCGCGAACATCGTCGCGGTCGTCGCGGTGTTCGACATGAACATCGACAGCGACGCCGTGATGAGCATGAGCCCGAGCATTGTGCGGCGAGCACTTGACTGGAAGGGCCTCAGCATGACGGCGGCCAGGCCACGGTCCAGTCCGTACTTCGCGGCGGCATCGGCGATGAGGAAGCCGCCGAGGAAGAGGATGACGACCGGGTTGGCGAATGCGCCGTAGAACGAGGCGGCGGACGGCACGGTGTCGGGAACGGCCACGATCGCCTGGTCGGAGATGAGCAGCACCTCGAGGAAGATGACGAGTACCGCCGTCGCGACGAGGGGGACCGCTTCGCTGACCCACAGGATGATCGCGAGCAGGAAGATCGAGAGCATCCGCTCGCCGATCGGGTCGAGCCCGGGCACGTCGAGGATGAGGGGGAGCGGTGCGATGAGGACGGCGAGGACCAGCCCTATGCGCTGCAGCGTGGTCAGCCTCGACGAGGAGGTCCGCTCCGCAGGCGGCCGCCGGCGCATCGCTGGCGCTGGGGAGGCCTGCATCCGATCCTCCGAGCCGGCTGGGCGGGGATGTCGACGTCCGGACGCGACGACCGGCTCGTCGGTCCGGAGCGCGGCTGCGGCAGGCCCGCAGCCGTGACCAACCCTAGTAGTCGGAGGTCGGTCGGTGGGGGCGACCTGCCCTGGTGCTCAGGGGATCTCTGCGGGCTACAGCCGGTCGGCGCCCAGGCGAGCACGGCATACCCGCCGCCGCTCTGCTGAGGTGAGCACCGCATACCCGCTGCTGCTCCGCCGGCTGAGATGCGCATACCTCCGAATCGCCTCTGCCGTGTCGGACGGCGGGCGTAGATTGACGCCCATGGACTCGGTCATCAGCGTCGCGGGACTGGTCAAGTCGTACGGCACGTTCACCGCGCTGCGCGGCCTGGACCTGGAGGTGGCGCGCGGGGAGGTGCACGGGTTCCTCGGCCCGAACGGCGCCGGCAAGTCCACGACGATTCGGGTCCTCCTCGGGCTGCTCAAGGCCGACGCCGGGCGGGTGGAGGTGCTCGGTGGGGACCCGTGGCGCGACGTCGTCGAGCTGCACCGCCGGCTCGCGTATGTGCCGGGTGACGTGAGCCTCTGGCCCGGGCTGACCGGCGGCGAGGCGATCGACCTCCTCGGCAACCTGCGCGGCGGGCTCGACGAGAAGCGGCGGGCGTACCTCGTCGAGCGCTTCGAGCTGGACACGACCAAGCGTGGGCGGCAGTACTCGAAGGGCAACAAGCAGAAGGTCGCCCTCGTCGCGGCGCTCTGCTCGGACGTCGAGCTGCTCATCCTCGACGAGCCGACGTCCGGGCTCGACCCGCTCATGGAGATCGTGTTCCAGGAGGAGATCGAGGCCGAAAAGGCCCGGGGCCGCTCGGTCCTGCTCTCCAGCCACATCCTCTCCGAGGCCGAGGCCCTGGCCGACCGGGTGAGCATCATCCGCGACGGCGTCGTCGTCGAGACGGGCACGCTCGACCAGCTCCGTCACCGGACCCGCACCCAGGTGCGGGCGACGCTCGAGCGGCCACCGCATACCGTCTCGGAGCTGTCGCTCCTCGAGGACGCCCAGCTCGACGGCCTCCACGTCCGCGGCGCGATCGAGGCTGAGCGGGTCGGCGAGGCGATGGCGCTGCTCGGGCGCTACGGCATCGCGGCGCTCACCGTCTCCCCGCCCTCGCTGGAGGACCTCTTCCTCCGGCACTACGGGGAGGGGAACGGCGCCGATGCCGCGCCGCCGGCTGCAGCCGGGGTGGTGGAGACGCCCGAGGCGGACGCCGGCTACCACGGCCGCCACTCCCCGCCGGAGGACTGAGTATGCGCAGCCGGCTCACCGGGGCCCGTCACCTCCTGCACGTGGCGCTCAAGCAGGACCGGAAGAACATCGCGCCGTGGATCGCGCTGATCTCCGTGCTGTCGGCGAGCTCGGTGCTCGTCTATGACTGGGTGTTCCCCACCCAGCAGAGCCAGCAGATCCTCCAGCTCAACATCACCGCGAACCCGGCGATGTCGCTCATCTTCGGCAAGCCCGTCGACCTCACCACAGCCGACGGGTTCAACGCCTGGCGCGCGGGGGCGCTCGGCGCGTTCTTCGCCGGGCTGATGGCGATCTTCATCGTCGTGCGGAACTCGCGCGCCGAGGAGGACTCCGGGCGGGCCGAGCTCGTCGCCGCCGCGGCGGTGGGTCGGGAGGCGCGGCCGCTTGTCGCCGTCGCGGTGGCCTTCATGGCCTCGGTGCTGCTCGGGGTGGTGTCCGCCCTGGTGACCATCGCGTTCGGGGGCGGGGTAGCGGACTCGGTGATGCTGTCGGCGACGTTCACGGCGTCGGCGATGTTCTTCGCGGGCCTCGGGATCATCGCCGCCCAGCTGGGATCAGACGCGCGATCGGCCTCGACACTGGCCGTCTCGACCCTCGGGGCGTTCTTCGTCGTACGCGGCTACATCGACTCCTCCGGCGCCCCCGACTGGGCCACGTGGCTCACGCCGTTCGGCTGGCTGCAGGAGACGCGACCGGCCGTGGACAACATCTGGTGGCCGCTGCTGCTCGTCGTCGGGGTGGCCGTGGTGTTGGTGGCTGTGGGCTTGGCGTTGCACTCTCGGCGGGACTTCGGGATGGGGCTGGTGCCCCCTCGTCCAGGGCCGGCCCGCGCTGGGGCCGTGGGGAATGTCTGGGGGCTCGCGCTGCGGCTGCACCGGCCGACGATGGTGTCGTGGATGGTCGGGTTCGTCGTGCTCGGCGTGCTGCTCGGGTTCCTCGCCAACACCCTCACCGACGTCATCGCGCAGAACCCCACGATCGGAATGATCCTCGCCTCGGGAGCAGTCTCCGAGGACGATCTCGTCGGGGAGTTCCTCCTGACCATGATCCGAATCCTGGGGATCTATGCGGCAGTTCACGGTGTGCAGATCGTCATGCGGCTCCATGCCGAGGAGGCAGAGGGTCGGGCCGACCCGCTCCTCGGTGGGGCGATCACCCGGGCGACGCACCTCGCCAGCCACGCAGTCATCGCGTTCGTCTCGACAGCGTTCGGGATGGTCCTGGCCGGCACGGTCATGGGCTGGGTGGCCGACGCGACCGGCGACACGATCGGCTTCGGCGACGTCCTGGGTCAGGCGGTCGCGACCATCCCGGCCGTGTGGGTGCTCGTCGGTCTCGCCCTCGCGGTCGTCGGCGCCAAGCCGTCGAAGCGGCTCATCGGGTGGATGGGCGTCGTCGCGACCTTCGCCCTCACGATCCTCGGTCCGCTCTTCAACCTCGACGAGTGGGTGCTCGACATCTCGCCCCTGTGGCACGTCCCCAACGTGGGCGCCACCGATCCTGCCTGGCTGGGGCTCGTCGGGCTAGCCGTGGTCGCGGTGTTCTTCACGACGGTCGGGTTCGTCGGCTACCGGAGGCGGGATATCGCCTGAGGTGCTGTTTGGCCGGTTTCCGGCGCACGGCTCGACACGCCGATTGACACGGACACGCCGTCGACACACCGGCGACACACCGCGGGGGCTGGAGCACTGTCAGACCCCGGTCCTATCGTCACGTGGATGATCGATGCGGGACCGGGGCTGAGGGGGAAGTCCGGTCGCGCTGCGACGGCGGGCATCGACCTCACCCCGGGCCCCGAGGGTCCGCTCACGGTCGAGGTCGAGTGCCGCACCAGCCCCCGGGCGAGGAAGGGCGCCCTGCACGAGATCACCATCGAGGCCGACTGGACCGTCACCACCCCGCACGATCTCGAGGCCGAGCGCGTGGCGGCCGCCTTCGGCGGGTACACCTCGTGCCTCACCCTCGTCGACGAGACGATCCCCGCCTTCCGTGAGTCGCTCGCCCTGCTGACCCGACGCATACGTCCTGCGCTCGTGCGCGACGGCCGCGGTGCCTGGCGGCCCGCACTGGAGGACCGCGTCGTCGGGTGCTGCACGACCGCCCGGTTCCGCACGGTCGAGAAGGCCGCGCGCCACCTGCGCTCCCTGCCGCACCTCACCGCGATCCACGACGTCCCCGGCTGGCAGCTCGGGCAGGTCGTCGACGGGGCGCAGCGCGTGTGGGGCGCCTGGGAGGGTATGCGTCGGCCCAGTCACGAGCTCACCCGCCTCGTGCGGGAGGTCGGCGGGATCGCCGAGCTCTGGCGCAGCGGCATCCGGCCGGACCAGATCGTCCAGATGGCCGCGCACGTCGAGGTCGTGGAGGAGCCGCTGCCCATCGCCTACTTCATCGGCCTCGCCTACGGCGGCGCCGACCCGGAGTGGGTGGGGCAGGTGATCCGGCACCGGCCGCAGGCGGATGTCGCGGCGTGGCTGGCGAACCTCGAGGTCGACCACACGATGGGCGATGCCGAGACGTGGGGTCGCTGGCTCGCCTACGGCCTGCCCCGGGACGACGTCCTCGCGATGGTCGCGTCGGGGGTGGATCCGGACCTCGTCGAGGAGGTCGCGGGCACGATCGGCTGGACCCGCTACAAGGTCGCCCGCACCCTCGCTGAGTGGACCCGCGTGGACACCCGCCCGACCGCCGCGGACTTCGAGGTGCTCGCGCGGCACCGGGTGATGGAGGTGCGCTTCCCCAGCGAGCTCATCGACGAGATCCTCGACGAGGTCGGTCAGCTGGTGCGGGACGCGATCTGGGAGCCGGTCGCACTGACAAGGACCGAGGTCGCGGTCATGTTCGCCGTCCTCGGCACCCGGCAGGGGGTCCTCGCCGCCGCTCGTGCCGGCGTGCGCGGCAGCGAGGGCCTGGACCGCTATGTCTCCGAACGGGACTCGGCATGAGCACCCTCGGCCCCGCCCCCGGACGAGGGGAGCTGACCATCATGATCCCTTGCGGCACCGAGGACCCGACCCAGGACGAGGTCGGTCACCCGGTGACCGTGCGGGCCGACTGGAGCCTGGACATGCCGCACGACCTGGAGGCCGAGCGGGTGGCGGTGGCTCTCGGTGGGGTGAGCACGTGCCTGGACCTGGCCGCGGGTCTCGTGCCTGCCCTGCGCCACCTGCTCGCCGTCATGACCCGCGCCTCCGACCGGCTCGTCGAGACCCGGTGGTGCGCACTCGGCCGCTGCCACGGCACGTACCACCATGCCTCCGACGAGGCCGCCTACCGCCACGAGATCACCCCTGTTCATCTCGCCGCCCGCTTCGGCCTGCGCACGTGGCAGGCCGAACGACTCCTCGATGCCGCCGGGACCGCGTGGCTGGCGGCGGCCGACCTCACCCTGGTCGACGAGGGACGCGAGGGGTATGCGCGGCTCTGGTCGGCTGCCATCCACCCCGAGCTCGTTCCCCGGCTCCTGCTCCTCGCCCCGCCCCGCGCGAGGTCGATGCCGTGGAAGTTCTTCGTCGACGCTGCCTACGGCGGGGCGAGTCGCGTCCGGCCCCCGGCCCAGGACGCTGCGGACACCCCGCTCTTCCGCACGCCGGATGCCGCGGAGGTCCAGACGCTCGTGAGTCGGTGGCAGCGCGAGTGGCACCGGGTGGGGTGCCGACCGCAGGCGGAGCACTACGAGCTCGTGGTGCGCCACCGCATACCTCATCTGCTGCCTGAGCCGGCCCAGATCGACCGCACGCTGGCCCTCTGCCGGCTCGTCGAGGATGACGTCGACCGCACCGACGTCGGCATCATGCTCGCCATGCTCGGCGAGCCGATCCTCGTCGCGACGGCCGTGCAGCACGGCATCACCTCAGCACTCGACCCCCGCCTGAACGCCATCGCAACCCGAGGAGAGCCGGTATGACCATCCGCACCAGAACCCAGTACGAGCAGGCGCTCCAGGCGCTCGGCATCTGCGTGAGCGCGCGCATCCCTGTGCTGCTGTGGGGGAATCCCGGTGAGGGCAAGACCGCGGTCGTCGAGGCTGCGTCCGAGCAGGGCTGGCACGTCGAGACGGTCATCATCACGCACAGCGAGCCGTCGGACTTCGCGGGGCTGCCCGTCGTGGGGCCGAACGGCTCGGTGACCCTGGCGCCCCCGGCGTGGGCGCGGCGGCTCGCGGACCATGACGGGCCGTCGATCGCGTTCTTCGACGAGTTCTCCACCGCGTCGCCGTCGCTGCAGGCGGCGGCGCTGCGACCACTCACGCACTACGAGGTCGGTGCGCTGCAGCTGCCCGAGACGGTGTCGTTCGTCGCCGCCGCGAACCCCGCCGACGTCGCCGCGGCCGGGTGGGAGCTCGCCGCGCCGACCGCGTCTCGCTTCGTCCACCTCGACTGGGGCATGCCCTACGAGGTCTACGCCGAGGGGCTCGTCACACGGTCCTGGCCCTCGCTGCCGGTCTATGCCGAGCCGGCCTCCTATGCCGAGAAGCTCGACGAGGAGCGGGTGCTCGTGTCGGGGTACCTGTCCGTGCGCGAGTCGCAGCTCTCGGTCATCCCCAAGGACGCGGCCGAGCGTGGACGTGCCTTCCCGACCCCGCGGACGTGGGACTACGCGACTCGGCTCTCGGCCTTCGCGCGGGCGGTCGGGGCTCGTGCTGATGTGCGGCGGCTGCTCGTCGCGGGGTGCATCGGTGACGCGGCGGCGCACGAGTACCTCCGCTGGGCGACGAACCAGGACCTGCCCTCGCCGGAGGAGCTGCTCGCTGACCCGTCGTCCGCTGACTTCACCGGTATGCGCGCCGACCGGGTCTACGTCACGCTCCAGTCGGTCCTCGCGGCAGTCTCGCGGGTCAGGTCCGGGGCTCGGTGGAGCGCGGCGGTCGAGGTGTGCGCGCGGGCAGCGGAGCAGGCAGGGATCGACCCGGCAGTACCGGTCGTGCGCGCGCTCATGCGCCCGGAGTTCCGGCCATCGGGCGCAGCCGTTCCGCCGTCGATCACGGTGTTCGCACCTGCGCTGGCCCTGGCCGGACTGCTGCCGAAGAGCGCCTGATGCCGCGGCTGGACAACCAGAAGCTCGCGGCGGCGAAGCTCTGGCTCATCAGCCCGTCGCCGCCCGGCGGAGGAGCGGAGACGCCGCGCGACCTCCCCTACCTCGCCCACGCCCTGTATGCGCTGGTCGCCGTGCCCTCGGACGACGTCGAGAGGATGACCTGCGACGAGTACTGGCGGGTCTATGTGAACCCGTCCTGGCTCGAGGCTGCGCCCGTGTCAATGGTCGGGGCGGAGCTCGCTCACATCACGTGGCACCTGCTCGCCGACCATGCCAACCGCGCGCGTGACCAGGACGTCGACCGCAGCACCGCTCGGCTGTGGGACCAGTGCGCCGACGTGACGATCTCCCACACCTTGCAGCCCGATGGCTTGAGGCCCCCGCCCCTGCCGACGGCTGCGGACCTGCATCTGCGCGATGGGCTCTCCGTCGAGGAATACTTCGCGATGAAGTCCCGCCTCACCACCCTGGCGGCCAAGGACACCCGACCCCTCGGCCCGGGTGAGGGGTGCGGGAGTGGTGCGGACGGCATACCCCGTCGGCATGAGCTCGGGCCGGACAGCGACCTCGGCGCGGTGTCCCAGGTGGAGGCGCGCGCGGTGCGCGAGCGTGTGGCGATCGAGTACCGCGAGCAGGCGCGGGCGCGCGGGGACGTGCCGGGTGATCTGCTGCGCTGGATCGAGCAGACCCTGCATCCGCGGGTGCCGTGGCAGCCGCTGCTCTCCGGTGCGGTGCGGCGCGGGATCGGGTGGGCAGCGGGGCGAGGCGACTATACGTATCAACGCCCCTCGCGGCGGGCCGGCTCGGTGCCCGGGGTGGTGCTGCCCGGTCAGCACCGCCAGGTGCCGCGGATCTCGATCGTCGTCGACACCTCCGGCTCGGTCGATGACGAGCTGCTCGCCCAGGCACTCGGCGAGGTCGACGGGGCGATCGCTGCGCTCGGGCTGCCGGGCTCACACGTGTCGATGTACTCGGTCGATGCCGCCGTGCACGTGGCTCAGCGCGTCCGGCGGGCCCGGGATGCTCACCTCGTGGGGGCCGGCGGCACCGACCTGCGGGTGGGGCTCAAGGCGATCGAGGACGAACGGCCGCGACCCGACGTCGTCATCGTCTTCACCGACGGCGGCACGCCCTGGCCGCAGACCCCGCCGCCCGGCGCAGCCGTGATCGTGGCGGTTCTCGGCCGGGTCGGTTGGGAGCTGCCCCGGACTCCTGAGTGGGCAACGCGGGTGGAGTGCCTCGTGGGGTGAGGCATGCGGGGTGAGGTGCTCTGGTGCTCTCCTGGGCCGAGACCCAGGGGTTGCGCGAGGCATACCGTCGAGTGATGGGCACCTACATCAAGCGCCGCGACGACGTGAACCCTGACGAGGGAGAGAACGAGTACGGGGACGTGGAGTTCGCCGACCCGACGAACAACAAGTACCCGATCGACACCGAGGAGCACGTCCGCGCCGCGTGGTCCTACATCAACAAGAAGGCCAATGCCGCGAAGTACGACGCGGACGAGGTCGATGCGATCAAGAGCCGGATCAAGCGCGCGGCCAAGAAGTTCGACATCGAGATCAGCGAAGACTGAGGTCCTTGGGGCTGGGTCGGCTGAGTGCCGGCGCCATCCCAACCGCCCCGACGCCGACGCCGTACCAGAACAGGACAACAGCGGCCGTACCAGAACGTGACAATAGGAAGGTTCTGGTACGGCGACCTGTCGGCCTGGCCGTCCCCGCCGGCCGTACCAGAACGTGACAATAGGAAGGTTCTGGTACGGCCACCTATAGGTCTGGCCGCGCTGGGGACGGCGTCTCGGGTCAGGCCGACACGAGCTCCGCGTCTTGGGAACTCGGGCTATCAGCCTGGACGAGCCCGGCGACGAGGCCCGCGCAGCCGAGGAGGAGCAGCATCGCCGAGAGTGGCATCGCCCAAGTGAACAGCGCGGTGCCGACGAACTCGACGACGACCCATGCCCACAGCACCGGCCCGGCCCACCGCATAGGCAAGCGCGAGCGGAAGTGCGCGGCGCCCAGGAGGATGATCGCCGGCACCATGCCGAGCCCGGCGAGGAAGTACGGGATCATGTGCGGCGACTGCTCCATCGCATCGAGGAGCTGCCCGTAGATCTCGTAGCGGCCCGGGTCGTCCGCCATGACGAGCTGGGTCAGCCCCCACGATCCGGGCACGAGGTGCATGAAGCCACTGAGAACCCCGAGCGTCCCGCCCGTCATGGCGAGCCGGCGGGAGTAGGGCCGCAGCCAGAGCGCCAGTCCGACGCTGGCGACCGCGAAGGCCGGCTGCGACCAGAGGAAGAGGTGCGTCGAGGCGGCCGCGCGTCCCGGCGCAGCGGCGAACGAGGTCAGCCAGCCGGCCCGGTCGTCGGGCAGCTCGGGCGCGAGAAGGATGAAGCCGAACGAGAGAAGGGCGAAGAGTGCCAGCGCGATCGCCGTCAGGCGGCGGAGCGGGGGGTGTGTCGTATCCATGCCGACGATCGAACCGCGCACCGACCGTCACCCGGATCGCCCTGATGGAGACAGGACTGTCAACCACAGGATGATTCCGTATGCGGTGCGCGCCTCCTACGGTTGACCCATGCGGTTGTCCTGGGGTCGCACCGTCGACGCCCTCTTCGTGCTCGGCGTGGTCGTCACCGCGATCGCCGAGATCTGGGTGCCGCTCGACTCCCGCCAGGGCGATGGCCGGCCCATCGTCTCGACGACCCAGGTGCTGGTCGTCGCGGGCGCCCTGTGGTGGCGCCGCACCCAGCCCGTGCCGGTGGCCGCCGTTGTCGCCGCGGGACTCATCATCCCGAGCGCGCTTCCGCCGGCATACCTCCTCTTCTCCGGCCAGTTCGTCCCGCTGTGTATCGCGACCTTCTCGGTCGCCCGTCACGCCACCGGTCGAGGACCCTGGATCGGCGCTGGAGTCATCGCCGCCACGCTCCTGTACGCCGACCTGTTCATCCCTCTCATGGGAGGAACGACCGAGATCCTCTACCACTGGGGCGTGCTGACGGTCTGCTTCGCGGTCGGTCGGTGGCAGGCGGTCATGGCCGATAGGGCGGAGCGCTCACGGCAGCAGGCGATCGCAGCCGAGATCGCAGCAGCGGAGGCCGTCCTCGCGGAGCGCACCCGGATCGCCCGCGAGCTGCACGACATCGTCGCGCACGCGATGAGTGTGATGGTGGTCCAGGCTGGCGCCGCCGAGCAGCTCACTGAAGACGATCCCGTACGGGTTCGCAAGTCACTCAGCGCGATTCGCAGCACGGGCACCGAAGCGCTCGGCGAGATGCGCCGGCTCGTCGGCATGCTCCGCGACGACAGCGATGTGGGACTGCTCGCTCCACAGCCGGGCCTGTCGGGACTGAAGGCCCTCGTCGACGAAGCGTCGGAGACAGGGCTGCCGGTCACGCTCGAGGTGAGTGGAGACGAACGGGACCTTCCTGCGGGAGTGGACCTGGCCGCATACCGAATCGTGCAGGAGGCGCTCACGAACGCCCGCCGCCATGCGGTGGGAGCCAGCCAGGTCAGCGTCGCGATCCGGTTCGAGCCGGAGCGACTCGAGCTCGAGGTCGCCGACGACGGGCGCGCCAGTGCGGACACGACCGGCTCGGGGCACGGACTCGTCGGTATGCGGGAGCGGGTCGCCCTCTATGACGGCACCCTGGCGGCAGAACAGTTGGCAGACGGCGGATTTCGCGTGCTGGCGCGGCTCCCGCTGGCACCGGTTCAGGGGATGGCGCTGTGATCCGCGTCGTGATCGTCGACGACCAGGAGCTCCTGCGCGAGGGGTTCCGCCTCATCCTCGAGCGGGCCGGTATGGAGGTCGTGGGTGAGGCGGGCGACGGGCTCGAGGCGATCGAGGTCTGCCGGGCGACCACGCCGGAGGTCGTGCTCATGGATGTGCGGATGCCGCGGCTCGACGGCATCGAGGCGACCCGGCGGATCGTTGCGGCCCAGCCGGGAGTGCGTGTCATGGCGCTGACGACGTTCGATCTCGACGAGTACGTCTACGGAGCGGTCCGTGCCGGTGCGAGCGGGTTCCTGCTCAAGGACGTGTCGCCGCGCGATCTCGTCCATGCGGTCGAGGTGGTCGCCCGTGGCGAGGCCATGCTCGCGCCAGAGCTGACCCGTCGACTGCTCGACCGGTTCGCTGCCGCTCCATCATCCGGTGAGCAGGTGCAGCTGCCGAGGGTCACGGAGCGGGAGACTGCCGTGCTGCGGCTGGTCGCTCGGGGACTGTCGAACTCGGAGATCGCCCGCGAGCTGTTCCTCTCCGAGGCCACGGTGAAGACCTATGTCTCGAGGATGCTCACCAAGCTCGATCTGCGCGACCGGGTGCAGCTGGCCGTGCTCGCGTATGAGTCGGGGTTGGTGATGGCCGGGAGACCGGACGCCTGATCCTCATAGGGCTGCGGTGGCGGAGGACGTGGGATGCGGTGGCTTGCCGAGGTGGATTCTGGTGTGGCCTGTCGTACGTGGGTTCAGCGCAGGACGCGCTTGGCCTCCGAGCGGACCTCTGCGGCGACGAGGTCGATGAGGCTGGAGCGCAGGTTCCACTGCTGCCAGTGCAGCGGGACGTCGAGGTGCCGACCGGGCGCGAGGTCGACGAGCTCGCCGGCCGCGACTGCTGGGAAGGCGTGGTCATCCGGCAGCATCGCCCAGCCGAGACCGAGTCGGGTGGCGACGGCGAAGTCGGCCGATGCGGGGACGTAGTGCCGCGGCGGGTCGAGCGTGCGACGGGTGAAGCGGCGCGCGAACCGCTCCTGCAGGGTGTCCTTGCGGTCGAAGTCGATCCTCGGGGCACGCGAGAGGGCCGCCGCTGTGAACCCGTCCGGGAACCACCGGGCTGCGAAGTCGGGAGTGGCGTAGGCGCGGTAGCGCATCTTGCCCAGCGGGGTGGAGGTGCAGCCGGGGACCGGCGTCCGCTCGCCGGTGACGGCCGCCATGACCCTCCCGGACGCGAGCAGGTCGGCGGTGTGGTCCTGGTCGTCCCGGACGAGGTCGAGGACGATGTCCTCCCGGACTGCGACCCGGGTGAGCGGCGGGAGGAGCCAGGTGGCCATTGAGTCGGCGTTGACCGCGATCGGGATCGTGGTGTGGCCCTGGTCCTCGCGCTCCGTGCCCAGCTGCCGGAGCGTCTCCTCCTCGAGGAGGGCGAGCTGCTGACCCAGGCGCAGGAGCACCTCCCCGGCCTCCGTGGGACGGACCGGTTTGGAGCGGACGACGAGGACCCGACCGACTCGCTGCTCGAGCGCCTTGATGCGCTGGCTCACTGCGCTCGGAGTCAGGTGTAGTGCTCGGGCGGCGGCGTCGAAGGTGCCCTCGCGCGCGACGGCCGAGAGGGTGTCGATGAGCTCGGACGGAATCTTCGGCATCAGTCCTGCTAATGGTTCATCAGAATCCTGAACTGGATTCATGCTGTCGGTGACCCTACCGTCGAGGGGTGACCAGTGCATACCTCGGCTCTGCTCTTGCGGGACTCGGCCTCGGCCTGAGCCTCATCGTCGCTATCGGGGCCCAGAACGCCTTCGTGCTGCGGCAGGGGATCCGGCGGGAGCACGTGCTTGCCGTCGTCCTCATCTGCGTCGTCTCGGACGCGGTGCTCATCGTGGCGGGTGTGGGCGGCGCCGGCGCGATCTTCACCGCGGTGCCTGCGCTGGTCGATGTGGCGCGGTGGGGCGGTGCGCTGTTCCTGGTCGGGTACGGGTTGCTTGCCGCCCGGCGTGCCCTGCGGTGGCGCGCACCGGGCGAGGTCGCGCTCATCGTGGATGGAGCTGATGGATCCGAGGGCGCGCCGGACGAGGGGGACGGGTCTGGCGGTGCGGCAACGAAGGTCGGCGGTGGCTTGGCTGCCGGCTCCGGTGCGGGTAGTGAGCGGGGAGCGGACCATGCGCCGATGAGGGTGGCAGTGGCGGCGGCGGCGGACGCGACCGGCAGCGCGGCAGGGGTTCAACCCGCGGCGGCAGGTGCAGACCAGCGGCTCATGGCGGTCGTGACGACCGTGCTCGCCCTGACCTGGCTCAACCCGCACGTCTACCTCGACACCGTCGTCCTGCTCGGGTCGATCGGCTCCTCCCACGGCGACACGCGATGGGCGTTCGCGGCTGGGGCGATCCTCGGCAGCGTGCTGTGGTTCTCCGCCCTCGGGGTCGGTGCGCGTGCCCTCGCTCCTGTCTTCGCCCGGCCGAACGCCTGGCGCGTGCTCGATGGGCTGATCGCCGTCGTCATGATCACGCTGGCGGTCGGGCTGGTCCTCAGCGGCTGACCTTGCCTGATCATTCGACGCGCGCGGAACCCCCTTGTGGAGTTAGTCTGCGTCGCCCGCACGACCCTCGCGAAAGGTATGCATATGCGCATCCGCCCCCTCCTGGCCGGCGCCGCCGGCCTCGCGGCCATCGTCGCCACCGCGGCACCGGCCGCTGCGATCAAGTACGGCCAGCCCGACGGGGGCGAGCACCCCCAGGTGGGGTTCATGCTCGCCTACGTCTGGGATGACGTGGACGGTGATGGTGAGCAGACCGACGACGAGCTGTTCGCCGCCTAGCGGTGCTCCGGCACGTTGATGGATGAGGACACGTTCCTCACAGCCGGTCACTGCACGTCCGGCGCCGACGCTGTGGCGATCTGGTTCGACGAGAACCTCGAGCCCCTGCGCGTGTCTCAGAGCTTCTTCACTCTCGAGGACGCGATCGACAGCCAAAACCCCAACCAGGCCGCCGCCTACAGCAAGAACGTCCTGACCCACCCCGACTACGACGACGAGGCGTTCTACCTGCACGACGTGGGCGTCGTCGACAAGTTGGAGTGGACCAACGAACAGACGGTCACCACGTACGGCAAGCTGCCGGAGCTGGGGTACTGGGATGACCAGATTGCGGCGAAGAAGAAGGACCGCGACCGCTACGAGTCCGTCGGCTACGGGCTGCAGTGGTCGACGCCCGACCGTGGCCTCTCGCCCAGCAACCCCAACCGTCGGGGTGACGAGGGTCGCTGGGAGCGGCTCAAGGCCAACGGCGAGCTCATCGGCTACCGCACCCTCGGCGGCGGCAAGGACAACGACGCGTATGTGGTGCTCACCAACAACGCGAACACCGGCGGAACGTGCTCCGGCGACTCGGGTGGCCCCACGTTCATCGACAACAGCGATGTCGTCGTTGCCGTGACCTCGTTCGGCGTGAACTCGACCTGCGCGGGCACCAGCGGTGTCTACCGGATCGACACGGAGGACGACCTGGCGTTCCTCAGGGAATACATCTCCGTCGACTGACGGACAGTCTTCACCTCTCGACGGCCCGGCAGGAGTGTGCCGGGCCGTCTGCATGCCCAGCCGGCTCGTGGGAGGAAGCACCGACGACGCCGACAATGTGAGAGGTGAGGGCTGCGAGCGAGCCGGCCACCGCATACAAGGGCGGGTGTCTCCTGAACAAGCCTCCGCCTATCCTCGAGACAGTGACCGTCCTGCTCATCCCCGGTCTGCTCTGCGATCGCTTCGTGTGGGAAGCGCTCCTCGAGCGGCTGCCTGATGCCGAGGTCGCGGACCTCAGCACCCAGCGAAACCTGAGCGAGATGGCGCGGGACTGCCTCGCGCGTCATCCCGGGCCGTTGCGGATCGCCGGTCACTCGATGGGTGGTCGCGTTGCGCTCGAGATCGTCCGGCAGGCACCGGAACGCGTCGAGCGTCTCGTGCTGCTCGACACCGGGGTCCACCCGCTCAGGGACGGGGAGCGGGAATCACGCGCGGAGATCGTGCGGTTCGCGCATGAGCACGGCATGCACGCGCTCGCTGATCGCTGGCTGCCGCCGATGGTGGGGGCAGCGCGGCGTCGTGAGGGCGCACTGATGAGCGGACTGCGCGAGATGGTGCTGCGGATGGACGCTGACCTGCACGAGCGGCAGATCACGGCGCTGGTCGAGCGGCCGGACGGGGCCGAGGCGCTGCGCCAGGTCACGTGCCCGCTGCTCTTGGTGGTCGGGCGGGACGACGAGTGGAGTCCGGTCGCCCAGCACGAGGCGATGCAGGAGCAGGCTCCGCATGCCCGGCTGGAGGTCATCGAGGACGCGGGGCACTTCGCTCCTGTGGAGCAGCCGGATGAGGTGGCCGAGCTGCTGGTGGACTTCTTGAGTGGGTAGATCGGTCCCCCTCGATCCGGGTTGCATCGTTGCCTTGTCGATCGGGTGCCGGTCGTGTTCGCCGATGCACTGTGACGCGGCTGCATCCTGCCCCAGCTCTCCACATGCCGGTGCCGTCCCCAGACCTAATGCCGGTCGGGTGTGTCGCCCACAGCCACGACGGGCGGCTGGGAAGACACGGGCCGCGCTCCTAGGTTGGCTGTATGACTTCGGCAGTGATGGACACGGACGCGACGGCGACGTCGCTGCCGCGCGCTGCCGTTCGTGACCGGGGGCGGGTGTCAGGAGTGCACCGCGCGATCGACCGACTGGATGTCACCGAGCTGGTTGAGGGCGAGCACGGAACGGTCCTGAGAGAGCTTGAGCGAGCAAAGCGCCGCCTGGAGTCGGCCGCGCTGAAGGTCCTCGCGGCCGCGAAGGAAGCGCGGGTGGGAGAGCGGTCAGGGCACACAGGGACGGGCTCGTGGGCGTCCTCGCAGACCCAGTGCGGCGGGGCCGAGGGGTCGGCGCGGACGAGGCTGGCGTCGGACATCGCGCAGGGGCTGCCTCAGACGGGACAGAACCTCGAGCGCGGTGAGATCTCCTCTGAGCACGCGCAGATCATCGCGGGTACGATGCGCCGACTCCCTGAGCAGCTCAGCCAGGAGCAGCGGGGCGCGATCGAGAAGGCACTGAACGCCAAGGCCCGCGAGATCGCTCCGGGTGCGCTGCGCAAGGTCGCCCGACGAGCTCTTGAGGCAGCGGAGAAGTCGACCGGAGACACCGACAAGGACGAGGACGACCAGATCCGCGACGAGGAGCAGCGCGCTCTCGCCCTGACCCGGCTCACCATGAGGGACAACGGGGACGGGACGACGAGCGGACACTTCCGGGTGCCGACGTTTGCGGGGGCGGTCCTGGGCAAGGTCATCCAGCAGATCGCCTCACCGCGCCGGGAGCGGCTGCGGCAAGCGAAGGGACACGACTACCAGGGCTCAGAGGATGGCGCTCGCACGTATGCGCAGACCGACTGGGCGCACCGCTACGGCCTGGCACTCATGGAGATCCTCGAGCACCTGCCCACCGATCGTCTCGCCGGCAAGGTGGCCGCGACCGTGGTCGCCACGGTGTCGGTGGAGAGCCTCAAGGACGGGCTGGCGGCAGCTCAGCTGGACACCGGTCAGATGATCTCGGCGGGCCAGGCCCGGCGCCTCGCGTGCAACGCGGGGATTCTGCCGGCCGTTCTCGGTGGATCCTCGCTGCCGCTCGACCTGGGGCGGACCGACCGGTTCTTCACCGAGGCGCAACGGGTCGCACTGGCCACGGTCTATACGGAGTGCGCCGCCGTCGGATGTGATCGGCCGTACGCATGGTCTGAGCTGCACCATGAGGATCCGTGGGCACGTGACGGGCAAACCGATCTGGACAAGGCGGTGCCACTCTGCGGGTACCACCACCGCCGGATGCATGATCCGCGGTTCGTCACCTCGATCAGCACCGACGGTGACGGAAAGAAGTCGGTCCGGCTTCGAGAACTGTGACGCCCCGAGCCTGCGACCTTCGAGGTCGCGGGCGATGAGGCATGTCCGGGCGCGGTCGCGAAGCATGTCTTTTGGCCCGGTTGCAGCGAAGGGGAGTCCGTGGGCCAGTGCACGGGTCGGGAATGACGCCGGGACGCACGGGAACGCGACCAGAAGGAGAATGGCTCCCCAGCGTGTTGCTGGGGAGCCCTTCTCCGTGGGCGCCAGAGAGGAGGTTCTGCCGCTCCTACTTGACCTCGGAACGGCGGATGAGTGCCAGACCGACGGCGAGGGGGATGAGGAACCAGATCGTGCCGGACACCGCGAGCTGCTGCCAGTGCTCACTCGTCATGACACCCCCGAAGAGCGGGATCTGGGCGTAGCCGTAGTCGACCCAGGGCTGCAGGTCAGCGAACCACTGCTGGTGCACGGCGAGCACACCCAGGAGCGGGGGCAGCACGAGGGTGTAGACGAAGTAGGAGACGATCGCGCCGGGCGAGTTCCTGATGACGACGCCGAGCATGAAGCCGAAGAGCATGCCGAGGACGCTGCCGAGGACGATGAGGGCGAACTCCGTCACGGTGACGTTCCACACCGGGTCGAGCCCGGTGATGAGGCTGCCGGCCAGCGTGCCCAGCGTGCCGACGACCAGGGCGATGAGCATCGCGACGATGCCGACGATCAGGGCGGCGATGAACTTGGCACCGAGGACGCGGCTCCGGTTCGGGATGAGCGTGAACGTCGTCAGACCACTGCGCTGGCTCCACTCACTGGTGACGGCGAGGATGCCGATCATCGGGAGGATGACCGTCATCGGTGCGCCGATCGCAGTGGAGAAGTTCTCGAACGTCAGTGACTCGTCGGGCGCGAACGCGATGAGCGCAGCGGTGGCCAGAACGCTGGCGATGACGATGCTGGCCATCAGCCAGAAGCCCGCGCGGGTGTCGAACATCTTGCGGAGCTCGACCGCGACGATACGGGTCAACGGGATTCGGGTCGCGGCGACCCGGTTGCGGATGACCGCCGGTGCGGCGTCGAGGGTGGTGGGCTCGAGGACGGTGGTGGTCATGCTGCGACTCCTTCGCGCTGAGTGTCTGCGGTGAGCTCGAGGAACATCTCCTCGAGGCCTGCCCCATCGGCGTGACGGAGCTCGGTGAGGGCGATGCGGGCGGCGAGGGCGAGCGAGCCGACCTGCTCGGTCGTCGCGTCGGTGTGGACGCTGCCGTCCGGATCGACGATGTGGGCGTAGCCGGCGGACTCCATGGCGCTCACGAGTGCCGAGCGGTCCTTCGCGCGCACGACGGTCCCGGCGGAGGCGAGGAGCTCGGCCTTCGAGCCCTGGGCGACGATGCGGCCGTTGCCGATGACGACGAGATCGTCGGCAATGACCTCGATCTCGTGCAGCAGGTGGGACGACAGCAGGACCGTGCCGCCGCGGTCGGCGTAGCCGCGCAGCAGGTCACGCATCCACCGGATACCGGCGGGATCGAGCCCGTTCGCGGGCTCATCGAGGATGAGGACGTGCGGGTCGCCCAGGAGGGCGGTCGCGAGACCGAGCCGCTGGCGCATACCGAGGGAGTAGTTGCGGACCCGGCGGCCGGCCTCCTCGTCGGTGAGGCTGACGAGGTCGAGCACCTCCTGGACGCGGGACTTGGGCAGGCCCATCGTCCGCTGGGCGACGGTGAGGATCTCCCGACCGGTCCGGCCGGCGTGCTGGGCGGAGGCGTCGAGGAGGACACCGATCTCGCGGCCCGGGTTGGGGAGCTCGGTGAAGCGTCGACCGTCGATGGTGGCGGTGCCGGTCGTGGCGGGGGTGAGGCCGACGAGGATCCGCAGGGTGGTGGACTTGCCGGCACCGTTCGGGCCGAGGAATCCGGTGACGCGGCCGGTAGCCGCTGTGAAGCTGACATCGTTGACGGCCGTGAAGCCGCCGTAGGTCTTGGTGAGTGACTCGACTGTGATCATGACGAGCAGTTTCACGAATCCGGCCCGCCGGGCACATCGGGGAGCCGCCCGATCCCGACCCTGGCGCGACCCTGACGTGGCTGGGGGTCGACCCTGTCCTTGTTGCCCGCGTCAGGGAGCGTGAGGGCAGGCTGACCTGCTCAGACGTTCGGCCGAGAGACTCGTCACGAGATTGATGACCCGCGAGTCGGAGCACCTATGGTCGGTCTTGTGAAGGCTGTCCCCGCACCGACGCGGAGGTCGTCGGACCCCGCAGGGCCGAGGCGGCGCAGGGGGGAGCGGGGACCACGGCGTCGCTCGCTGAGGGTCGTCGCAGGGTCGTGGATTCTCGGGGTGGCCCTGGTCGCCGGGTGCGGGATGGAAGCGACCGAGGATCCTGCGCCCACGGTGAGCCAGGCTCCGGCGCCGGCCGTGGCGACGAGCCAGCCCACGCATACTCCGGAAACGGCGGCGGCCACCCAGCAAGCCACCACTGAGGCGATCACCACCGCCCAGACGCCCGCCGAGGCACCGGCCGCACGGGGTGAGGTCGTGCGAGTGGTCGGAGTCGTGGACGGCGACACCCTGCGGGTGTCCGTCGGGGGCGTGACGGAACGACTGCGCATCATCGGCATCGACGCACCGGAGCTGAGCGACGGCGAGTGCTATGCGCAGGCGAGCGCCAGCCGGATGCAGAGCCTCGTCCAGAGCAGGGACGTGCGGATCGTCGCCGACCCGACGCAGGACGACCGCGACCGCTACGACCGGATCCTGCGGCACGTCTTCACTCTTGACGGAGTCAACGTCGCGCAGCGGCTCGTGGCCGAGGGCCTGGCGCGGGAGTACACCTACGACCGGCCGTATGCGGGGCGGGACGACTACCTCGAGGCGCAGGAGATCGCTCGGGCCGGGAACCTGGGGATCTGGAGTGGGGCGTGTGACGTCGCGGCCCAGCCTGCCTCGACGCCGACGGCTGCCGCGCCTTTCGCGCCCCAGCCGGCGCCCGGCGCCGACGCCGGGAAGTGCGTCATCAAGGGCAACATCAGCAGCAGCGGCGAGAAGATCTACCACGTCCCGGGGGGCCGGTCCTATGACGAGACGATCATCACCGAGAGCAAGGGGGAGCGCTGGTTCTGCACCGAGCAGGAGGCGGTGGACGCCGGCTGGCGCAAGGCGAAGCGGTAGGTGCCAAGTGGATGCTGACGGTTGGGTGGGGCGGAGCAGGTCATGGGATTGATCGGGGTCAGATTGGCTCCTGGTGTGCGAGTGAGCCTCTCCTCACGGGGGGTCCGCGCACACGTGGGGCCGCGCGCTGCACGCCTGCACGTGGGCGCTGGACGTACGGGCATCTCCACCGGGGCTGGGCCCCTCACGTACTACACGTCCGTCGGTGGCCCGACAAAGCGGCAGACGGGCACGCAGGTGCCGTTCACTGCGACCACGCCCGCGCAGCAGGAGAAGGCTGAGCTGGCGATCGCTCTCGCCGGCCGAATCGAGGACCTGCAGACCCGGCATGCCCAGGTGTCCTTCCCGGCCATGACCCGGCCTCTCGCCGACATCCCGCGACCTCCGGCCGGGCAGACGCTGCCCCATCATCTGCGGAAGGCGCGGGCGGGCGTCCCCTGGTACGACGTCGTTGGTCGCCGCCGTGCCCGTGAGGCGGCCCGCACCCGATCGGCAGCGGACGACCGGGTTGCCGAGCAGGAGTGGGAGCTCGCGAAGCGCAACCGGCAGGAGGAGCTCGACACCTTCTGGAACCGGCTCTCCGGGAACGACCCCTCGACGGTCATGTCGTTCGTCCAGGAGGCCTTCGAGGACAACGAGGATCCCGCTGCCATCGTGGGGGTGGAGGGCGATGAGGCCTACGTGGTCATCGTCGCGCCAGGCGAGGACGTGGTGCCGGACCGCATGCCGGGTGTGACTCCGACCGGTCGCCCGTCCATCCGGAAGATGCCGGCCAAGGACGGCGCAGTGATCCACCGCCAGGCCGTCGCCGGAGCGCTGCTCGTCACTGCCATGGAGACCTTCGCCGTCGCCCCCGGTCTGCGCTCGGCCAAGATCGCGGCCCTCGAGCGGGGCACGGGCGTCTCGTTCCTCTGGAGCGTGCGCCTCCGCCGTGATCGCTTGCAGCGCTGCCTCGGCGCCGAGACCTCCCTCGAGGTCCTCGAGTGTGCCGCCGACGAGAACGACTACCAGTTGGTGGGGGCAGCCCGTCGGCTGGGTCCCGTGGACCCAGCCCGCATCGGCTGGTCAGAGCTGCAGCGTGAGCTGCTCCGTGAAGGGAATGACGCGCCATGAAGTTCCGCACTCCTCCGCAGTGGCCACCGGCACCGGACGGCTGGATCCCCGACCCGGGGTGGCAACCAGAGGCCGACTGGCCTTCGGCACCCAAGGACTGGGACTTCTGGGTGAACGACTACGGCGTGCCCGTGGAAGGCCCTCCGGGGCTGTACGGAGCACGGGTCCGGCGCGTGAGCTGGACACGGCGCGCCCTGGTGGGCGGAGGAGCGCTGCTCGCGTTCCTTGTCGGAGTGGGGATGGGCGGTGCAGGACCGACGGAGCAGCAGCAGGCTGCCGCGTTGCTGGAGATGCCCACGCCGACCGTCACCGTGACGCCGTCGCCCCTTCCGACGATCACGATGCCGGCCGAAACAGTGACCGCTCCACCGGAGACAGTGACGCTGCCACCGGCGACCGTCACCCTCCCGGCTCAGACAGTGACGGTCGGGTCGGAGGGTGGGACCTCGGGGGGATTCGGTATCGCCGGCGGAGGGTCGGGTTCCGGTTCCAGCTCGGGCTCCGGCTCCGGTTCTGGTTCGGGGAACAGTGCCAGCGTCTACTACGCGAACTGTGCTGCTGCCCGGGCTGCCGGCGCCGCTCCGATCCGCCGCGGGGAGCCGGGATACCGATCCGGCCTGGACCGGGACAACGACGGCATCGCCTGCGAGTAGGCGATACGACAGGCCGACGATTCTTCGTGTCGCGACCCACTGCTTGACTCCCAGGCCGGGTGCGGAACAGCTGGGCTCAGCCGGTGCGTTTCGGGACCTCGTGCCAGACTCGAGGAATGGAGTCAGGTCAGGGCGACTTCGAGCTGACGATGGAGGAGCTGCGGGCCGTCGCAGAGTATGCGGTGGCCTGCGCCGAGCCGGCCCTCGTCATCTTCCGGAGGGAGCACCCGGAGGATCGCCGCCCGGAGGCGGCTCTGGCGGCGGCGCGGGCGTTCGCTGAGGGTGGGCCTCGTTCGCGACTGCAGCGAACGGCAGCGGTCGACGCGTTCCGGGCGGGGCGGGAGGCGAGCACTGATGCGGCGAGGTATGCGGCGCTGGCGGCCGGGGACGCGGCAGCATCGGCGTACCTTCATCCCATCGCCAAGGCGACGCAGGTGGGGCACATCCTCGGGGCCGCCGCCCATGCAGCACGGGCCACTGAGCTTGCTGCGGGGGACGACCCGGTCGTCGCCGAGTACGTGGTCACCGCCGCTGCGAGACGTGCCGGCCCGGTCGTCCAGGACGTACTGAGTCGCTATCCGCGGGCTCCGGGTGGGGCGAGCAGGGTCGCAGCGCTCATGAGCCGGCTGGACAGCATGCTGCGAGACCCACCTCCGCCTCCGCGGGAGGTCGACGACCCCGGTCCGTTCTTCCACGGGACCAGGGCGGACCTGCGGCCCGGAGACCTGTTGACGCCGGGATACCGGTCGAACTTCGGTTCACGACGGCGGGCGAACCACATCTACATGACCTCTCTGCGGGACGGTGCACCGTTGGCGGCCGAGCTTGCGCAGGGTGAGGGTCGTCCGCGGGTCTATCGCGTCGAACCACTCGGTCGGATCGAGGACGACCCCAACGTGACGGACAAGCGGTTCCCCGGCAACCCGACCCGCTCCTACCGGACCACCGAGCCGGTGCGCGTCGTCGAGGAGGTGACGGACTGGGAGCCTGCGGACCCGACGTTCGTGCAGCGGCTACGGGAGCGCACGGCTGAGCTCGCCGAGCTGGGGATCGAGGCGATGGACGACTGAGGACCTGAGAAATGGACGACTGAGGGCCGGAGACGGGTCGACTGGTTCGCGGAAGGAACGCTGTCGAGCCGCCCGGAGGCCGTCGACCGAGTGCTCGCAAGCCCGGGTGATGTCATCGACCCAGGAGCGATAGCAGGTCAGGTGTGCGTCGTTCCGTTGTGCACAGGTGGGTTGTGCACAGGTGGGTTGTGCACAGGGGGGTTGTGCACTGGTGAGTTGTGCACAGGTGGGACGAGCGGGTTGCTCGGAGGAGGGCTCTCGGCCCGCCAGGTCGTGGTGCCACCGACGAGGGAGGCCGGCGCAGAGAGCCGCTCGTAGGTCTCGACGGCCCCTGCCCGCCACACGCGGTAGGCCATGACGTTGTCGAGGGAGGGCTCGTAGGTGGCCACCGAGGTCTCGGCTGGAGCGAGGGCTGCGGCGGCGGCGGTGAGGGAGTCGGCCTCGCCCAGCGCATACAGAGTGAGGGCGGCTGCGCCACGGGCGGAACCGGCGGCACTGTCGGTGACGATGACCGGAAGGTCGGTGAGGTCGGCGAGCACCTGTCCCCAGAGGGAGGCGTGGAAGGCTCCGCCGGTGGCCCGGATCTCGGTGACCTCCTCGAGCAGTCGGATCTGGTCGATGATGGCGGACAGCTGGACGGCTACGCCTTCGACGGTGGCGCGGACGAGGTGGGCACCGGTGTGGTGCTCGCGGAGGCCGAGGACGGCACCCGGGATGTCGACGTCCCACAGGGGTGCGCGCTCGGGTCGCAGGTAGGGCACGACATAGAGACCCTCGCTCCCAGGGGGCACCTGACCTGCCGCAGTCAAGGCTCGGTGTTCGTCGTCCGCGCCGCGGACGCCACCCGCGCCGCCGACACCACCGACGAGCAGGTCGACGATCCACCGGCTGGCGGATCCGCCGTTACTCGCGGCGCCGCCGACGACCCACAGGTCATCGGCGAGGGCGTAGCAGAACAGACCCAGGGGCAGGTCGACGACGGGATCCGGGAGGACGGCTCGCGCGGCGGCACTCGTGCCCACCGAGACCCCGACGGTGCCGGGGCGGATCGCGTCCGTTCCGAGGTTGCCCATCGGACCATCGCCCGCTCCCACGACGACCGGGGTGCCCGGGGGCAGGCCGGTCGCGGCAGCAACAGGGTCGGCGAGCGCGACGGCGTGCGTGGTGGGCACGATCCTCGGCAGCCGGTCCCGCTCGATGCCGGCCCACGCCAGGGCACCCTGGTGCCAGGTGGCGGTCTCCCGGTTGAGCATGCCGCTGTCGGAGGCCGCCGACAGGTCGCAGACGACCTCCCCGGTCAGGCCACGCACGATCCACGTCTTGAGTCCGACCCATGTGTCCACCTCGCCGCTGAGCTGCGGCTCGTTGCGGCTGAACCACATGATCTTGAGCAGCGGGGACATCGGGTGGACGGGCGTGCCCGTCGCCCGGTGCAGCTCGCGGTCCTGCCCGGAGTCACGCAGCGACTCGACCTCGTCGACGGCTCGGGTGTCCGCCCAGGTGACCAGTGGGGTGAGGGGTCTGCCGTCGGCGTCCAGGCCGATGAGGCCGTGCATCGCTGCGCTGAGACCCAGCCCGATGACCTGTGCACCACCGGTGGCCGATACACACTCGGCGACTCCGTCGATGACGTCCCGGAGCAGCAACGCCGGATCCTGTTCCTGCCACCCCGGGTTCGGCCGAAGAGTGGTGTTGTCCCGTGACACCACGTGGGTCCAGCCACTGTCGAGATCGAACGCGACGATCTTGGTCGCAGTGGTACCCACGTCGACGGCGATGACCACCCGGGTGGGATGGGTGCTGGACGGGGTGCTCATGAGGACTCTCTCCGGGCGGTGAAGCGGGCTCGATGGTCTCGGGTGACGACATCTCTGGCGGTGAGGCCTCCCATGGCGTGGCCTCCATGGCGACGGACCAGCACCAGCGGATGTGTCTGCTTGTTCTGTCTACCTGCCGAAGACACTTCGGCGGCAGGGGTTGCCAAGAGTTGCCGCGTGGGCGACACGAGTCAGGAGCGTGCCGGACCCGTCGACTCCCGCACCACGAGCCGCACCGGCAGGACGGTGGCCTGGTCCCTCCTGGGCTTGGCACCCTGCTTCATCGCGACCAGCGTCTGGACGCCACTGCGCCCCAGGAGCAGCGCAGGCGACGCGATCGTGGTGAGCCCGGGCACCACGAGGTCGGCCGGCAGCGTGTCGTCGAACCCCACGACGCTGACCTCCGCCGGCACCTCCACCCCGAGCTCGCGGAGCCCGCGCAGGAGCCCGACTCCCACAAGGTCGTTGTACGCGATGACAGCCGTGTGTCCGCCACTCACGATGTCTGCCGCAGCCGCCGCGCCGCCTCGTAGGCTCGGTACGACCGGACCGATCCGGTGCGCCGTCAGTCCCAGCTCGAAGACGGCCTCACGCAGCGCCCGCCACCGCGCACCGTCCGCCCACGAGGCCTCGGGGCCGGCCACATACGCGATCGCCCTGTGGCCCAGCGCGCCCAGGTGCTCGACGGCGCGCTTGATGCCGCGGTTGTTGTCGGGTACGAAGCATGGGAGCCCTCGCACCTCGCGGTTGATGACGACGACCGGCTTGATCCTTGCCAGGCCGCGCAGGTCGGTGTCGGAGAGGCGGGAGCTCGTGATGACGATGCCGTCGACGATCGGCAGCTGGCGATCCAGCATCTGCCGCTCCGCGGCCGCCGACTCGTATGCGTCACCCACGACGAGCGTGAGGCCCGCCTCCGCGGCGGCCCGCTCGGCACCTCGGATGACGCCGAAGTAGAACGGGTTGGTGATGTCGCTGACCGCGAGACCGATGATGCCGTGCCGGACGGGGGCCTCAGGTCGGAAGATCTCCTGCTGGCGGTAGCCGAGCCGGTTGGCCACCTCGCGGATGTGGGCGCCCGTCTCACTGCTCACGCGACCCGGTCGGGCGAAGGCTCGGGACACCGTCGACGGGCTCACCCCCGCCTCCCTCGCCACGTCGTAGATCGTCACGCGGCGGCCGTCCGGCCCTTGTGGGTCTCCCACCTTCCCGACCCTACCCAAGTCCGCAGCAGGGTGGGCCAACACATGGCAACCGGTTGGCAACTGCGCGGACCGGGCGGTTGTGTGGGGTGATCACCGAGCTGGGTGATCACCCCGTGATCCCGGCATCAGTCCTCGATCCGACCAGGAGAACCCATGATCCGCCCCCAGGACACCTTCACCCGCGAGCGCAAGAACCTCAACGGGATGTGGAGCTTCCGCCTCGACCACGACGGAGTAGGCCGCGAGCAGCGGTGGGCAGCCGCGCCACTGACCGAGGCCGAGGAGATGGCCGTGCCCGCCTCCTACAACGACATCTCCGCCGACGCGGCGGTCCGCGACTTCTCCGGAGACGCCTACTACCAGCGCACCGTGCGTGTCCCCAAGGGCTGGGACGGACAGCGCATCACCCTCTACGTCGAGTCGGCCACGCACCACGCGACTGTGTGGGTGGACGGCAAGGAGGTGGCCTCGCACTCGGGCGGCTACCTGCCGTTCGAGGCCGACCTCACCTCCCATGTCAGCGCCGGCCAGGAGTTCCTCCTGACCATCTGCGTCAACAACGTCCTCACATTCCAGACCATCCCTCCGGGCGTCATCGAGGACACCCCGAGCGGCCCGAAGCAGATCTACTGGCACGACTTCTTCAACTACGCAGGTCTGCACCGCACCGTCTGGCTCGCCGCGAGCGCCCAGACCCGTGTCGAGGACGTCACCGTCACGACCGACTACGAGGGCACCACCGGCACGGTCGGCTACACCGTCGTCGTCGAGGGCGGCGAGGACGTCACCGTCCGCACCGAGCTGCGCGACGAGGACGGTCAGGTCGTGGCCAAGGGCACCGGCGCGACCGGTGAGCTCGTCGTCGAGGACGTGCACCTGTGGCAGCCGGGCGCCGGCTACCTCTACACCCTCGAGGTGCAGGCGGTCGTGGACGACGAGGTCGTCGACAGCATCCACCAGACCGTCGGGGTGCGCACCGTCACGGTGGACGGCACGCGGTTCCTGATCAACGGTGAGCCGTTCTACTTCACCGGCTTCGGCATGCACGAGGACCACGACACGGTCGGCAAGGCCCATGTCGACGCGCTCATGCTGCGTGACTTCCACCTGCTCGAGTGGATCGGGGCGAACAGCTTCCGCACCTCGCACTACCCGTACAGCGAGGACGTCATGGACTACGCCGACCGGGCCGGCATCGTCATCATCGACGAGACGCCCGCGGTCGGGCTCAACTCCGGGATCGGCGGCGGCATCTTCGGCGGGCAGGGCTACCAGACCTTCACCCCGGAGACGATCAACGACGAGACGCGGGAGGTGCACGCCCGGGTCATCCGCGACCTCATCGCCCGGGACAAGAACCACCCGAGCGTCGTGCTGTGGTCGATCGCCAACGAGCCGGAGTCGGACACCGAGGGCGCCGAGAACTACTTCCGGCCGCTCTTCGACGTGGCCCGCGAGGCCGACCCCACCCGTCCGGTCGGGTTCGTCAACGTCATGCTCGCCCCCCACGGCAAGTGCCGGGTGTCCCAGTTCGCCGACGTCATCATGCTCAACCGCTACTACGGCTGGTACGTCAACACAGGCGACCTCGTTGCGGCGGAGAAGGTCTGGACCGAGGAACTCACCGGCTGGGCGAGCGAAGGCAAGCCGATCATCATCACCGAGTACGGCGCCGACACCATGCCCGGTCTGCACCAGCTGCCGGCCGCCCCGTGGTCGGAGGAGTACCAGGTCGAGTACCTCGACATGAACCACCGCGTCTTCGACTCGATCGAGGCCGTCGTCGGTGAGCAGGTCTGGAACTTCGCCGACTTCGCCACGACCGCCGGCATCATGCGCGTCGGCGGCAACAAGAAGGGCGTCTTCACGCGCGACCGCCAGCCCAAGGCCGCCGCGCACTACCTGCGCGGTCGCTGGACCGCTCGCGCCAGCAAGTAGCAGCTCTCGCCCCGGCCGGGGTATGCGGTGGGCAACCACCGCATACCCCGGCCGTTTTGCGTTGGGCTGGGGAGGCCAGCCTGGGAGTGCTGCAGACGGGCCCGCGAGTGGCGGGGATAGCGGGAGGACGGACGGCAGGCGTACCAGAACGTGACAATAGGAACGTTCTGGTACGCCCTCGCCGGGGGTGGGCGCTGCGCCGGGGCGGTGGGCTCGGGCACGATCCCGAGGGTCGCCGGTGGGCTCGGTCATGGTCGCGCGCGGTGCGCGGCAGGGATCTGGACGCTCACAGGACGACGGACGGCAGGCGTACCAGAACGTGACAATAGGAACGTTCTGGTACGCCCTCGCCGGGGGTGGGCGCTGCCGGAGACGGCGAGGGTCGCCCGCGGCGAGGTGCGTGGGCGCTGCGCCTGGGTGGACTCAGGCACGGGCGCGCGCATCGCGGGGCGTGGGCGCGACACGAGGGCCGTTCCGGTGAACTACCGGAACGGCCCTCGCAGGCTCTGCGGGGACCCGACTGCCTCGATCGGCGGTCGGGTGGCGCCTACTTGGCGGCGGTGGCCGAGATCGCCTGATCGACGGACTCCAACAACTCGTTCCACGCCGTCTCGAACTGCGCGACGCCCTGCTCCTCGAGCAGGCGGGTGACGTCAGCGAGATCCACGCCGACCTCCTGCAGGCCGCGCATGACCGCGACGGCGTCCTTGTAGTTGGGACGGATGGTGTCGCCGCGCACCTCGCCGTGGTCCGCGACCGCCCGGAGGGTCGCCTCAGGCATCGTGTTCACGGTGCCTGGTGCGACGAGCTCGGTGACGTAGAGGGTGTCGGGGTAGGCCGGGTTCTTCACGCCGGTGGACGCCCACAGCGGGCGCTGGGGCCACGCACCGGCCTCCTTGAGACGCTGCCAGCGCTCACCGCTGAACGTCTCCTCATAGGCCTGGTAGGCCAGACGGGCGTTGGCGACGGCGGCCTTGCCGCGCAGGTCGAGCGCCTCCGGCGTGCCGATCTCCTCGAGCCTGGCGTCCACGGCGGTGTCCACCCGGCTCACGAAGAAGCTCGCGACCGAGGCGATCCCGGAGACCGGGAGTCCGGCTTCGAGCCGTTGCTCGAGTCCGGCGAGATAGGCCTCCATGACGGCGCGGTAGCGGTCGAGGGAGAAGATCAGCGTGACGTTGACGCTGATTCCCTCGCTGATCGCCTGCTGGATCGCCGGCAGGCCTGCGAGGGTCGCCGGGATCTTCACGAGCATGTTGGGACGCCCCACCTCGGACCACAGCATGCGGGCCTGGAGGAGCGTCGGGTCGGCGTCGTGCGCGAGTCTCGGGTCGACCTCGATCGAGACCCGGCCGTCGACCCCGCCGGTGCGCTCGTACACAGGCGCCAGGAGATCGCAGGCATCCCGGACGTCCTCGGTCGTGAGAGCACGGACCACGCCGTCCGCACCGGCCCTCGCGTACCGCGCGACCTTCTCGTCGTAGAGGTGCGAGCCGGTGATCGCGGCCTTGAAGATGGAGGGGTTCGTCGTGACTCCGACGACGGTGCCGTCCTCGATCTGGGCGGCGAGGCTGCCGCTCACGAGACGCTCGCGGGACAGGTCGTCGAGCCAGACGGAGACGCCCTCACGGGCCAGGTCGTGCAGCGGGTTGGTCATAGAGATTCTCCTGCGGGTTGCGGGTGGTGGGTTGCGGGGGACGTGGGGCCTGAGTCCAGGACCGGTTTCACGAGCTGTGCCGGGCGATCTGCGCCCAGGCCTGCTCAACGACCGCCTCGGGGGTGAAGCCGAACTTGGTGAGCAGCTCCTTCAGCGGCGCGGAGGCGCCGAAGGTCGACATGCCGATGACGGCACCCTCGGAACCGGCGTAGCGCTCCCAGCCCAGGGTCGAGGCCTGCTCGATGGCCACCCGGGCCTTGATGGAGGGCGGCAGGACCGACTCCCGGTACTCCTGGTCCTGGCGGTCGAAGAGCTCCCACGACGGCATCGAGACGACTCGTGCGTCGACTCCATCGGCGGTGAGGGTCTCGTATGCGGCGACCGCGAGGGAGACCTCCGAGCCGGTCGCGATGAGGATGACCTGCGGGGTGCGCCCCTCAGGCGGGTCCGCGAGGACATAGGCGCCGTGGTCGAGGCCGGCAGCTGACGCATACCTGGTGCGATCCAGGGTGGGCAACGCCTGCCGCGAGAGGATCAGCGCGACCGGGTCATGGCGTCGCGGCATGAGCCAGCGCCAGGCCTCGGCGACCTCGTTCGCGTCAGCCGGCCGCAGATCCACGAGGCCGGGCATCGCGCGCAGCGAGAGGATCTGCTCGACGGGCTGGTGCGTCGGTCCGTCCTCTCCGACGCCGATGCTGTCGTGGGTGAAGACGTGGATGACGGGCAGCTCCATGAGCGCGGAGAGCCGGAGCGCGCCGCGCTGGAAGTCGGAGAAGATGAGGAAGCCGGCCTGGAAGGGGCGGACCTTGGCCAGGGCCAGGCCGTTGGCGATGCACCCGGCCGCGTGCTCGCGGACGCCGAAGTGCAGGTTGCGGCCGGCCCGGTCGTCAGGGCTGAACGACCCTGCGGCCGTGAGCATCGTCTTCGTCGAGGGGGCGAGATCGCTCGAGCCGCCGACGAGCCAGGGAACCCGGCCGGCCACGGCGTTCAGGACCTTGCCGGATGCCTCGCGCCCGGCGAGTCCCTTGGCGTCCGCCTCGAAGGCGGGGATGTCGGCGTCCCAGTCCTCCGGCAGGACCCGGCGCTGCATCCGGTCCACCTCGTCGGCGAGCTCGGGGTACTCGGTGGCGTAGGCGGCGAACAGGGCCTCCCACTCCTCGCGCTCCTTCTTCCCGCGGGCGCCGATGCCGTCCGCGAAGGTCTCGTAGACGTCATCGGGCACGAGGAAGCTGCTGTCCTCCGGCCAGCCGTAGAAGGCCTTGGCGCCGCGGATCTCCTCGTCCCCGAGGGGCTCGCCGTGCGCTCCGGACGTTCCTTCCTTCGTCGGCGCGCCGTAGGCGATCCGCGAGTCGACGATGATGAGCGTCGGGCGGTTCTGCTCGGCCTTGAACGAGCGGAAGGCGCGGGCGAGCATACGGCGGTCGTTGGCGTCCCCGACCCGGGTGACGTTCCAGCCCAGGGCGATGAACTTCGTCGCGACGTCGTCGGAGAAGGCGAGCGAGGTGCCGCCCTCGATGGTGATCTCGTTGTTGTCGTAGACCCAGCACAGGTTGGCCAGCTGCAGGTGACCGGCGAGCGAGGCCGCCTCCTGGGCGACGCCCTCCATCATGCAGCCGTCGCCTCCGATGGCGTACACGTCGTAGTCGAACAGGTCGTAGCCCGGCCGGTTGTACGTCGCCCCGAGCCACTGCGAGGCCATCGCGAGGCCCACGCTCGTCGCATAGCCCGTGCCGAGCGGTCCGGTCGTCGCCTCGACGCCGGCGGTCCAGCGGTACTCCGGGTGGCCCGGCGTCTTGGAGTCGAGCTGACGGAAGTGCCGTAGGTCATCGAGGGAGACGGACGGCTCGCCGAGCGTCTCGTAGTCGGGGTTGACCGAGCGGACGCCTGTGAGGTGGAGCAGCGAGTAGAGGAGAGTCGACGCGTGGCCGGCGGAGAGGACGAACCGGTCACGGTTGGGCCAGATCGGCGCCTGCGGGTCGAACGAGAGGAACTCCTGCCAGAGCGTGTATGCGACGGGCGCCAGAGCGACCGGCGTCCCGGGGTGCCCGGAGCCGGCGGCCTGGACGGCGTCCATGGCAAGGGTGCGGATGGTGGTGACCGCCCGCTCGGCGGGATCGGTCAAGGTCACGGACGTCATGAGGGCTCCATCTGGTCGAGGGCAGGTCTGGGTCAAAGCGGTGTCTGGGTTCAAGCAGTTTCTGGGTCCAAGCGGTGTCCGGGCATGGCGGCGTCGGAGTCAGTGCGGATCACGGTGGATCGCACGGTGCGCGAGCCGGCCCGAACGGCGGTCTTCCCTTCACCATGTCCCAGCGCCTGGAGCGCGGCTAAGCGATTGCCGCTTGTTGCCGCGAGAGACAGTCGCTGCGCGCCGGAGTCCGTGACAAAGCGCCGGAGTCTGTGACAAGGCGCCAGAGTCTGCGTAATGGGAGAGACTGGGCGGATGGAGAACGTGAGCCGTCAGCGCGAGCCCCGGGAGCTCGTCGCCGCCGTCCGGGAGAGGATCCGGGGCGTAGCGCGGCTGGGCGTCGCCTTCTCCGGCGGCGCGGACTCCTCGGTGCTGCTCGCCATCGCACTGCGCGAGCTCGGACCGGACCGCGTCGTCGCCCTGCTCGGGGTCTCGCCCTCGCTCGCGGCCCGAGAGCGCGCCGCTGCACACGAGGTCGCGCACACGCTCGGGGCGAGCGTCGTGGAGATCGAGACGCACGAGGGGGACGACCCCGACTACCGGCGCAACGGTCCCGACCGGTGCTTCTTCTGCAAGCAGGAGCTCTTCCGCCGCATCGACGACGAGGTCGCGGACCGCTACGGGCTCACGGCGATCGCCTATGGCGAGAACGCCGACGACACCCTTCGTCCCGACCGGCCGGGGTCCGAGGCGGCCCGACGCCACGCTGTGCTGGCGCCACTGGCAGCGGCGGGGCTGACCAAGGCCGACGTCCGTGCCGTGGGGCGCCTGCTCCGGGTGCCCTCGGCGGACAAGCCGGCCGCCCCCTGCCTCGCCTCCCGCGTCCCGCACCTGCGCGAGGTCACTCCCGAGGTCCTCGGTCAGATCGAGCGGGCCGAGGACGCCCTCCACGATCTCGGGTATGCGGTGCTCCGGGTCCGCCACCACGGCACCCTCGCGCGGGTCGAGCTGGGCGACGAGGAGCTCCAGCGCGCGACCGCTGATGAGGGTGAGCAGGCAGCCGTCATCGCCGCCGTGCGGAGCGCTGGCTTCGCGGAGGTCGAGATCGACCCGCGAGGCCTGCAGTCGGGAGCGAACACCCTCGCGGCACTGCGGGCAGCGGCGCGATGAGTCCGCAGTCTGCGATGGGTCCTCGACCAGAGGGGACTGGCACGGACGGTCGACCCGCGGGTGTCGACGTCGAGCACGGGATCGAGCTGGACCTGGACCGAGGGAGCCGGCGCGGGTACCCGGAGGCGGTGTACTGCGAGGGCAAGTCCCCGGAGCAGGTCGGCCGGATCGCCGGACTCATCGCCGAGGCGGCCAGGGGCACCGCCGTCGAGGACTACAGCTCGGGGGGACCGCGGAGCGACGAGACAGCGGCGGACGCTGGTGGGAGAAGCACCGCTGCGGGTCACCGCTCGCGCACGACCCTCTTCACCAGGGCGCGTCCGGAGCACCTGGCCGCTGCCCTCGCCGAGCTGCCCGACGCGTTCGTCGACGAGCGGGCCCGTCTGCTGGCCTGGCCGTCGACGCCACCGGAGCCGACCGGCGGTCTCGTCGTCGTTGCGTCGGCCGGCACCTCCGATCAGCCGGTCGCTCTGGAGGCGGCGCATACGGCGCGGTTCCTCGGACGCGAGGTCGTGTCGGTCGAGGACGTGGGCATCGCCGGGGTGCACCGGACGCTCGCCCGCGTCGACCTCCTGCGCTCTGCGGCCGCCATCGTCGTCGTCGCGGGGATGGATGGCGCCCTGCCAGGCCTGATCGCCGGGCTCGTGTCCGCACCGGTCATCGCAGTTCCGACGTCAGTGGGGTATGGCGCCGCGTTCGAGGGAATCGCTGCCCTGCTCACGATGCTCAACGCGTGCGCGCCAGGGGTGGCGGTCGTCAACATCGACAACGGCTACGGCGCCGGCCACCTGGCCGCCCAGATCGCCCGACATGCTCCGCCGACGCCGAGCTGAGCTGTCTTCTGGGTCGGGTCCTCTGAGTCGAGTCAGGAGTCCTCCGGATGCCGCGCGGTCCGAGCGTCCGGCGGAACCGGGCTCCCCGCCGTGACGCCGCGCCCGGCGGCCGCCCGGACGGCGGACTCGAGCACCTCCCGCACCGGGCGGCCCAGGCGTCCGGCAGCCGCAGCGGCCTCGTCGAACTCGGCGACCACGCGCACCACGACTCCATCCCGAACCGCGAGCTTGACCGGCAGTGTCTCGCCGTCGATCGAGACATCGATCCAGGCGCGGTCGAGAGCGACCCGGGTGACCCGCGAGACGCGGAAGCCGAGCGTCGACGTCTCCGCGAGCACGATCGAGCCGAGCCGCGCAGTGTCCTCGGCGCGGCAGAGGACGTGCAGGACCTGCGCTGGGCGTCCCTTCTTCATCAGCGCCGGGACGAGCCAGGCGTCCAAGGCACCTTCGTCGAGGAGACGGGAGAGAGTCGTCGGCCAGACCCGTGGATCGAGATCATCGACGGTGCAGGCGATCTCGTCGAGGAGGCTGGTCCTACCAAGCGCGGTGGCACCAAGTGCGGTGCCACCAACATCCTGAGTGTTTCCTTGGCCCTGGCTGCCGTCCTGTTCCTGACCCGCAAGAGGGTCGGCGACGTCATGAGGGTGCTGCACGTCAGAGGGGTCCTGCTCGATCACCAGCGCGCGGACGACGTTCGCCCGGTCGGGACTGTCGCGCGTCCCGGCTCCGACGCCGACGGAGATCAGCCGTCCCCCCGGCAGCGGCCCTTGCCGGTCCGCGATCGTGACGGCCAGCGCGGCACCTGTCGGGGTCGCGAGCTCTCCGTCACCGTCGCTCGCGATCTCCCAGCCGCACAGCAGCTCGGCGACTGCCGGCACCGGCACGGGCAGGACACCGTGGGCGGCCCGGACCTCCCCCGAGCCGACGGCGATGGGGCTGACGACGACCTCGTCGACCTCGAGCAGGGTCAGTGCGGCGCAGGCTCCCACGATGTCGGCGATCGAGTCCCAGCCGCCGACCTCGTGCAGGTGGACGTCCTCCGGCGGGACACCGTGGACGGCGCTCTCGGCGGCCACCACCCTGTCGAACACGCGCGTCGCGAGGTCACGGACCGCCTCTGGCAGATCGTCGGAGGCGAGGACCGCACGGATCCCCTCGACCGACCGATCCGGCACCTCACCGCCGGCGGAGACGACGGCTCGTCTGGCCCGCAGCCCCGCTCGGGTGGTCTCCTCCCAGCCGATCCGCACCTCGGCGGCCACTGCGGCCGCCAGACCGGACACCTCGCCCGGGTCCGCGCCCGCGTCCACGAGGGCCGCCAGCACCATGTCCCCGGCGATACCCGCCGAGGCGTCGAGCCACAGCACCCGGCGCGGTCGAGTCATGTCGGTCAGCATAGGTCCGCCCACGCACGCCCGCCGGGATGGCCTGCCGGCCAAGGCCTAGGCACTCACCTCGGTGCGGTCCGTGGACCAGTTCGTGTGGAACGAGCCCTCGTCGTCGATGCGGCGGTAGGTGT
>ENA-UOUL01001100-UOUL01001100.1-bioreactor-metagenome-genome-assembly--contig:-NODE-1100-length-41248-cov-6.030337_pt1 | contig 41248 bp, 41 predicted proteins | sample MGYA00249838_ERZ747220 | MGnify/ENA primary metagenome ERZ747220 (study PRJEB28778, sample SAMN05720191) | bioreactor metagenome | isolation source: Anaerobic biogas reactor | place: USA:Washington... | reverse complement strand
CCGCCCGGTCGGCGTTGACGATGCTCTCGGCTGCTTCTGCGTAGATGTCTGGCATGGCTCTGGGCTCCTCCCGGCTCTCTCTGATGTGGGCCGGCCGGCCGGTGGTCTCCGGATCCTTACCGGACCACCGGCCGGCGACCGTGCCCTCGGACTCTCCGGCTCCGCGCCGTCTCTCAGTCGACCTGAACGTGCATCTTGTCCTTCAGCCGCTCCACACAGTTGATCTTGACGTCGAGCAGTGTCGCGATCCGCGCCTTGGCCTCGAGGCCCTTGGCGGCGCCGGCGACGCCGGTGACGAGGCCGATGTCCAGGTCCTCCCTGACACGGCGCATCACCGTGGAGTCGCTGAGGTCGGTCACGCTGACGCCCAGCTTCCCGGCGACGTGGCGCTTGGCCTCCGGCAACCTCATCTTGCGGGTCATCTGCATCCGGGCCACCAGGTCTCCAGCGGTGCGGATGCCTCCCATGGAGGATGCCAGCGCATGTGCCAACGACATGCCGGTCGGGTCCCCCGTGCCCACCTACAACCCGTCGGCCTTGCCGATCATGATCATCGCCGCGCTGCAGCGGGTGACGACGTCGGGCGGCGGGCACTCGAACATCGGCACCCCGCCGACCCCCATGCCCACGTTGGGATGGATGGGGATGCTGGCCCGCTCCGTCACCGCCTTCACGAAGGTGACGGCACGGGCGAGGTTCCAGGGGGTGCTGCGGCGGGAGTTCGTGTTGACCACCGGACCGAACACATGGGTCCCGGCCTTCTCGACCACCTCGAGCTGCTGGTGCGGCCACATGCCCGCGAGGCGCTTGCCGTCGTACGTCAACTGCCCGTGGAAGCCGAGCACGCACTCGGCCGCCATGCCGACCTCGACGGAGAGGTCCGTGTTCTTGACGGCGTGCTCGACGGCCTCGAGGACCGCCAGGAACTCACCGTCCCCGGTGGAGGCCGTCGTGTCGTAGTTGATGCCGTCGGCGCCGACCTCGTCCATCTTGTCGGTCATCCAGATCATGTCGGTGCGGCAGGCCTCGAGGCCCTCCTCGGTGGCCGCCCGCGCCTCGGCGATCTGCCCCTTGGGAAGCAGGTCGGACGGGTTGGGGAACGGCCCGTCCGGCCGGAAGTAGAGGCCCAGGTTCGGCATGAAGCCGTAGTAGACCGGGATGATGCAGTTGTGGAGCACGGCCTCGACGTGGGTCTGTTCGAGGGCGACGATGGGCTTGACTGGCTTGACGGAGTAGTCGGTGTGGCCGATCTCCATGGTGTCGAAGCTGAACGCGCGCTCGAAGGTCCGGAAGCACTGCTCGCGACTGAGCGGCAGCCCCACGCCCGAGGAGAGCTGGGCGGAGTACAGCGAGTTGGTGGATCCGTCCTTGGTCAGGATGGCCTCGTGGCCCCGTTCGACCCCCCAGATGCGCGTGGGGCTCGCGAACATCTCGAAGAGGTAGTCGTACTCGTGCTTCTCGAGCGTCGGGATCTTGCCCTTCTTGGCCGCGTCCTCAGAGCCCGCGACCATGTCCGCACGCACCTCTTCCGCGGTCATCTCGACGGCGGCGCCGTCGCCCATCCGCGTCCAGATGGTACTCATGCGGCATCCTCCTCCCTGCTCTCAGGGTCGCCGACGGCGGTCCCGGGGGATCCGGGCGGCGCCGGGGCGCCTCTCTCGCCGTTCACCTTCATCAGATGCCCAGCTCGCGCTCGGCCCCGCGGATGATCGCCGCCAGCTCCTCGGCGACGCCGTCAGGCAACGGGTCGGGCTCGTGGGTCTCGAGGATCTTGCGGGCCTTGGCGAGAGCGCGGTCCTGGATGGTCAGCGAACCGCTCGCGCTCCAGTCCTCCCGGACGCGACGGTCGATCATCGCGGGCTGCGACTGCTCGCGCATGTGGGCCATGGTGTGGTCGTGGCTGAGGAAGTCCTTGAAGGGACCGATGTCGTCGATGACGTCGATGGCGAGCGCCTCGTCGTCCACGCGGATGCCCCGGACGCACTGCTTCATCATGCCGGCGAACTCGTCGTCCATGACGAGCTGGCCGAAGTCGAAGGTCATGCCCGACTCGATCATCCCCAGACCGTAGATCAGGTTGGCGCCTGCCAACGCCGGCAACAGGCCGGTCAGGGTCTTCTCGTGGCCAGACTGGGCATCGACCACCTTGGTGTCGCCCTACGCACCCGCCACCCAGCTGGGCAGCAGGTAGAAGCGGGCGATCTGGGCGACGGCGGCGCTGATGAGCGCGCACTCCGGCGAACCGACGCTGGCCGAAGCCAGCCGCAGGTCCATGGCCGTCGTCGAGCTGCCGTAGACGACGGCCGCGCCGGGCCGCGTGAGCTGGGACAGGGTCAGGCCGGCCAGCACCTCGGCGTTGTGGGTGACGAGCGTCCCGGCCAGCGTCACCGGCGAGGAGCCGCCCGCCATCGCCATCGAGAGGATGTTGACGGCGAGGTGTTCGCGGGCCGCCGTCATGATGATCTCGCACGTGTCCTGGACCAGCTTGAGCGGGCTGACCGGGCAGGTGATGAACGAGATGAGCGGACGCTCCCTCAGCTTGTCGCGCCCTCCGGCGATCACGGCCGCCATCTCAGCCAGCTTCCGCGAGAGGAAGCCGTTGCCCGAGCCCATGAAGCCGTGCTTGGACGTGTTCGTCGTCCACGCCTCGTACTGGTGCAGGTGCACGACGCGCTGGTCGATATCCTCCGCCACGACGGCCCGCTCGTAGACATCGACGTTGGGGAGGGCGTCCACCATCCTGGCCGTGTCGGCCACATCCTGCTTGGTGGGCACTTTGAGCTCGCCGGTGTACGGGTCGACGATCTGCACGCCCTCACCGAAGTTCGTGAATCCGACGCGCCCGGCCTCGAGAACGATGTCGTTCTTGGGGTTGCGGCCGGCCAGACGCAGTGAGCTGGGCGCCGTGCGGATGGCCTGCTCGACGACGTGGCCCGGGATGCGGACGACCTTCTTGTCCGCATCGACCCTGGCCCCGGCCCCGGCGAAGACCTCCCGCGCCTCTTCGTCCTCGACGAACACGCCCGTGCGCTCGAGGACCTCCAGGGTCCCGAGGTGGATGTCGGCGAGGTCGTCGTCGGTGAGGACGCGGAACTCGCAGCCCTCGCGGCGCGCGCGCCCCGCCTGATGATTCCGTCTCACAGGTGCCCCTCCTTTCTCGTCACAAGTCGGTCGGAGTGGTCAGTTCATTCCGTGATGGTCACCTCGCAGACCTCGGCGAGGGCCCGCCGCTGGTCGTCCGTCAGACGGGGGCCGCGCTCCTCGCGGGCGGCCAGCGCGGCCCGGACGAGGTCGTCCGCCATGTCGGCCTCGGTACGGCCGGCGGCGATCCATTGCTCGAAGGGCAGACGCGAGCCGATGCGCGGCACGAAGTGCTCTCCGGCGCGCACGCGCCGGCGCGTCTCCTTCTCGCGCAGGAAGTCGCCCGCGATGCCGACGTCGGCGATGGACCCGCCCATCAGGGTCTCGGGCGTGATCTCGATGCCCCGGGCGATGCGGGTCGCCATCGCGGCGATCTCCGCGTCGACGGGGATCATGCGCAGGCTGAAGGTGCTCGACGAGTCGAGGAAGCCGAACCCGCCGCTGCAGATGTCGACGCCGGTGGCCACCGCCGCCATCACCTTGAGACCCTTCTCGTAGCCGGCCTGCAGGCCGAGGTGCTTGGCGTCGGTGGAGAGTGCGGCGTTGTGGACAGGGAGACCCAGATGGTGTCCGATCTCGACCGAGGCCGCCCCCATCAGCGTGCTCTCGAGGTTCCCCAGCGACATCGCCGTGGAGTGCATGTCGAGGATTCCCGGTCCGCAGCAGGCGAGGACCGGCGCCCCCGGGACGGCGGTCTGGACCGCGGTCAGCACCCCCAGGACCTCCGCCCAGAGCAGCGCCAGCGTCCCGGCAGGGGTGACGGGCGCCGTGGCGCCGGCGATGGGCATCGAGTAGGCCCAGACCGGCGCGCCGAGAGCGGCGAACTCGCAGGCGACGTCGAGAAGCTGCCCGTTGACCTCCAGCGGCGAGCGCGCCGCGCAGAGCAGCGACAGGCGCGGACGCGCCTTGAAGCGCGCGAGATCGCCGGAGACGATCTCGAAGATCCGGCGCACGTGGGCGGTGCTCTCCGGACAGTCGACGAACACCACCGGTTTGGACGTCTCGGTGAGGTAGGTGTAGTACTCGACCAGTTCGCGCCGCTCCAGCGGCACGTCGGTCGCCGTCAGGAAGGTCCACACGACGTCCAGCTCGGGGGTCGCATCGAGCACGACCGTCCCGTCGCGCAGGTCGTCGAGCGTGGAGGGCCGCACCACGCCGCTCTCCTGGTCGAGCGTCTTGGCCGCACAGCCGCTCACGTTGAAGAACGTCCGGGAGCCGTCGAGCAGCACGTCCTGCTCCGGCGTCTCGCCGGCCATCAGCAGCTCGCGCGGACAGGCGGCGACGGCCCGCTCGACCAGCGCTGCGGGCAGTCGCACCGTGCCCGCGTCGTCCACCTCCGCTCCCGCCGCGCGCAGCCGCTCCAGTACGGCCGCGCCCTTCATCCTCATGCCCACTTCCTCGAGGAGGGTCAGGGCCTGCCCGTACACTGCCTCGCGCTCGGCCCCCGTGAGCCACTCAGTCCGCACCGTCAACTGCGTACTCCATTCCTCCGCAGGCCGCCACGACTCCGTGCTATCCCACCAGCTCCTTGGCCCGCTCCACGGCCATGCCGGCGTTGGCGCCGTAGCCGTCGGCGCCGATCTCGTCGGCGTAGGCCTGGGTGACGGGGGCGCCGCCGACCATCACCTTGACCGAGTCACGCAGACCGGCGTCCTTGAGGGCGGCGATGGTCTCCGCCATGCGCGGCAGGGTGGTGGTGAGCAGGGCGCTCATACCGATGATCTGCGCCGAGTGCTCCTGCGCCGCGGCCACGAAGTCGGCCGCGGTCACCCCGGTGCCGAGGTTGACGACCGTGAACCCGGCGCCCTGCATGAGCATGCCGACGAGGTTCTTGCCGATGTCGTGCAGGTCGCCCTCGACGGTGCCGATGACCACCGTGCCGAGGCCGGCCGCCGCGCCCTCGCCGAGGTGCGGCTTGAGGATGTCGAGCGCACCCTGCATGACGCGGGCGCTGAGCAGCACCTCGGGGATGAACATGTCGCCCTCGCGCATGCGCGCTCCGACCACCTCCATGCCGGGGAGCAGCGCCTCGTCGAGGATCTCGCGGGCCGAGGACCCGCCGGCGAGCAGCGCCTGGGTGAGGGCGTTGACGATGTCGCCGTTGCCGTCGATGACGGCCTGCTTTAGCTGGTCTTTCACTTGGCTCCCCCTTCTGACTCAGGCCGGGGCGCCGGCGCCCAGGCCCGTCTTGGCCTTGAGCCGCTCGACGCTGTTGATGTGGATATCGAGCAGGTCGGCGATGCGCGCCTTTGCCTCCAGGCCCTTCGCCAGCCCCGGCACCGCAGTCACGACGCCGATGTCGAGCTCCTCGCGCACCGTCCTCATGACGGTCGAATCGGACAGGTCCAGCACGCTCACGCCCAGCTTCTCGGCGACGTACTGCTTGGCCTCGTTGAGCCTCATCTTCCTGAGCTGCATCCTGGCCACGAGGTCTCCCGCGGTCTTGATGCCGCCCATCGACGAGGCGAGCGCGTGCGCCATGCCCATGCCGTTGGGGTCGCCGGTGCCCACCTACAACCCGTCGGCCTTGCCGATCTCGATCATCGCCGCGCTGGCCCGGCTGACCATGTCGAGCGGCGAGACCTCGAACATCGGCACCCCGCCGACGCCGTTGCCCACGTTGGGATGGATGGGGATCGTGGCCTCGGCGGTGCAGGCCTTGACGAAGGTCGCGGCCCGGGCGACGTTCCAGGCGCAGGACTTCTTGCTGTTGTTGTTGACGACCGGCCCGAAGATGGCCGCGCCGGCCCGCTCCACCAGCTTCATCTGCTGGTGCGGCCAGAGGCCGGCGAGCCGGGTGCCCTCGTACTCGAGCTCCCCGTGGAAGCCCAGCACCATCTCGGCCGCCATGCTCACCTCGACCGGCATGTCGGTCTCGGACGAGATGGTCCTGGTGGCCCGCAGAGTCGCCAGGAACTCCGCGTCGCCGGTGGACGCCACGGTGTCGTAGTTGATCGCGTCGGCGCCGGTCTCGGCGAACATCCTGCTCTGCCAGACCACGTCGTCGTGGCAGGCCTCCAGCGCCTCCTCCTGCGTCCTGCGGGCCGCGTCGATCTTGCCCAGCGGCAGCAGGTCCGACGGGTTCTCGAACTGGCCGTCCGGCCGGTAATACAGGCCCAGGTTGGGCATGAAGCCGTAGAACAGCGGGAAGACGGTGGTGTGCTGGAGCAGCTCCATATGCTCCTGCTCCACGCTGACGATGAACTTGCTCGGCTTCACCGAGTAGTCGATGTGGCCGACCTCCATGGAGTCGAAGGCGAAGGCGCGCTCGAAGAGACGCACCGCCGTCTCCCGCCCGATAGGCGCTGCTATGCCGCTCGACAAGCGCGAGGAGATGAGCGTGTTTGTCCCGCCGTCCTTGGTCATGACCGCTTCGTGACCACGCTCCACGCTCCACATGCGCATGGGCGAGGCGAACATGTCGACCAAGTAGTCGACCTCGTTCTCCTCCAGCGCCGGGATCTTGGCCTTGACCGCCGCCGCCTCCGAACCCTCCACGACCTCGCGACGGATCTCGTCACGCGAAAGCACGACACTGCTGCCGTCGCCCATGCGTGTGACGGTCTTGCTCATCGCCCACCCCCTCCGACGATCGCTGAATGCGGACACTCCGACGACGTCGACAGCCCGCCGCGGAGACCAACCACCTGGGTGGATAAGCTTAGGAGCTTGACCCGGTTTGTCAAGGTCGGATCATCCGGCGTCGCAGGACCTTGACTCGGCCGCCGCCACCCGTTACCGTGACGTGTGACCACCCGGGTGGATACCTTGGTGGTGCCGGGCCACCCACGGTCCGCCGCCAGTCTGCGCGGGTCCGCAGCGGGAAGTGCACACAGTGGGAGAGGGTGGCCAGCTCGGGGCGCGTGCCGGCGCGTCTCGCGCCCTGCACCTGCGCGAGGCGCGCCGCCCGCCCCGTGAGTCGACGCCCGCCGGTCCGGACCCGTGCTTCGCATCAGGCGCACGCCTCGGCGGCCTGCGCCTGCTCCGCCGCCATCTCGACAAGCTGCGCCATGGAGTTGCGCAGCAGGAACTCCAGGGTCGCGAGCGGCCGGGTGAGCTCGAACCCTTCCGGGTTCAGACCGGCCTGCACGGAGAGGCCGTCGGGAATGGCGGCGATCAGTTCGGCCAGCCCCATGAGCATGTCGTTGTCCTCGGCGCCGGGAGTGGCGAGACCGAGCGCTTTGAGGTTCTGTCTGTACCACCAGACGTAGAGCGTGGAGAGGCGGTCGCGGAGCTCCGGGTCGCGGAACGCGTGCGGCAGGATGTCGAAGAACCCGCGGAACCAGTCGGCGTCGATGATCATGCGCCGGATGCCGACCATGGCGGCGTGCAGACGCTCCTCCTCGGGCAGGGCCTCGGTGCCGGCGGCGAGGAGCAGGCACTCATCGTGGATGAGGGCGTCGACCACGGCCATGACAAGGCCCGCCTTGTTGCCGAAGTTGTAGCGGATGGACGCCTTGTTCACGCCCGCCGCCGCGGCCACGTTCTCGAGTGTGAGCGCCTCGTAGCCGCGTTCCGAGAGCAGCGTCGTGGCGGCCGCCAGGATCTTGCGGGCCGTGGCCGGCAGGCTCTCTACGGGATCCTCGAAGGGGAAGCGCAGCCTTCCGTGGGAACCTCTCTTCGCGCTCACCATCTCCCCCCTCACGCCTCGCTTTGCGGAACTCCTTGCTCAGTGCGCCACCCACCCGGGTGGCCGGACACTAGATTACCCCGGCTGCCCGCCTCCGCCAAGAGGCGACGGCTCCGCTCAGCCCGCGTGGAGCGTGCGCTCCACGGCCGCGATCGCCGCCTCGACGTCGTCGTCGTCGACGTCGAGATGCGTGACGAAGCGCACCGACCACGGCGCCTCGTCGAGACACAGCACGCCCTGCGCGGCGAGACGTCGCACGAGGTCGGCGGCCGGCACGCCGGCCCCCCGTGTGCCGGCGAACACCATGTTGGTCCGCACGCCGGCGAGGTCGATCTCGAGGCCGGGCAGCTCTGCGAGGCCCTGCGCGAGGCGACGGGCGCGCCGGTGGTCGTCGGCCAGACGCGCGATGTGATGCCGTAGCGCGTGGAGGCCGCCGGCTGCGACGATGCCGGCCTGCCGCATGCCGCCGCCGAACACCTTTCGGGCGCGCGCCGCCGCCGGCACCACGTCCGCGTCCATGACCAGCACCGAGCCCACCGGCGCCCCGAGCCCTTTGGAGAGGCAGATGCTCACCGTGTCGAAGGGCGCCGCATACTCGGCGGCGCTGACGCCCGTCGCCGCGACGGCGTTGAACAGCCGGGCCCCGTCGAGGTGCATGCGCAGATCGTGGCGGTCGCAGAAGGCACGCACGTCCGCGATGTGCTCCATGGGGATGACCGCACCGCCGCAGTGGTTGTGCGTCTGCTCGAGACAGACGAGACGGGTCGGCGCCCAGTGGACGTCGGCGTCGGTGTGGACGTACTCCTCCATCTTCTCGAGGTCGAGTGTCCCGTCCGGCGAGTCGAAGACCCGCAGCTGCACCTGGCTCAGCGCCGACGCCGCGCCCTGTTCGTAGAAGACGATGTGCGCCTGGGCGTGAAGGAACACCTCGTCGCCACGCCCCGTGAGCGCCCGTACCGCCGCCTGGTTGCACATCGTGCCGGACGGGAAGTAGAGCGCGGCCGCCTTGCCGAGCAGGCGCGCCGCCTCGTCCTGCAACGCGAGCACCGTGGGGTCGTCGCCGAGGACGTCGTCGCCGACCTCCGCCTCGAGCATCGCCGCCCGCATCTCCGGGGTCGGCCGCGTGACGGTGTCGCTGCGCAGGTCCACGGGCTTCATGGGCGCGTCTCCTCAGCCGGCGTGACGGATCCGGCAGAGCCTATCGCAGGCCGGCCGGCGCGCCGAACCGTTGCGCCCAGGGCGCACCGACGTCCTCCGGCTGCGGCCTGCCGACACCGTGGCGAACGACCGGCGCGACGGTGGAGCGGGGCCGCGGCCCGAGTGTCATCCAGAGCTCCACGGCCCGCGCTCATCAGCCGGACGGACGCGTTCCAGAGCGCCACGAGCAGCAGGCCGACGACGAGCGACACCACCCGCCCCACCGGCGCCGGCGTCCAATAGATCGCCAGCTGGTCCGAGAGCTCACGCCCGAGGTGGAAGTCCCTCGGCCAGCGGAGGAAGAATCGCCCGTCCTCGACGCCGGCGACCTGCACCGCGGCGTTCTCCTGCGCGGTGGCCCGCTTGCCGGGGTAATCCACCCAGATGTGGTTGAGGCTCAGGCGCAGTTCGTTGGGGATGCCCTTCGCGGTCAGGATGCTCGCCAGGACCAACGCCCGGCTCTCGCAGTCGCCGCGCCCGGCGGCGACCGCCTCTTCGGTGGTCGGGAAGTACCACGGCACTCCGGCCGACTGCCAGTCGTAGGCGTACGGCACGAGGCGTCCCACCACGTGCGCCTCGACGACGCGCGGGTCGTCCGGCAGGGCAGCCGCCATTGAGGTCACCGCCTCGGGCAGGATGCGCGGACGGACCGCGTTGCGCACGCTGCGCACGAGGAGTCCCGGATCCGGATACAGGCTCACGAGGATCCAGGCCGCAGCGAGGAAGACGAGGGCACGACGCGACAACATGCGTGCCGCGATGATACCCCGATACCGGGGAAGTTGCGCGGGCCACGCGCCGCGGACCGTCTGCGCGCACTACGGTGTGGGGCGCCTGGCGGCGCACCCCACGGTAGCGGGACGACGGAGTCCGTCAGGCGGTTTGCCTACGCACGCAACAGTGTGGGGCGCCTGGCGGCGCACCCCACGGTAGCGGGACGACGGCGCCCGTCAGGCGGTTTGCCTACGCCAGCTACTCCCACTCGATGGTGCTGGGCGGCTTGCTCGAGACGTCGTAAACCACGCGGTTGACCTCGGGCACCTCGTTGATGATGCGTGAGGCCAGTGTCTCCAGCAGGTCGTACGGGAGCTTGGCCCAGTCGGCGGTCATGGCGTCGTCACTGGTGACGGCCCTGATCGCGATGGGATAGCCGTAGGTGCGCTCGTCGCCCTGCACGCCCACACTGCGGATCACGGGCAGGATGGCGAAGCACTGCCAGAGCTCGCGGTACAGCCCCGCCTTGCGGATCTCGTCCTGCACGATCGCGTCGGCGCGCTGCAGCACGTCCACGCGCTCACGGGTGATCTCGCCGATGATACGTATGCCGAGGCCCGGCCCCGGGAACGGCTGGCGCCAGACGATGTGCTCCGGCAGTCCCAGCTCTTCGCCCACTGCCCGGACCTCGTCCTTGAACAGCCAGCGGAGCGGCTCGACCAGCTCGAGGTCCATCTTCTCCGGCAGGCCGCCCACGTTGTGGTGGCTCTTGATCTTGGCCGCCTGTCGCGTGCCGCTCTCGATGACGTCGCTGTAGAGCGTCCCTTGCACCAGGAACTTGGCGTCGGTGAGCTTGCGCGCCTGCTCCTCGAAGCAGCGGATGAACTCCTCGCCGATGATCTTGCGCTTCTGCTCGGGGTCGGTGACGCCGTGCAGCCTGGCCAGGAACCTGTCGCTGGCGTCGACCGCGACGAGCGGGATGCCGAACGTACCCGAGAAGGTCTCGATCACACGTTCCGCCTCGCGCATGCGCATCATGCCCTGGTCGACGAACACGCAGGTGAGGCGGTCGCCGATGGCCCTGTGCATGAGCAGGGCGGCGACCGACGAGTCGACCCCGCCGGAGAGGCCGAGGATGGCCTTCGCGTCGCCGACCTGTGCGCGGATCCCGCGGACGGCCTCCTCGACCACGGCGTCAGGGGTGAAGGTGGGTTCGCACCCACAGGCCTTGTAGAGGAAGCTGCGCAGGACGTCCATGCCCCTCGGGGTATGCACCACCTCGGGGTGGAACTGCAGTGCGTAGAAGCCGCGCTCCCGGTCCTCCATGGCGGCGACCGGGGCGCCCGGCGTCGAAGCCAACACCTCGAAGCCCGGCGGGGCCGCCGTGATGCTGTCGCGATGGCTCATCCAGCACTGCTCCTCGGAGCGCATGCTCTCGAGGATGAGGCCCTTCCTGTGCACCGTGAGGGTCGTTTTGCCGAACTCGCTGGTCCCGGTGCGTGCCACCGTCCCGCCGAGCTCGAGGGCGAGGCTCTGCGCGCCGTAGCAGATGCCGAGCACCGGGATGCCGAGCTCGAACAGGCCGGGGTCGACCCGCGGGGCGTCGTCGACGTAGACGCCCATGGGTCCGCCGGACAGGATGATGCCCTTGGGAGCGTAGCTCCTGATGCGGTCGAGGGACGCGTCGTGCGGGATCAGCTCCGAGTACACCCGGCACTCGCGCACACGGCGCGCGATGAGCTGTCCGTACTGCGCCCCGTAGTCGAGGACCAGTACGGTGTCGAACCCCTTGACCTGTGGCGGACCCTCTGTCATTGCGCCTCCTCGACGGTCTCAGGCCGGAGCGGGCGATCTGCGCACGGGCGGGCTCAGCCCATCCCGACGTCCTGCTCCTTCTGCAGCTTCTTGCCCTCGGTCATCAGCGCGGGGGCGACCATGACCTCGGCCTTCTGGAACGAGCTCAGCGTCTCGTAGCCACAGGTGGCCATGCTCGTGCGCAGCGCGCCGAACAGATTGCGGGTCCCGTCGTTCTCGTGCGCAGGGCCGAGCAGGATCTCGCGCAGCGTGCCCTTGCGGCCGGCCTTGACACGGGTGCCCCGCGGAAGCTCGGGATGGAACGTCGCCATGCCCCAGTGGTAGCCGCGGCCCGGCGCCTCGTCGGCGGCCGCCAGCGGCGAACCGATCATGACGGCGTCGGCGCCGAGGGCGATGGCCTTGCTCACGTCGCCGCCGGTGCGCATGCCGCCGTCGGCGATGACGTCGCAGTATTCGCCGGTCTCGAGCAGGTGCTGCACCCGCGCGGCCGCGGCGTCGGCGATCGCCGTCGCCTGGGGCACGCCGATGCCGAGCACGCCGCGTGTCGTGCAGGCGTGGCCCGGACCGACGCCGACGAGCACTCCCACGGCCCCCGTGCGCATCAGGTGCAAGGTGGTCGCGTAACTCGCCACGCCGCCGACGACGACCGGCACCGGACAGTCCCTGATGAAGCGCTTGAGGTCGAGGGGCTCCGTCCTGGCGCTGACGTGCTCGGCCGAGACGACGGTGCCCTGGACGACCAGCACGTCGAGGCCGGCGTCGAGCGCGACCTGGTAGAACTCCTCCACGCGCTGCGGCGTCAGGGAGGCGGCGGCCAGCACGCCGCCCTCCTTGATCTCCTTGACGCGCCGCGCGATGAGCTCGGGCTTGATCGGCTCCCGGTAGATCTCCTGCATGGCACGTGTCGCCGTCTCCGTGGGGAGCGCGGCGATGCGGTCCAGTTGCTCGTCGGCGTCCTCGTAGCGGGTCTGGACGCCCTCCAGATTGAGCACGGCGAGGCCGCCCAGCCGGCCCATGGTGACGGCGAAGGCGGGGTCGACCACGCCGTCCATGGCCGAGGCGAGACACGGCAGCTCGAGGGTGTGCGGACCGAGCTTCCAGGTGATGTCCACGTCCTGGGCGTCACGGGTGCGCCGGCTGGGCACGATGGCGATGTCGTCGAACCCGTACGCCCGGCGGCCCTTCTTGCCACGGCCGATCTCTACTTCCATGCGATCCTCCTGACAGGGGCGCGATGCGGGATATGAGAAAGACCCGGGCACGGACGTCCCCGGGTCTCTGAACTCCGTGAATCGTGTCTCGCCGGCAGCGGTGACAACGTGGATCGACTTTACCAGCGGCAAAACCCACGGTCAACGCGCTGCCGGGCCGGCGTGGCACGATCGCACGACCGCCCGGCGGTGATCAGGACCCGGGGCTGAGCTCCTCGACCTCCGCGCTCTCCAGGAGCTCGTCCGCGAGCGCCGCGTCGAGCACGCCGGCGCCGTAGCGCTGCGTGTTGGCGGCGCCGGCGGCCAGCCCGTACCGCAGGCACTCGGCGAGGTCCAATTTGCGGAAGCGCGCGCTCACGAACCCCGCCAGGAAGGCGTCGCCCGAGCCGACCGTGCTGACGACGTGCTCGAGCCGGACCACCGAGGCGCGGAAGACGCGCTGTTTGCGCCCCACCTGGAAGCGGGCGACGCACCCGTGCCGCGTCTTGATGATGCTGTTGCGCGCCCCCATCTCGCACACGATGCGCGTGGCATCGACCAGGTCGTGGTCGTCGTGGAACTCGTGCCCGACCAGGTCCTCGGCCTCGCGGAGGTTGGGCGCCACGAGACTAGGCCGCCCCCGCACGCCGCGACGCAGCGGCTCGCCGGCGCTGTCCAGCGCCATGAAGCAGCGGTGCCGGCGGATCCGGCCCAGCACCGTCGCGTAGAAGTCCTCCGAGACCTTGCGCGGCAACGACCCGGCGAGGATGATGAAGCGGGCGCCGCGGGCGAGGTAGTCGATCTTGTCGAGCAGGGCGGCGGTCTCGTCCTCGGTGACCACGGGCCCGTACTCCACGACCTCGGTCTGCTTCATCGTGGTGGGGTCGACCACCGCGGTCGAGGTGCGCGACTCTCCGGCGATGTGCACGAAGTCGTTGAGGATGTTCTCGCGCTGCAGGCCCTCGACGATGAGCTGGCCCGCGCGTCCGCCGACCAGTCCGGTCGCCACGACGGGCTCGCCGAGCGTCTTGAGCGCGCGGGCGATGTTGACGCCCTTGCCGCCCGGGAGGGTGAGACTCTCGCTGGCGCGGTGCCGGAACCCGGTCTCGAAGTTGGGGACGGTGAGGGTCTTGTCGACCGCGGCGTTGGGCGTGACGGTGATGATCACGGCTGCCCTCCAGAAGTGGCCCGTGCGAGAAGGCCGGCGCGCCGCGCAGCGCCGGCCCTCGGCGCCGCCCAGTATAGCACCGCACCCGCCTTGACACTGCCGGGAAGCGGCGGTACGTTCAGCAGGCGTCGGTCAGACGCGACGTTCCTCGTTAGGTGAGGCTCCGGCACACATAGAGGCCGTTGCCCGGAAACGTCCAGAGACGCCAACGGGTAGGACAGGCACTACCGGCACAAGGTTTTGCCCGAAACGGCTGAGGCCCTGACCTCTACGGTGTGTTGTGCCAAAGCTGCGACGAGTGAGGATCACCCCCTCCGCGTGCGCGCTCGGAGCCTCCCCGCGAGGAGTGGTCTACGCACGTCTGGCGACCGTCGGCGACGGAAGGGAGGTGAGGCCTGTGTTCTATCTGAGCAAGCTGCTCGGCAGCCCGGTGCGGGACGTCGAGAACAAACCAGCCGGGACACTCCATGACCTGGTGGTGAACACGAGGCAGGCCTACCCCGTGCTGACTGCGGTCGGCATCAAGCGTCGTGGCAGGGTCGTATACGCCCCGTGGGACGCCGTGACCAGCTTCGAGGAGTCCGGCACGTTGCTGCACGTGCCCGCCGCGGCGCTCGCCGACCGCGAGCTCGGCGCCGGGGAGCTGCATCTGTCGGCCACCTTCCTCGACAAACAGCTCGTCGACACAGAGGGCCGCAAGGTCATCCGCGTCAACGACATCCAGCTCGTCCGCAACGGGCCCGTGGTGCAGGTCGCGGCGGTGGACGTCTCGAGCAACGCCATCCTCCGCCGCGTGGGGCTCGCCAAGGTGGGCGACCGCATCGTCCCCCGTGGGCGGCGGCCGCGGCCGCACCTGATCGACTGGAAGAACGTCGACATCGAGCAGACCGACGACGCCGCGGTGCGGCTCGCCGTACCGCAGACCAAGCTCGAGCTGCTGCACCCGGCCGACATCGCCGACCTCGTGCACGAGCTGTCGCCGGAGGAGCGCGCCGCCGTGTTCGGCGTCCTCGAGGGCGAGCTCGCCGCGGAGACGCTCGAGGAGCTGCATCCGTCGTACCAGGCCTCGCTGCTCCTCGACCTGCCGGACGAGAAGGCCAGCGAGATCCTCAACGAGATGTCGCCGGACGCCGCCGCCGACCTGCTGGCCGACCTTCCGGAGGAGAAGCGGCGACGCTTCCTGGCCATGATGGAGAAGGACGACGCCGACGACATGCGCGAACTGCTCAGCTACCCGGAGCACTCGGCCGGCGGCATCATGACGCCGGACTACGCCTGGGCGCGCCTCGACGACACGGCCGAGCGCGCCGTCCAGCGCCTGCGCGAGCAGGAGGCCAAAGCCGAGACCGTGTACACCATCTACGTGATCGACCGCTCAGACCACCTGCGCGGGGTGTTCTCGCTGCGCGACCTGCTCATGACGCCCCCGGACAGGAGGGTGCGCGATTTCATGACGGAGAACCCCGTCTCCGTGCGCACCGACGCGAGCGAGGAGGAGATCGCCAACGTGATGGCCAAGTACAACCTCCTGGCTCTCCCTGTGGTGGACGAGGAGGACGTGCTGCACGGGATCATCACCATCGACGACGCCATCGACCTGGTGCTCCCGCTGGCGTGGAAGAAGCGCCTGCCGAGGGTCTTCCATTGAGGAGGCCTCGATGGCGCGGGCGTCCCGCCGCGTAAGTCTGCGTCTCGCCGGACGGGTCGGCCGCAGCCGGCTGCTGGTGATCCTGGCGATGATGGGGCCGGGCTTCATCGCCGCCAACGCCGGCAACGACGCCGGCGGCATCACCACCTGGTCGGTGATCGGCTCCCGCTACGGCTACAGCATGATCTGGCTGCTCGTCGCGATCACGCCCATCCTCGCCGTCGTGCAGGAGATGAACGCCCGCGTCGGCGTGGTCACCGGACGCGGCCTGGCGGGGCTCATCCGCGAGAACTTCAGCCTCAAGGTCACGGCCCTCGCGATCCTCGCCACCCTGATCGCCAACTTCGGCACCACCGTGGCCGAGTTCTCCGGCGTCGCCGCCGCGAGCAGCCTGTTCCACGTGCCCAGCTACGTGGCGGTGCCGGTGGTCGCCGTCACCGTGTGGCTGCTCGTGACACGGGGCTCGTACCGCAAGGTCGAGCGCGTCCTCCTCGCGCTGGGCTTCGTCCTGCTCACCTACGTCGTGTCCGGGGTGATGGCCGGCCCTGACTGGGAGGCCGCCGTCCACGGCGCCACGCGCCCGTACATCGCGTGGGACACCATCTGGGTCTTCACCGCCGTCGCCGCCGTGGGGACCACGCTCACCCCGTGGGGGCAGTTCTTCATCCAGGCCGCCGTGGTGGACAAGAGGGTGCCGTGGAAGCGGTTCGCCTACACGAAGTACGAGATCTACGCCGGGTCGGTCTTCATGGCCCTGATCGACTTCTTCATCGTGCTCGCCTGCGCCGCGACGCTGTACGGCGACGGCGTCGTCGTGCACTCCGCCGAGGAGGCGGCCATGGCCCTGGTCCCGTTCCTCGGCGCGGCCGCCCGGTATCTCTTCGGCATCGGGCTGCTCAGCGTCTCCGTCCTCGCCGCCGGCGTGCTGCCGCTCGCCACCGCTTACGTGGTCTGCGAGGCCTTCGGCTTCGAGAGCGGCCTCGACCATACCTTCCGCGAGGCGCCGGTGTTCAACGGGCTGATCACGTTCCTGATGTTCGTGCCCGCCGCCGTGGCCATGATCCCCGGCCTGCCCCTGGTCGACGTCATCCTCGTCGCGCAGTCGCTCAACGGGGTCCTGCTGCCGCTGATCCTCGTCTTCACGCTGCTGATGATCAACGACCCGCGCATCATGGGGGAGCACACCAACGGCAGGGTGCGCAACGTGATCGCTTGGGGATTCACCGCGACGCTCGTCGTCCTGAGCGCGGTCCTTCTGCTGTCCCCCCTGTTCACGTGACGGCCGTGGACGGTGACAGGTGGCGCACGGGACCAGGCATCTCGCTGGAGGACGGCCGGCCGGACGGGTCGGCCGCACCCGCCTGCTCGTCTTCCTCGCCGTCCTCGGCCCGGGGCTGATCTCCGCCGCCGCCGACAACGACGCCGGGGGCATCACCACCTGGTCGGCGACCGGGTCGCGGTACGGCTACGGCATGCTGTGGCTGCTCCTCCTGATCACGCCGATCCTGGCCGTCACGCAGGAGATGGGCGCGCGCATGGGGGCCGTCACGGGCAAGGGGCTCGCGGCGCTGATCCGCGAGCAGTTCAGCCTGAGGATGACGGCCTTCGCCATGTTGGCGCTCCTCGTCGCCAACTTCGGCACGACGATCGCCGAGTTCTCCGGCGTCGCCGCGGCGTTCAGCCTCGCGAACCTGCCTTCGTGGGTCGTCGTCCCCCCGGTCGCCTTCGGCGTGTGGATACTCGTGACGCGCGGCAACTACCGGAGAGTCGAGCGGGTCTTCCTCGCCCTGACGGCGGTCTACGCCGCTTACGTGATCGCCGGCCTCCTCGCCAGACCCGACTGGGGCGCCGCCGTCCATGGGGCGTTCGTGCCGCGCGTCCACACCTCGAGCCTCTGGCTCCTCACGGCCATCGCCGCCATCGGGACCACCATCACCCCCTGGGGCCAGTTCTTCATCCAGGCCTACATCGTCGACAAGCGCATCTCGATCACGCGTTACGCCTACACCCGGGTGGAGGTGTACCTGGGCGCCCTGTTCACCGACGTGATCGACCTCTTCATCGTGGTCGCCTGCGCGGCGACGCTGTGGAAGTCGGGCATCGTGGTGCAGACGGCGCAGGACGCGGCCCGCGCCCTCGAGCCCGTGGCGGGCCGGGCCGCCGAACTGCTGTTCGGCTTCGGCCTGCTCAACGTGTCGATCCTCGGCGCGGCCGTCCTGCCGCTGACGACCGCCTACGCGGTGTGCGAGGCGTTCGGCCTCGAGAGCGGCCTCGACAGGGACTGGAGCGAGGCGCCGGCGTTCAACGGGATCCTCACGGCGTTCATCGCCGTCCCCGCCCTGGTCGCCGTCATCCCCGGCCTGCCGCTGGTCAAGGTCATGCTGCTCAGCCAGGATGTGAACGGGGTGCTGCTGCCGGTCATCCTCATCTACGTCCTCAGGATCATCAACGACCGCCGGGTGATGGGCGAGCACGTCAACGGGCGCTTCCACAACGCGGTCGCGTGGGCGTTCTCGATCGCCCTCATGGGGCTCTCCGTGACGCTCGTGCTGTCGCCGCTCGTCTTCGGCAGCTGACGCCGGAGGCGGCGCGGCCGCGCGGCACGGCGCCGCTCCCGGGCTCAGTCGCCCTCAGACCGGTGTGGCGCCTGCGGCTCGATGTGCACGAGGACGTCGGTGTTGCGGAGGCAGGTGCGGATGTCCTCCTCTATGTGCTCGGCGATGTCGTGCGCCTCGGCCACCGTCAGGCTCGGGTCCACGACCACGTGCAGGTCGACATGCCGGCGGCTGCCGGCCCGCCGTGCGCGCAGCTTGTGGTAGTCGGTGATCAGGTCGCCGCGGTGCTCACGCACGCAGGCGCGGATGAGCTCCAGCTCGTCCGCCGGCAAAGTCTCGTCGAGCAGCACGCGCGTGGACTCCGTCACCAGCCGGTAACCGGTGTGGATGATGAGCGTGGCCACGGCGATGGCGATCAGCGGGTCGAAGTACTCCCAGCCGGTGACACGGACGAGCAGGAGGCCGCCGGCGACGCCGAACGACGTGTACACGTCGGTCATCAGGTGGGCCGCATCGGCCTCGAGCGCGGCCGACTCCGTGCGCCGCGCGACCGGGTACAGGACGCGGCGCGAGACGAACAGGTTGACGATGCCGGAGACCACCATGACCCCGACGCCGAGCCAGATACGATCGATCGCGGGACCGTCGATGATCTTCATCACGCCTTCGTAGATGATCACGCCGGCCGCAGCGATGATCAGCAGCGCCTCGATGACGCCACTCAGGTTCTCCACCTTCTCGTGGCCGTAGTGGTGCCGCTCGTCCGGCGGACGCGCCGCCTGGCGGACAGACCAGAAGGCGATGAGCGCGGCGGCCAGGTCCGATCCGGAGTGCAGCGCCTCGGAGATGATGGCGATGGACCCGGAGAGAAGCCCGACGACGAGCTTGAACGCGATCAGGACGGCGTTCGACGCGATCGAGAGCGCGGCCGCCCGCGTCTTGCGGCGCTGCGTGCCGGGGTCGTCGGCCGAAAGGATCGCGTCAGCCTGGTCACGGGCCTGGCCCGTCATGCAGCAGCCCCTCCCCTCGCAGGACGTCGATCAGTGCCCTCCCCGCCCGCGCGCGGTGACTGGCCCGGTCCTTGGCCGCTTGCGGCCACTCCGCCACGGAGAGGGTCGAACCCTCCGGGATGAAGACGGGGTCATAGCCGAACCCGCCCTCCCCGCGTGGCGCCTCCGCGATGGCGCCCCACCACTGCCCGCTCGCGGTGTGGCGCGTCATCGCCGGCGTGACCGCGACGACCGAACACACGAAGCGGGCGCGGCGGCCGAGAGGACCGACGAGACCACGCATCTCGCGCAGCAGACGCTCGTAGTTGGCTCGGTCGGCGCCGGGCCCGTCCACGCCCGCGTAGCGGGCGCTCATCACGCCCGGCGCCCAGCCCAGCGCCTCGACCTCCAGGCCGGAGTCGTCGGCGAGGTACAGCACCGGCCCACCCGGCTCCAGGCCGAGCCCCGTGAGCAGCGCGGGGTCGGCTGCCGCCGCCCGCGCCAGCGCCTCCGCCTTGGCCCGCGCGTTCGCAGCGAACGACTCCGACCCCTCGGGCGGCAACTCGACGCCGGCCGGCATCGCGTCGACGCGGAGGGGCGCGAGGATGGCGCCGAACTCGCGTGCCTTGTGCCGGTTGCCGCTGGCCAGGACGAAGCGGACGGCGGGCGCCTGCGCCGCCCCGGTCTCGCCGCCACGCGCGTCGCGTGCGCTCACGACGGCGTCCCCGGTCGTCGGGCTCTGCGCCCGCTCACGCACGCTCCAGCTCGGCACACGCCGCCGCCTGTACGGCGCCGAGCGCGACGGCGCCGGCCACGACGAGGTCCAGCAGCCCGTCGAGGGCCGCCCGTGAGAACGGCTCACCCTCGGCCGTGGATTGCACCTCGACGAGGCGCCCGTCACCGGTGACGACGGCGTTCAGGTCCACCTCGGCGGCCGAATCCTCCTCGTAATCGAGATCGAGGCGGGCCTCCCCGTCGACGACGCCGGCCGAGGCTGCCGCCACGGAGTCGAAGAGCGGCAGCTCGTTCAGCCCCAGCAGGTCCTTGATCTTGAGCGCCACCTGGTAGACGGCCACATAGGCGCCGGTGATGCTCGCCGTGCGCGTACCGCCGTCTGCCTGCAGGACGTCGCAGTCGACCGCGATGGTGCGCTCACCGATGATGCCGAGGTCGACCACACTGCGCAGGCTGCGGCCGATGAGGCGCTGGATCTCCATGGTGCGGCCGCTCTGACGGCCACGCACGGCCTCGCGCGCGCCACGCGTCGGCGTGGCTCCCGGCAGCATGCTGTACTCGGCGGTGAGCCAGCCGCGACCGGAGCCCCGCAGCCAGCCCGGCACCCCCTCGCCGAGCGACGCGGTGCAGAAGACGTGCGTGTCACCCAGCTCGATGCGCGCCGAGCCGGCGGCGAACTTGGCCACCGCCGGCGTGATCGTCACCGGTCTCAGTTCCTCGGCCCTGCGTCCTCTTCTCAAGGTCGTCCTCCTCGCCGCTCCCGGCGGCAGCGGCCTCAAGAGGCCGGTCGTGGCAGTCCGAACAGCTCGCGGTTGCGACGCACCACGAGCAACAACACGAGGCCGAGGGTCCAGAGCACCGCGGCCTCTCCGATACCTACCCAGACGACGCTCGCCCAGTACGGCAGACCGAGGATCAGGGCGAGCATGCCCGCCACGCCGAAGGCGTTGACGGCCACCGGGACGGCGAGCGCGGGCACGTGTGGTCCGACGGCGTGCATGAGGACGGCCGAGACCAGCGTCAAAGCCGCGCCGACGGGCACGTCCACCGGCATCATCGGGCTGCCGAGGTTGCCGGCCGCCGTCCCCATGGCGAGCCCGAGCACGGCGGCCGGGTCGAAGCATGCGAACACCAGCAGCGCCTCTGCGACCCGGAACTGCACCTGTCCGTAGGCCAGGGCGTTCAATCCGGGGGCGAGCGTGAGCGCCGCATAGAGGGCCGCATACACGGCCGCCCGTACCAGCGAGCGGCTGCTCACGGCGCGACGAGCCCGCCCAGCCGCTCGAGCGGCAGCGCGCGCACGCGCGTCAGCGGCATCTGGAGGAACCGGGCGCCCGTCTCGCGGAAGCGGTCGACGTCGCCGGTGGTGTAGAAACGGTAGGAACCCATCACGTCGCCCGGCCGCTCCAGCTCTTGTCGCACGAGCGCCGCCTCGACCTCGCGGGCGATCTCGGCGGCGGGGTTGATGAGCGTGACGTCGCGTCCGAGGAAGCGCTGCAGCATCGGCCGGATGAGGGGATAGTGCGTGCAGCCCATGATGACCACGTCAGGACGCCGTGCTTTGAGAGGCTCGGTGAAGCCGCTCACGGCATCGGCCAGCGCCTGGCTGGCGACGTCCCCGGCCTCGATGAAGTCGACCAGGCCCGGGCACGCCTGCTGGATCACCTCCGCCCCGGAGTCCAGGCCCCCTATCGCCCGCGGATAGGCCCCGCTCACCACCGTCGCCTCCGTGGCGAGCACGCCGATCTTGCGGTACCGGGAGGTCGCCACCGCCGCCCGCGCCCCCGGCATGACCACCCCGATGATGGGGGTGCGGAACTCCCGCTGCAGCGCCGGGAGGGCGGCCGACGTGGCCGAGTAACAGGCCACGACGATCAGCTTGCACGGCACCGCCTCGAGGAAGGCGGTGATCTGCCGCGAGTACAGCTCCAGCTGCTCGCGGCTCTTCTCCCCGTAGGGGAAGCGCGCCGTGTCGCCGACGTAGGCGAAGTGCTCCCCGGGGAGCTGTACCAGGCACTCGTGCAGCACGGTGAGCCCGCCCATGCCGGAGTCGAACATCCCGATGGGCAGGGCGGCGGTGGATGTCTGCTGGTCGTGGGCGAGAGACACGGTCATTTCCGGCCGAGGGGAAGTCCGGGTAGTATTCCCCACCACGCGCGGCACTGTCCAGACGACCGCGCGCCGGATCGGCCGACGAGACGCGGCACTCAAGGGACGCCGGTCGGCGTCCGATACGGAGCAGTGTGCGGCACGACCTCCGGTGAGTGCGGAGCAGAGATGGACCAGGAACCGTTCAAGATCGAGTTGTTCGTCTTCCCGGACGGGACGTCCGTCGAGATGATGGTGTTCGACAGGCCGCGCCGCGCCGCGGCCTCAAGGCCCGTCGCCCCCTCCTGTTGCGCCCCGCCTCCCCCGCCGCTCGAGCCGCGGCAGGACCAGGCCTGCCCGGTCTGCGGCAGCGGCCTCGTCTACCCGGAGGACTGGGAGCGCTCCGGCACGGCGCGCTGGACCCTGCACCTGCGCTGTCCCGAGTGCGAGACGCGGCGCGCGGTCACCGTCGGCCGCGCCGCCGTCGAGCGCATCAACCGCAGCCTCCACGAGGCGGCCCGGACGCTGGCGCGTGAGACGGAGCGCCTCACGCGCCGCAACTTCGAGGAAGAGGCCGAGCGGATCGCCGACGCCCTGCGCCGCGACCTCATCCTGCCGATGGATTTCTAGACGCGTCGCCGGCGCGTCTCCCGCTGTTCGTCACCCACACGCCCGCGACCACCACCGCCGCGGCCAGCGCCTGCACCACCGTGAGCCGCTCGCCGAGCAGGATGTAGGCGCTCGCGACGGCCACCACCGGGACCAGATTGACGAAGACCCCGACCCGGGTGGCGGGCAGGAAGCGGAACGCGTAGTTGAGCAGCAGGTAGGCGACGATCGAGCACATCAGCGTCAGGAAGACGACGCCGCCGGCCGCCTCCATGGTGGGCCGGCGGACTCCCGCGACCAGCGCCTCGATCGCCGCCAGCGGCGCCATGAACAGGGCTCCGAACAGGTTCTGCCAGGCCGTCACGTACAACGCCGAGCGGCTCACGAGCAGCCGCCGGGCGAGGATGTTGTACACGGCGGCGGAGAGAGAGGCGCCCAGCACCAGCAGGTTGCCCACCAGCGTCCCGCCCTCCGCTCCCCCGGCGGCGAGGACCATCGCGGTGACGCCGGCGAACGAGAGGATGATACCCGTCCATTGGCGACCGCCAAGGCGCTCGTCGGGCAGGAAGGCGCCGATGAGCGCCACGAAGATCGGGATGGCGGCGATGAGGATGGCCGCCTCGGAGACGCTGGTGCGAGCGATCCCCGTGTTCTCGAAGCTGAAGTAGACCGTCAGGGAGATGAACCCGATGAGCGCCAGCCGGCCGAGCTCCGCGCGCGTCAGCCGCTCACGCCCCGGTCGCAGGCGCCACACGGTCCACAGGATCGCACCGGCGAGCGTGAACCGCAGCAACGCGAGCAGCAGCGGTTCGAACCCCCGCAGGGCCGTCTTGGTGGCCACATACGAGAGCGCGAACGCGAGCGTCATGCCGACGGCGGCGACGTAGGCGGAGGCGGGCGGGCGCTGGTCCATCGGGCGAGAGTATCCCATCCCGGACCCGCGACCGGCCCGGCGGTCCTCCTCACCCTCGCGCCGTCGACCGCGGACACGGCGCTGCGACACGGTCGGGCTCGCGCACGCCGTGCCTCCGCGCAGGAAGCGGACAGGAGGGAGACCTGCAGCCTCCTGCAGGCGGTGGGAGCCGGTGGTGCCCCCGGCAGGATTCGAACCTGCGACCTCGCGCTCCGGAGGCGCGCGCTCTGATCCCCTGAGCTACGAGGGCACGGATGCGCATTCTAGCACGGCGTCGGAGCCGCGCTGCGGCGCTCCTTCGCGCCGCTCAGAGGAGACCCTGGACCGCCTCCGCCAGGTCCACGTCCCGCTTGGTCACGCCGTCGGCGTCGTGGGTCGTCAGACGCAACGTGACCTTGTTGAAGCGGATGTCGATGTCCGGATGGTGCTGCCGACCCTCGGCCACCTCGGCCACGTGCTCCACGAACTCGACCGCGTGGACGAAGTCGGCGAAGCGGAACGTCTTGGTGAACGCCTCGTCCGCGAATCCCCAGCCGTCGAGGTCCGCGAGCGCCGCCTCGATCTGCTCGTGGTTGAGCGTATCCATGGACGCCTCCCCCTGCTCACCCGGCGGGCGCGGCCGCGCCGCCCCTTCACCCTCTGTCTTCCCCGCGGCCCCGCAACGCACGCTCCACATCACGCTGGGCGTCCCGTCTGGCCAGGTCGTGACGCTTGTCGTAGAGCTTCTTGCCGCGCGCCAGGCCTATCTCGACCTTGGCGCGCCCCTCCCTGAAGTAGACCTTGAGCGGGACGACGGTGTACCCCCGCTCCCTCACCCGGGCCGCGATACGGTCGATCTCGGAGCGGTGCAACAGGAGCTTGCGCGGTCGCACCGGATCGTGGTTCCAGATGTTGCCCTGGTCGTAGGGGCTGATGTGGGCGCCGACGAGGTACAGCTCCGGCGCCGTCGCGCTCCCCCGCACCTCTACATAGCTGTCGCGCAGAGCGATGCGCCCCTCGCGCAGCGACTTGACCTCCGTGCCGACCAGGGCGATGCCCGCCTCGTAGACATCGTCGATGAAGAAGTCGTGCCGCGCCTTGCGGTTGTCGGCCACACGCTTGATCCCGGTCTCTCGAGGCATGTCCGCCAGCGTACCCCATCATGCCCCGGGCAGACACCGGCCCGCGCGCTGCCTGCGCGCCGGGAACGGTCAGCGTCTCCTGCGGCGGACCCCTTTGCCGGGGGCGCGGCGCCGCGGCGGCTGCGAGCCCGCGCCGCGCCGTCCAGGGCGCCGCTCGGACCCGGCCGCCGGGCGCGACGTGATCGGCTGCGGCGGCGCCAGGTCGACCTTCCCGCTCAGCCGGTCGACGCGCTCCACCTTGACGTCGATGGGGTCCCCCAGCCGGTAGCGCGTCCCCGTCGCCTCGCCGACGAGCGCGGTCTCGTGCTCGCTGACCTCGAACCGCTCGCCGCCGAGACGACGCGAGGAGAGGAAACCCTCGTAGACCCCACCGAAGCGGACGAAGAGGCCCCCGCCCAGCAGGCCCGTGATCTCGCCCGCGAAGACGCGGTCCCAGCCCTCCCGGCGGAGATGCTCGTCGAGCAGGAAGCACAGGGCGACGTCGTCGCCGGTCAGCTCCAGGCGGTCGAAGTCACGCTCACGTGCGGAGCACTCCTCGGCGGCGGCCGCCAGCTCGGCGTCGCCGAGCTCGGAACCGCCCTCTCCCAGGTGGTACAGCAGCGCCCGGTGGACGACCAGGTCCGGGTAACGACGGATGGGCGACGTGAAGTGCAGGTACGCCGGACTGGCGAGGCCGAAGTGGCCGAGGTTGACCGGCGCGTAGCGCGCCTGTTTGAGCGAACGCAGGACGAGGGCAGGCCAGGCGAGCTGCCCGCGCCGCTCGCGGGCGCTCGTCTCGGCGATCAAGCGGGTGAGACGACCGTAGGCCTCCTGCAACGCCGCCGCAGGCAGCGCCTCTCCGGACGGGAAGGCGGGCGTCGGCACGCCGAGCTCCTCGAGCTGGTCGAGCAGCCCGCGGACGCTCGCCGGCTCCGGCGGTTCGTGGACACGGTAGAGGGCCCGCGCCCGCTTGCGCAGCAGGAACTCCGCCACCGCCTCGTTCGCGGCGAGCATGAACTCCTCCACCAACGCGTGCGAGGGTGTCTCCGGGCGCGCCACCGCCCCGCTCAGCGCGCCCGAGTCGTCGAACATGTAGTCGGGCTCGAACGACCCGAGCGCGAGCGCCCCGCGCGCCAGCCGGAGGCGGCGCAGCAGGCCGGCCAGCTCCGCCGCCAGCAGCAGCTGTCGACGCAGCCCGGGATCGGCCGCCACGGTCGCCTCGTGCACGCCGGGCGCCGGCGTTGCACCCGCGAGCCCATCCGCGCCGATGACCGCATCGACGACGCCGTAGGTGAGACGGTGATCGCTGCGGATCAGCGACCGGTAGTACTGGACGCCCGTCCGTCGCCCCTGCGCATCGAAGACGAACTCCACGGTGACGCACTTACGCGGCTGCCCCGGCACCAGGCTGCAGAGGCCGCTGCTGAGCGCGGCGGGGAGCATGGGCTCGGCGAACAGCGGCAGATAGACGCTCGACGTGCGACGACGCGCCTCGCGCTCTATCTCGCCGTCGACGTCCACGAAGTACGAGACGTCGGCGATATGCACGTGGGCCCTGAAGCCCGACCCCTCGCGGGCGACCGAGACGGCGTCGTCGAAGTCGCGCGCCGTCTCGGGGTCGATGGTGAACGTCGGCAGCGCCGTCAGGTCGCGGCGGTCGCGGTCGACGCGCATCGCGCGCGGCCCGACGGCGGCCGCCTCCTCCCGCACCGCGTCCGCAAAACCCTGCCGCACGCCGGTGGCGCACAGCAGAGCGCGGAGCACCGCGGCCACGTCGTCGGCGCGGCCGAGGACCTCGACGATCCTCCTGCGGTCGCCGTGTGCCGGCACGGCCAGCACCAGGTCGTCGAGCTTCGGTCGCGGCCCTCCCTTGGCGACGAGGTAGGAACGCAGGTCGGCGAACAACGGCTCCAGCGACCAGAACTTGCCCCAGCGGGCGACACGGTACGGGAGCGGCCGGCCCCGGTCCCGCGCCGCCTCCTCCGCGCCTGAGGCCTGCGGAGGCACGCCGCCTCCACGCGGGTCGCCTCCCCCTCTCCCCCTGCCGCCGGGACCGTCCTGGCGCCGCGCGGCGCTCACGGCGCTACCTCTCCTGACGCGCGATGTAGCGCAGCGCGGCCTGCAGGGTCTCGTCCTTCTTCGTCCTGGGCTTGTCCGGCGCGACGATGTCGGGGGCGATGCCCTTCTTGTTGATGTCCGTCCCGTCGGGAGTGAGATAGACCGCGGTGGTGAGCTTGAGGGCCGAGCCGTTGCCGAGGCCGACCACGGTCTGCACCAGCCCCTTGCCGAAGGTCCGCGTCCCGATCACGGTGGCCCGCCCGTGATCCTTGAGGGCGCCGGTGACGATCTCCGAGGCGCTGGCGGAGAAGCGGTTGACCAATACGACCATCGGCCGCTTCGTCGCGACCGGACCGTTGGCCTCCAGCTCCTCTCTGGGGGAGTGCAGACCCGAGGTGGAGGTCACGACGCCCGTCTGGAAGACGCTGGTGACGGTCACCGCCTGCTCGAGCAGGCCGCCGCCGTTGAAGCGCAGGTCGAGGATGAACCACTGCGCCCCCTTGCCGGCCAGGTCCTCCACATCCTGGCGGACCTGGCGCCCGGCGAGACCCCCGAACTGGAAGAGCCGCACGTAACCGACCTTGATCCCTTTGCGGTCGATGAGGCGGCTGTCGGTCTCCGGGATCTCGATGGTCCGGCGCACGACCTTGATCTCGCGCGTCTCGTGCGGGGCCTCTTTGGGCCGCACCGTGAGCGTGACGCTCGTACCCTCGACGCCCTTGATGCGGGCGATGCTCGTCTCGATCGCCACCCCGTCCGTCGGCTTTCCGTCGACTTCCGCGATGACGTCACCGGGGCTGAGGCCGGCGGCCTTGGCCGGCGATCCTTCGAACACCGCGGTGATGACGAGCCCTTCCTTGGTCTTCTGGAGGGAGGCGCCGATACCCGAGTACGTGCCACGCTCCTTCTCCTCGAAGTCCCTCACCTCCCGCGGCGTGAGGTACACGGTATACGGGTCGTCCAGGGAGTCGAGCATCCCGTTGACGCCCGCGCGGGAGAGCTTGCCGGCGTCCACCGGCCTGTAGTAACGGCCCTGCAGTTCCTCGATGATCCTCTGCTGCAGCTTGCCGGCGTCGCGCGCCGAGGTCCGTTGGACGGGGCCGAGGCGTACCGTGTTCTCCCCGTGCATGAACCAGCCGGCGAGGTAGCCGCCGAGGAACCCGACCGAGACCAGGAGGAGGACGATGACGAGGCGGAGGACGCGCATCACGCGTAGATGGTAGTCGGTGCGGAAAGGGGCGGCAAACGACTCAGAGGTAGCCCATGGGGTCGACCGGATTGCCGTTGACGCGCACCTCGAAGTGCAGATGAGGCCCTGTGCTGAAACCGGTCGAACCCACGTAACCGATGGTCTGGCCGCGGGAGACACGCGCGCCGTTGCCCACGGCCAGGCTCGACTGGTGCGCATACAGGGTCGAAAGGCCGTCACCGTGATCGATGATGTTCACATTCCCGTAGCCGCCCATCCACGAGGAGTAGATCACGACGCCCGCGCCGGCGGCGTGGATGGGCGTACCGTACCCTGCGGCGATGTCGATGCCGGTGTGGAGCTTCCTGTAGCCGAGGATCGGGTGGATGCGCCAGCCGAACGGCGAGACCACGGTTCCGCTGACCGGCCAGCTCAGGGCGCCGGAGCCGGAGCCGGTGCTGCCGCTGCTGCCGACCACCCCGCTCAGCGCCCGGCTCTCGGCGAGGAGCTGGGCCTCCTGGCGCTCGAGCTCGGCGAGGTCCTTGTTCACGGCCTTGAGGACTCCGCGCTTCTCCTGTCGCAGCGCGAGCGCGGACGCCTGGTCCGCCGCCTGCGCGGCGCGCAGCGCCCCGAGCTCGTCGTTCTTCTCCTGCAGGACGCGGACGGCGTCCGCGACGCCCTTCTCGCGCCTCGCGATCGCGACCTTCTCGGCGTCGACCTTGTCGCGCACGGCCTCGAGGTCGCCGACCAGCTTGTCGTTGCCGCTCAGCAGGTTGCGGATCAGACCGGCGCGGCTGATCAGGTCCTCGAAGCTCGTTGCAGCCAGCAGGACGTCGAAGTAGCCGAGGTCGTCGCTCTTGTAGCTGAGCACGGCGCGCTTGGCCAGGTTCCTCTGCTCGAGCGCCAGCTCGTCCTGCGCCTCCTTCAGCTCGATCCGCTTGATGCGCAACTCCTCGCGGAGCACGGCGAGCTTCTCGCGCGTCACGGAGAGCTTCTCCTCGACGGCGGCGATCTGGTCGCCCAGGCCGTCGAGGCGCTTCTGGATGGTCGTCAGCCGTCCGTCGAGGTCGCCGATCTGCTCGCCCAGCGTCTTCTTCTTCTGCTCGGCGGCGTGGATCTTCTCGCGCGCCGCCTCGAGCTTGCGCTGGATCTCGGCCGCAGTGGCCGCGTGCACGGCGGCAGCGGTCGTGCCGGCGAGCGCGATGACGGCGGCAAGGATCGCCAGGGCGACGACGGGCGACCGGCGCGCCCTCGGCGCCTCCCTCGTCGGGCCGGCCACGGCGGCCGGTGTGCGCTGATGCGTCATGGCATTGAAGGTTGTTCGGCGGCCGGCGCCGACGTCCTGTGCCGGGCCTGGCCGCCGTTCAGGGGCGCGCCCCGGCGCGCCTCACGTCTTGAGATAGCGCCGCAGCGCCACCATGCTGCCCAGAGCGCCGAGCGCGGCGCCGAGGACGGCGAGCGTGGGCAGCAGTCCGGCGGGCCAGGAGCCGCTCTGCCACCACATGCTGAACACGCGGATCTGCAGGAAGTCGATGTCGCTGCTCTCGAGCCAGTTGGCCAGCGCCCAGTTGCACAGCCAGACGAAGCCCGCCGCGACGACCGCGCCGATGAGGCCGGTGATGAACCCCTCGAGCACGAACGGCCAGCGGATGAACCAGTTGGTGGCGCCCACGAGACGCATGATCTCGACCTCGCGCCGCCGCGCGAAGATGCTGAGCCGCACGGTGGTGCTGATGAGCAGCACGGCTGCCAGCGCGAAGACCCCGGTGGCGATCCACATGCCGATCCCGACGAGATTGATGGTGCCGAGCATCTTGCGCACCGTCTCGCGCGCGTACTTGACGCCGTTGTGCGTCCCCGGGTCGTTGTCCACCGCCGGGTCGTCGAAGAACTGGCGCGCCACCCCGTCGACCTGGTTGGCGTCCTTCACCTGGATCTCGTAGCTGGCGGGCAGGGGGTTGATGGGGAGGTTCTGGACGATGCGCTCACCGAAACGCTTGCGGAAGCGGCGCAGCGCCTCGTCCTTGCTGATGTACTGATAGCTCTTGATCTCGGGGATGGACTGGATGCGCTGTTCGAGCGTGGCCTTCTGCTCGTCGGTGGCTCCGTCCTTGATGAAGACCTCGATGAGGACGCGGTTCTTGAGGCTGGTGGCGCCCTGGTTCAGGTTGTCGCGCGTGACGAGCACGGCGCCGAGGATGGCCGTGCTGATGAACACGGTGATCACGGCGGCCATGGCCATGACCCAGTTGCGCCGCATGGAGCCGAACGCCTCCGAGAGGAAGAAGCCGAGCCTCATGTGAGCGCCTCCTGCTCTTCGACCTCCGTGACCTGGTCGTATCCCCCCCGACGTTCGTCACGCACCAGGCGTCCGTTGTCGAGTTGCAGCACGCGCCGGCGCATCCGGTTCACCATGTCGCGGTCGTGAGTGGCGACGACGACCGTGGTGCCGGTGCGGTTGATGCGCACCAGGAGCTGCATGATGCCGACCGCCGTCTCCGGGTCGATGTTGCCGGTCGGCTCGTCCGCCAGCAGCAGCGGCGGGTGGTTGACGAAGGCACGCGCCACGCTGACCCGCTGCTGCTCGCCGCCGCTGATCTCGTGCGGGTAGTTGGCGGTCTTGTCGCTCAGACCGACCAGACTGAGGATCTCCGGCACCTTGCGGCGGATGCTGCGCCGCGGCTCCCCGACGACCTCAAGGGCGTAGGCCACGTTGTCGTACACCGTCTTGTTGGGCAGCAGCTTGAAGTCCTGGAACACGCAGCCGATGTTGCGCCGCAGCAGCGGCACCTTGCGGTGACGCAGGGTGCCGAGGTTGCGGCCGGCCACGAGGATGCGCCCCGAGTCGGGCTGGAGCTCCTTGAGCACCAGCTTGATGAGTGTGGACTTGCCGGAACCCGAGGCGCCCACCAGGAAGACGAACTCGCCCTTGCCGATATGGCAGGTGAAATCCTGGAGGCCGACCACGTCCGGGTCGTAGATCTTGGTGACGTCTTCGAAGACGATCATGGGACGGACTCTCCCTTGTCAGCCGTCAGCGGCCAAGCCACGAGTATGAGGGTTGCCTCGGCACCCCTCAACCCGACTCCCGGGCCCGCATCCGCGAGGACGCGCATCCTCCCGCCTCCGGGCGGCGAACGGGGGCCGCCGTGAGCTGAGAAAGACCAGCGGAGCGAGCCAAAGAGCACTGGTGTGGCCGGCGACCCCGAAGCAGGGGTTCGCCGCCCGCGGCGGGGTTCCTTCCGCGCGACCCGGCGACGTCAGGCCGTGACGACCCGTCCGCGACGAACGCGGCCGCGGGTCACCAGCGCTCGCGACGCACGAGCTCCTCGAGCGGCCGGCGACTGGTGGCCGCCGGCCCGCGGCCGGGGTAGCCGAGCGGGGTGAGCGCCACCAGTTCCGCCTCTTCCGGAAGGCCGAACACCTCTCGAGCAGCGGCGGGGTCGAAGGCGGCGATCCAGCAGGTGCCGAGACCGAGGGCGGTCGCCGCCAGCACGAGGTGGTCCATGGCGATCGCCGCATCGACCTCACCGTACGGCTTGCCGTCCATGCGACGCCAGGCCTCGCCGGGCAGAGCCACGAAGCCGATCAGCAGTGGCGCCTGCGTCAGCCAACGACGTCCGTACACGCGCTGCAACTCCTCCTCGCGGCCGCGCGTGTGCACGACGAGGATGCGGAACGGTTGCTGGTTGTTGGCCGTCGGGGCCTGCCGGGCCGCCTCGAGCACCCGGGAGAGCTTCTCGTCCTCCACCGGGTCAGGCTTATAACTGCGCACGCTGTAGCGCCGCTCAATCGCTTCGAACACGTCCATGCCGACCTCCTCCTTCGCCGCCGCCACACGAGCCTACCACGGGCGCCGCGCCCGGACCGTGGTCGTCGTGGAGGACGACGGCTCCGACCGGGGACGACTGTGTGACGGGACGGTCCCGGGAGTCCGCTGCACGCGCGGGATAAGATGACGGGGACCCGCCGACGGAAGGGACCGCGTGTCGCGCAAGGGCTGGCTGCTGTTCATCTCCCTGTGCGTGATCTGGGGCATCCCCTACCTCCTGATCCGCATCGCGGTGCGCGAGCTGTCTCCCCCGGCCCTGGTGTTGCTGCGCACGATGCCGGCGGCGCTCCTGCTCCTCCCGCTCGCGCTGCGTCGCGGCGCCTGGCGCGGCCTGGTGCACAGCTGGCCCTGGGTCGTGCTCTACACGCTCGTGGAGCTCAGCATCCCGTGGTTCCTCGTGTCGCATGTGGAGCAGCGCATGTCGAGCTCGCTGGCCGGCCTGCTCATCGCGATGAGCCCGCTGATCGGCGCACTGCTCTGCCGGGTGACCGGTGTCGCCGACCCGTTCGACACACGACGCCTCACTGGTCTCCTGATCGGCTTCGCCGGCGTGGCCGCCCTGGTCGGGCTGGACGTCGCCGGGAGCGGGCTGCTCGGCATCGTGGAGACCGTCGCGGTGGCGTTCTGCTGGGCGACCGGGCCCATCGTCGTCAGTCGCCGACTCAGCCACCTCCCGGCGCTCGGCGTCATCACGGCGTCGCTGTTCATCACGGCGGCGCTTTACGCGCCGGCGGGGATCGCGACCCTCCCGTCCTCGGTCTCCGTGGAGACCGTCTTGTCGGTGGCGACGCTCGCCGTGGTGTGCGCGGTGGCCGGCTCCCTGATCTTCTTCGCGCTGATCCGGGAGGCCGGTCCGGTCCGCACCATGGTCGTCACCTACGTGAACCCTCTGGTCGCGGTCCTGCTCGGAGTGGCCCTGCTCGATGAGCCGTTCACTCTCGGCATCGCCCTCGGCACGCCGCTGATCGTCGCGGGGTCGGTCCTCGCGACGCTGCCCTCGCCGCGACGTCCGCTGCCGCACTGCGGGACCGCGGACACGCCGATCACCGGGGCGGACCGGCCCCAGGCGTGACGTCCCGCCGTCCGCGCCGCCGGCACCGCCGCTCCACCCGACGCGGGCGGTCTCCGGCGAGAGACCGCCGAGGCCGGCCCGTCAGGACGAGCGCTGCACCCAGTCCAGCGTCGGCTCCACCTGGTTGAACGTGAAGAGATGGGCGCCGCGGATGTCGAGTGAGCCGTCCGCGGCGTACTCCGCCACCTCCCGGGCAAGGCCGGTGGGGTCGTATCTGCGGGAGCGCGCCAGCGTCACCAGTTGACGGCCGTGCTTGCGCAGGTAGCTGAGCGACGCACCCACGCCCGCCTTGAGCGAGATCTCGGCCAGCTTGCGTCGTTCGACGACCCCGGGCAGGCCGACGAGGACGGGCAACTCGATGCCCTCGGCCCGGATCGCGCCCACCCAGCGGGCGAGGGCACCCGCGTCGAAACAGAGCTGCGTGACCAGGTGCGTCGCGTACGGCTGCTTGCGCTTCAGAGCCGCGAGCAGCTTGTCGTCGGGGATCAGCGGGTGGCCCTCCGGATAGCCGCCGATGCCGATCCGGGTGAAGGGATGCGTCATTGCGGCGAGCTCCTCCAGCAGGTCGCCGGCGTCGACGAAGTCGCCCGCCGGCGGGTCGGCGTCGCCACCCACGACGAAGACCTCCCGGATGTCCGTACCCTCGAGGCGGTCCACCAGTCGCCGGAGATGGTCACGTCCGGCGACCATGCGCGCCGAGAAGTGCGGCACCACCCGAAGACCCCTCGCCGCCAAGGCGACACTCGCCTCGAGCGTGCGGTCAAGACCGAGCGAGGGGGAGGCGGTGACCGTGACCGTGGTCCCGGCAGGCAGCACGGCCGTCTTCTGTTCGATCCCCCGCGCAGGGATCACCTCATAACGCGGCTCCTGGAGCAGAAGCGACAGGGCGGCCGGTGCGACGACAGTGGGCACTCCTCCAGCGCTCATGGGTCACCTCGCAGCATAAAGTGGACTGATACGGTCTTGTATATACCCACTCATGCACGACTGTGGACGGGCGGAACCGAACCGTGTGGCCCGCGGAGGCGCTCGCGCGGACCCCCGACGCCGTGGGCCGAGGGGTCGGGTAGCATGTCGGGCACACACCCCGGCCACACATGGATCGAAGGGAGCGGCATGGAGCACAGCCGCCGCATACTGCCCGGGATCACCGTCTCCAGCGGACGTCGTGCCGTACGGGTCAGCAGCGAGCGTCCGTTGACGACCCTGAGCTCGGCGGTGGTGGGCGGCGGATGGGCCAGCGTCCGCGAGATCGTGAACGTGCACGTCGACGACGGGTACGACGGCGAGCGGCCCGAGGAAGACCTGGTCGCAGTCGCCGCGGGACTCGGCGTCAGAGGACCGTTCGTGGGCCTCATGACGGCGGCGTACACGGAGTCTGCCCGCTGTGACGTGCGGTCGCGGGGCGACCTCGCGGTCGCGGCCGTGGTCTCGATCGGCCTCAGCAACACGTCGTCGGCAGGCCTGACTCCACCCGTGGACGCGCCGACCCCGGCGCCGGGCACCATCAACATCGTCCTGGTGGTCGACGGCGCCCTCACGCGGGCGGCGATGGTCAACGCGGTCATCACGGTGACCGAGGCGAAGACGGCGACGCTCGCTGAGTGGGACGTCCGCACGGCCGACGGGGCACCCGCGAGCGGCACCTCCACCGACGCCGTCGTGGTCGCCTGCACGGGTCGCGGCCGACCGCTCGCGTACGCCGGCCCGGCCACTCCGGTCGGGTGGCTCGCGGCCGGCGCGGTCCGCGGCGCCATGACCCGGGTCCGCGCGGCCGGTCCCCGGGACGACGGACCCCGGCGCAGCGGATGAGCGGCCGGCGCGGCCGCCCCTGTACGCCGCGCTCAGCCGGCCTCGAGCACCTCGTCGATCCAGCCGAGGCCGGCGATGGCGGCGGGGAACCCGCAGGTCGTGATGGCGAGGATGCCGACCTGCCGGATCTCCTCCGGCCTGGCGCCGGCCGCCAGCGCCTTGCGGGCGTTCGACTTCACGGCGCCCTCGGCCGATGCGCCCACGGCGAGGCCGAGCTTGACGAGACGCGCCACGCGCTCGTCGAGCGGTCCGGCTCCGTCGACCGTGGCGCCCAGTGCGTCCAGCGCGCTCGCCACCTCCGGATACTGGTCCCGAAAGCCCAGGTACACGTCGGGCAGATGTCCGTCGGTCATGTCGACCTCCCTCGTCGGCTCGCGGCGCAGCGGAAGCCGCGTCGTCCATGTCCCGTAGTACTCGGAACGGGCCTGAGCCAAACCGGTCCGGCTGTCCCGACCCCGGTCAGGGCGCTCAGGAGGATGACCGCGGTGCGCCGGCGGCCACGCGCCTGGCCCGCGGTGGCGCCGCCGCACTCTGTTTGAGCAGTCGCTCGCACTCGTCGGCGGACAGGGGCGAGGCGAGCAGGAACCCCTGCGCCTCCGGGCAGCGGTGACGGCGCAGGAACTCGAACTGGCCCGGGGTCTCCACTCCTTCGGCCACGACCCCGAGCTGCAGGGCGCGACCGAGATCGATCACGGCGCGCACCACCGCCGCGCTCCGTTCGCTGCTCTCGACCTCCGAGATGAACGACCGGTCGATCTTGAGGCGGTCGATCGGCAGCGCCAGCACCTGCCCGAGCGACGAGTACCCGGTGCCGAAGTCGTCCAGCGCGACGCAGACGCCCATGCTCTCGAGGCGCGCCAGGACGGCCTCGGCCTCACGCGCGTGCTTCAGCGTCGCGGTCTCGGTCACCTCGATCTCGAGCTGGGCGGGGTCCAGCCCGCTCGCTTCCAGCGCCATCTCGACGTCCGTGGTCAACGAAGGATCGAGGAACTGACGTGCCGAGACGTTCACCGCCACCCTGAGGCCACGGGAACCGGACCTGTGCCACTCGGCGGCCTGCGCCGTCGCGGCCGTCAGCACCTGGCGGCCGAGCGGCACGATGAGTCCGGTCTCTTCTGCGAGAGGGATGAACTCACCCGGCAGCACGAGCCCGAGACGCGGGTGCCGCCACCGCACGAGAGCCTCGAACCCGACGATCACGCGCCTGCGGACGTCGAACTGGGGCTGGTAGTACACGCACAACTGCCCTTCCTCGATGGCCGTGTGCAACTCGGCCTCCAGCCGCATGCGCTCCTGCGCCATGCTGCCGAGCGCAGCGTCGTAGAAGGAGAAGCCGCCCCCTCCCCGCTCCTTGGATCGCCGCATGGCGGTGTGCGCGTTCTCCAGCAGGGTGGACGGATCCGTCCCGTCGTCCGGATAGAGCGCCATGCCGATGCTGGCGGAGGCGAAGACGCGATCATCCCCCAAACGCCATGGCTGGCGGATCGCCGTGAGGATGCGGCTCGCCATGGCGGCGGCGGCGCGGGGCTCGACGTCCGGGAACAGGAGCAGGAACTCGTCCGCCGCCGAGCGGGCCACCGAATCGCTGTCACGCATGAGCCCGCTGAGGCACTCACCGACCGCGATGAGGAGTTCGTCGCCGCTCTCGTGCCCGAGCGTGTCGTTCACTGCCTTGAACCGGTCGAGGTCCAGCACGCCCACGATGAGGCCGCGGTCGCGACGCTGCGCGGCCGCGATCGCCTGGCCGAGACGGTCGTTGAAAAGGCTCCGGTTGGGCAGGTCGGTGAGTCCGTCCCGGTACGCGAGCCTGTCGACGAGCAGCTCGGCCTGCTTGCGGTCGGTGAGGTCCGTCATCACCCCGATCCCACCCACGACGACGCCGTCGGGGCCGCGCAGGGGCGAGGCGGTCAGGCTGACCCACAACTCGTCCCCGCCAGACGTGCTCCAGGGACCCTCGAAAGACCCGACGGCTCCGTCCAGGGCGCGCTGCATGGTCGATCTCCAGTCGCCCTCGCCCTGCGCCGCCAGATCGGTACCGACGAGCTCCTCGACCGATGCCTGGAGCTGCCGGGCGAGGCGGCCGTTGCACTCCGTGAGACGGAACTCGCGGTCGAAGAGGAACACGCCTAGAGGCGACTTCTCGAACAGCGTCTCGCTCCGCTGGCGCGTCAACTCCAACGCGGCCTCCACCTGCCGACGCGCCTCCTCGGCCTCGCGGCGTTTGGCGATGTCCTCCTGCAGCGCGAGCGTGGTGCGGTGCAGAGCGCGCATGGCCCAGTCGAGCACGGTGGCGACCAGTGCCGCGATGATCGCGAGCCCGAACAGCGACAGACCCACCTGCAGGCTCAGCCTCGGCTCCTCGCCGTGGATGGCGACGAGCGTGGCGAACGACAGGCTCGAGACGCCGGCGAACGCGAAGGCCGTCCAGGCGGGCAGCACGAACGCCGAGACGAGCACCGGCGCCACGAAGATGATCGCGATGCGGTGCGGCGCGGTGAAGAAGAAGAACAGGATCAGGCCGAGCGACGTGGCCGCGAGCATCAGCACGGCCGCGGTGTACACCCGGCCGCGCCGGTTGAGGAACCACGCGAGCCCCATGCAGACCGCGAACAGAAGGTCGGTGGTCATGTGGTAAAGCGGATGCTCTGAAGGCGGGATGAGCCAACCGATCAGGTCGACGACGAAGAAGCCGACACCGATGAGCGCCAGCGGCAGACACAGGAAGGCGACGATCTGCCCCTGGCGGCGGCGCCCCGGATCGTCGTGGTCGACGCGCAGCAGCCGTGCGGACCAGACTGAGAAGATGCCGCGGAAGCGCAGCGCGAGCGCCCAGGTGGAGTCGCCCGCGAAACCCTCCGCGTACTCGTTGTCGGTCGTCAGTTCGCCCACGTCGCCGTTGTCGCCCGCCCTTCCCGTCTACGAGGAGGGACTCTCTCTCGACGGCTCTATCGGCAGAACGGCCCTCATCCTGAACAACGCGTGCGTGTGAAGGCCCATGTCGTGGAGGCCGACGGACGCGGCGTCCTCAGGCGATCGCGCCCGCACGCCGGCCGGCTGCGGCGAAGCCCTCGAGCAGACGGTCGAGGTGACTGCGTTCGTGCGCCGCCGTCAGAGTGATCCGGATACGCGACTCGCCCCTCGCGACCGCCGGCCAGCGCACACAGGGCGCGAGGAGCCCGCGGGCCAGCAGGTCGTCCGCCATCTGCCCCGCCCGCCGATCGTCGCCGATCACCACGGGGACGATCGGCGTGCCGTCCCCGATGACTTCGAACCCCAGCCCGCGCAACTCGTGCGCCACGTAGTCGCGGTTGCGCAGCACGCGCACGCGCCGCTGCGGCTCGCGCTCGGCGATCTCCATCGCCTTCAGGGCGCCGGCGGCGACGCAGGCGGGCACGGCGCCCGAGAACATGTACGAGCGGGCGGCGACGCGCAGGTAGTCGGCGGTCGCGCCGTCCGTGGCGACGAAACCCCCGATCGCGCCGTACGACTTGGAGTAGGTCCCCATCTGGAGGATGTCCGGCGCGGGATCGACGCCGAAATGCTCCAGTGTCCCCCGGCCATTCCGGCCGAGGACGCCGCTGCCGTGGGCGTCGTCGAGCAGCAACTGCGCGCCGTAGGCGCGTGACAGCGCGACGATCTCCGGGACCGGCGCGATGTCGCCGTCCATGCTGAACACCGCGTCGGTGACCACGAGCAGTCTCTTGCCGCGGTGTGCCGCGAGCTTCTCCTCGAGGCTGCGCATGTCGCAGTGCCGGTACGTCGCATGCCGGCCACGCGCGGCGTCCCGGCCCTCGATGATGCTGGCATGGTTGAGCTCGTCGCTCACGACGACCATCTCGGGGACGGCCGCCCCGAGCGCGAAGCCGGTCATGCGGGCGAAGAACGGCAGGTAGGCGAGACCCGTGATCGCCCCGGTGTTGGCCATGAACCCCGTCGGGAACGAGGTCGCCGCCTCGGTCCCTTTGAGTCGCGCCGTCGCGGCCTCGAGGGCGAGATGCACGTCGGTCGTCCCGGAGATCAGCCGGGAGCCGTTGGCTCCCAGTCCGTACTTCTCCACCGCGTCGACGACGGCCCGCTTCACCTCGGGGTGCGTGGCGAGACCGAGGTAGTTGCTGGAGCAGAAGACGAGGACCTCCCGTCCGTCGATCTGCACGACGGGGTCGGCCGTGGCGCTCGACATGGCCTGGGTCGGGGGCATCGCTCCCGCCTCCTCCACCAACTGCATGAACTCGCTCACGGCCTGCATGTCCGTTCCCCTCCAGATCTCTGTCCTGATGCACGCTGCCAGATGGACCCTCGCCCTTCACGGCCGGTCGGTCCGACGCCCGGGGGAGGTCCGGGCTCAAGCCGTGACGACGACCGCCCGATGTACTCCCTGACCGCGGAGGGCCCCATGCCCTTTTCGACACCGGACGACGAAAGGCCTACCCATGTGCGACGGACACGGACGATCAGGCGGCCGGCAGCGACGCCCGGAACGGTGTCCCGTGTGCTCATCCTGCCTGATGGAGCCCGCCCACTGGGTCCAGGTGGAGGCCGATCGCTGGCAGCTGGAACTGCAATGCCCGGAGTGCGGAGCGGAGCAGGGGATGACCCTGGACGCGGAGTCCGTGCACGCCTACAACGTGCTTCTCTACGAGGCGGCCGAGGCCATGCAGGGGGCGGCGGGCCGGCTGCTGGAGGAGTGGACGTCGGACCTCACCGCCGGCGACCGGCGATTCGTCGAGGCCCTGCGCCACGGCCACATCCTGCCGATCGACTTCTGACGATCAGTCCTTGAGGTGGCGGTCGAACCACTCGACCACGAGCTCGAAACGCTGGACGCGGTGGACCGGGCTGCCGGAGCGCGTGAGCTCGTGCGACTCGCCCGGGAAGCGCACGAGCTCCACCGGTCGTCGCAGGAGGCGCAACGTCACGAAGAGGTGCTCGGCCTGCTCGACGGGGCAGCGCAGGTCGTCCTCCGAGTGCAGGATCAGCAGCGGCGTACGGATGTCCGCCGCGTACGTGGACGGGGACATGCGCAGGTACAGGTCGACGTCCTCGTACAGGAACCTGTCGGTGTAGCCCTTGAAATCCCAGCCGAAGTCACTGGAGCCCCACTGCGAATCGAAGTTGTTGACGGCGCGCTCGGACACGGCGGCCTTGAAGCGGTCCGTGCGGCCGACGATCCACGAGGTGAGAAAGCCTCCATAAGAGCCGCCGATCACGCCGAGCCGGTCCGGGTCCACGAAGTCGAACCGGCGGACCGCCTCGTCCACCACGGCCATGCAGTCCTCGTAGTCGACGGAGCCCCATCCGTCATTCTGCTCGCCGGTCCCGCGGATGGCCCGGGCCCACGCCTCGCTGCGGCCCGATGAGCCCCGAGGATTGCTGAAGACGACGGCATAACCGGCGCCGCAGAAGACCTGGAACTCGTCGAAGAAGCCGACGTCGTACTGGCTGTACGGCCCTCCGTGGATGTTCAGCAGGGTGGGGCATCGCCGGCCCTGTTCGAAGCCGGCAGGACGCATGATCCAGGCGTCGACCTCGCTTCCGTCCGCCGAGACGGCCGTGAAGCGCTCGGGCGTGACGAGCTCGCGGACCGCGGCGAAGTCCTCGCCCACGGAGGAGAGGCGGCGGCCGACCGTGGTCGGATCAGGGGATCCGGCCGCCGGGCCGCCGTCGTAGACCTCCGGCAGGCGCGCCGGCTCGCCGGCGGCGAACACGAGCCGTCCGGCGGCGACGTCGAGGCCGGTCACCACGCGCTCGCCGCCGACGACCACGCGAGGCACGTCCGAGCCGTCGGCCGCGACCCGGTAGACGTGCACCCTCCCGCGGTCCTCGGCCACGAAGACCAGACCGTCGCCGTCCCACAGCGGCTCGCGCATGCCCGGGTACGTGGTGCAGTTGAGGTCCAGCGACCGCGTGAGGAACGTGAAGGCGCCGTCCTCGGTGCGCACCATGCAGTGGCCGTCCGCCGAGGAGACCACCGTCACCACGCGATTCCGGCGCGTCCAGCGCGCCCTGGCACGTTCCTGCACTCTGTGTTCGGTCATGATCTAGCCCCTTGCTGCGAGGTGCCAGCGTCCGGTGAGCGTTGGCGGAAGAGGTCGTCAGTTCTCGGTATAGAGCGTGTGGTCGCGGCCGCGCACCGCCCGGAGGCGGGCCTCTTCCTCGTCTTCCGCCCGAGCCCGCTCGGCGCTCGCGATGTCTCGCTGCCAGCGGTGGAGGAGGGGGACGATGGCGTCGTGGCGCCTTGTGACTGCTCCATCGACACACACGCGCCCGGCTAGGTCTATCGTGGCATAGTGCTCTGTCTTGTCCAGGGCGCGGAGGCGGTGCTCGGCTATTTTGACTCCGCCCACTTCAAACACCAGATACCCAATGGAGTAGGTACGAGACACAATCTTGCGAGGTGTAGTGAACACCGGCAGGGAGTTGCTGGGCCATCGGCCGAGGTAGTCCAGCTTGTCGCCGGCGGCGTGGAGTACCGTGTCTTCAAGGCAGCGCCCATCCTTGTGTCGGAATTCCAGCCGAATGGAGTACGGGGGGTGGAGGATGCTGTAGTGATCTGCCGGCGGCGCATAGGCCGCTCCGATGGCCACCGCGCAGATGGGATCCAGTACTTGCTGTGAGATGAGCTTGTCGGCGCCAAAGCTCTCCTTTAGTGCTTTCCGAACGAGTGGCATGCGCGTCACCCCGCCGACCATTACGACACCTTCTACGCAGCTGCCCATCGCGTCCAGGCGGATCGACGCGATGGTGTCGTTGGCCAGTAGCCCCGTGTGCCGCGCCCGGCGGAAGACCTCGGCCA